>Ga0307474_10000105_pt1 | contig 61130 bp, 62 predicted proteins | sample atmos_gasesECM1C_2_FD_203312 | JGI IMG/M metagenome (GOLD analysis project Ga0307474, IMG submission 203312) | Hardwood forest soil microbial communities from Morgan-Monroe State Forest, Indiana, United States - atmos_gasesECM1C_05 | ecosystem: Environmental > Terrestrial > Soil > Temperate...
CCAAGATTGATCTTCGCGAACGATCGCACAGTCACGGTCATGGAGGGAATGATTGTAAAGTCTGGATTACAAATTTACGATGCCAAGCCCCAATGGCAAGAGCCCGAGTTCCTCCTCCTCGCAGTTGCGGCCCTGATCGCCATCCTCGCGTTGCTTGTGCCCCCCGTGCCGCAGCCACAGGATTATCACAACTTCGCGGATCATCGCGGATGGCTGGGCATCCCGAACTTCGGCGACGTCACTTCGAACGTTCCCTTCGCGATTGTCGGGATATGGGGCCTGGTTTTTCTGGTCGGAATGCGAGGCGGTAGATTTTCCGACCCACGCGAGCGCTGGCTTTACGAGGTAATGTTCGCCGGATTAATTCTGACCGCCGTTGGCTCCGCCTATTACCATCTCGCACCCGATAACGATCGCCTGGTCTGGGACCGCATTCCGATGATGGTCGTTTTCATGGCGCTGCTGGCGGCCGTCATCGCCGAGCGGGTAGGCATTGGCCTGGGTCTCGCGCTCTTCCCGGTGCTGGAGACGGCGGGCATGGGAAGCGTGCTCGTGTGGCGCGCCGGCGAACTGCAGAGCCACGGAGATCTTCGCTTCTATGCTGCGGTGCAGGTGTACGCCATTCTCATCCTGTTACTCGCCCTGCTGTTTCCGCCAAAGTACACGCGGGGCGCCGACTTCGCCGCAGTGGTCGGCTTCTATGTTCTGGCCAAGATTTTGGAAGAGTCAGACCGGCAGGTCTTTGCCCTGGTCCGCGTCGTCAGCGGACACACCTTGAAACACCTTACTGCCGCAACCGCGGGCTACTGGATCTTAAGAATGTTGCAGAAGCGAGATTTTGTTCCCGATTGACCGTGAAAAGAGGTGCAAATCAGTGGCGCAAACAAGTTGCTCTACCCGCGCCGCTTGTAGAGAATGGCAAACTCGAATCCCGAGTTTGGCGGAAACAATTCCGCCACCTTCCGCAGACGCTCAGCCAGCGCAGAGGGCGCCAGCAGCGGATAGTCTCGCTCCCGCAGATCGTAATAGTCCACGTCAAGATACAACGACAGCAGGTAGATCGAGATCGTGTCCGAGAACGTCGCCTCCAGATATTCGTTCTTGAAGCGCTCGCTCTCGAGGCCACCGGATGTGCCGAGCTTGCGCGCCTCCCAGGCATCAAGCGAAGTCTCGCCGCGAACGCCCGCCTCCACCTGGCTCCACGCCATTTCGCTGAACTCGCGCGAGACCCCGGCGCGCTCTACCAGCGCGTGACCCACATTGATATAGAACTCAAAGGCCACCGAGAATTTGTCGTCCATCAGCCGCGTGGAAATAAACACACACTGCGAGTCGCCCAGATTCAGGTTGCGGTGGCACACGGCGTTGTCGCTCAGGGCTACATCGTAGCGGTCGGCGATCACGGTTTCCTCGCCTTGGCTGACCGTCAGCGGCACAAAGTAATAGGCCTTGCGTTCCAGGGCGCCGGCAATGCGGGTGGGCACGGCGGCAATCATGCGCTCCAGGTCGAACGAATTGACCGCAATCTCGCCGGCGGCGGCATAGCAGATTCCGTTGGGCGCCTGCGAAACCGGGGTGAGCCGAACCACTTCGGCGGGGCTACGCGTAATAGCGGGGGCTGCTTGCGACATTCTGTCTATTCTACATATAACGCGCGGAATGTGAGGCGTAGCGCTACCGCAGAATCGGCAGGCAGAGGCACGGACGAACCGCAAAATCCAGCCCTGACATCTTCTCCAGCGCCGGATGCAGCAGAGAATCGCGGCAGGGCTCGAGCGTAATCACAAATGGCAGTGCCGCTTTGTCGCAGCCCGGTTTCTGCAGCACCGAGTCGATGTTCAAATGGTGTTCCGCCAGGATCCCCGCCAAACACGCCACAATCCCGGGCTGATCGCGCACAAAAAACCGCAAATACCACGGCGTCTCAAAGTCACCGCTAATCTCGGCGGGAGAGACGCAGCTGGCTGGATCTTGCCCGGTTCCCGCAGCCAGGCGCTGGGCGACGAACATCAGGTCGGACACGACCGCAACCGCGGTCGGATCGCCCCCCGCTCCAGCGCCTAGAAACGCCATATCGCCGCCGTACTGCCCCGAAGTGAGGACCAGATTGAGGTTCCTCTGCACCCGCCCGAAGGGAGAGTCGGCGGGAACCAGGCACGGCCCCACGTCGGCGAACAGCGTGCTCTCCTTCAAATCCGCACGCGAGATCTGCCGGATGGTACAGCCGAGTTCAGCGGCGTAATCGAAGTCGACAGCATCAATGGGGCGAATGGTCCGCGCTCGAACCGATTCCGGAACCACCCGCGTGTGCAGCCCGGCGAGCGCCAGGATGGCTAACTTGGCCCGTGCATCGCCTCCATCCAGGTCTTCCGAGGCGTCCGCCTCCGCGTATCCGCGGGCCTGCGCTTCTTCGAGCGCTTCGCTGAACGGGATCCTGGCGTTTTCGATGCGGCTCAGAATGTAGTTGCAGGTCCCATTCAGAATTCCCGCGATGCCGTGGAGCCGATCCCCGCAGAGGCCCGTGCGCAACGCCGGAAGAACCGGAACCCCTCCCGCCACTGAGGCCCCAAATTCGAGCCGGCATCCCTGGCTCGCCGCTAGTTGCAGAAGATCAGGCCCGTGACGCGCGATCAGCTGCTTGTTGGCCGTGACCACCGACTTCCCAGCCCTGAGGGCGTCGCGAACGATCTGTTCTGCCAGGCTCAACCCGCCGATCAGTTCGATCACGATGTCGACATCGGAATGCAGCACCACTCCTACGTCGTCGGTCCATACGACGTCGCTCGGCACCCAGGACTGCTTCTTTCTCTCTACATTCCGGTTGCAGATATGGGTCAGCCGAAGAGTACGGTCGCCCCGCTCGCAGAGAATCTTCGCCACTGCGCGGCCGACGGTCCCGAAGCCAATGAGGGCAACACGGCAGGAACTTTCCCCGCTCCCGCGGTGAGCCGATTTGGAGGGTGTTTCAGACAATGGACTTGCTCTCTCACCAAAAAGGAATTCTTTATCATACGTGCCAGTGCTGTTCTGGTGTACTGCAAAGAGCAAGCGGCGCATCCTATGCGCAGCGCTGACAGCCGCGATGGGCAATCGCGACTGTCCCTCCGCCACCATCAAAGCAGGATAGATGTCGCAGATGATTCGCCCCTCAGGGCGGCTCATGGGGCGGAGTTCGCATCAAAGTTGGTAAGATGGTGCCTTCCTGCTGCGAGTCGGAATCGATGCGGGAGCCATGCGGACGTGCTCTTTCTCAAGCGCCTCTCATTGCTGAGCCTTGAGCCGAGCGTTGTGCTCCGCAATCATGCCCGGTAGCGGGAGGAGAATGAATGATTCGAAAGTTCGCCGCGGTCCCCGGCTGCAAATGGAGATGCCCTAAATGGAGATGGATGCTCGTTTCGGCGATCCTGTCTTTCTTTATGATTCCGGCGGGAGCCGCCACCCTGGTTGCTCAGCAGGCCCCAGCTCAGCCTCCAGCTCAACAAGCTCCCTCTCAACCTGCAGCCGCCCACGAGCCCGACAATCAGCCGCCCAGCAGCCAGGAAGCTTCGCAGGAAGAGTCCACGTCCCGCCGCAAAGTCAAGCCGCGCGCTTACAAGAATTGGTCCTTTAACGTCGGCGGCGGGGCCAGCGTCGACAATGGCGCAACCAAAACCTATGTACGAGGCGGTGGCGTCATCGCGACTGCCGGTGTCGCTCGCAACTACAGCAAGTACTTCGGACTCCGCGCCGACTTCCAGTGGGACAACCTGCCCCTGCGCAATTCCGCCCTGCAACTGGCGCAAGCCCACAGCGCTACCAGTCAGGCCTATTCGGTTATGGTCGATCCCATCATCAACACTCCAGTCACGACAAATTGGGGTGGATACGTTCTGTTCGGCCCGTCCTATGTGTATCGCTCCGGTAAACTGGATTCTTCCACGGCCCTCCCGGGATCGGCCTGCAACGGTTTCTTCGTCTGGTGGGGGGCGTGCTTCAATGGCAGCCTGCCGGTCAATGGGAAGTTTCTTTCCGAAAGCCAGAACGAGTTCGGATTCAACTTCGGCGGCGGAATCACGAGAAAAATACGCCGCAACCTGGAACTCTACGCCGAGTTTCGTTATGTCCGCGGCACCCACAGCGGCATTCAGACCGCCTTCCGTCCCATCACCCTCGGCCTGCGCTGGTGAAGGCTCAAGAGCGGTTGTAGAACACCGATGGGTGGAAAAAATGCGTGCGGAGGGGCAACCGTAAAGGGCGGTTCGGGAAGAGCGTTTGTGGAAGAGCGGCCCTTCCGGGCCGCGTCAGCCGGAATAAATCTGTCGGGCTTCAGCCCCTGTGCCGATTCCTATTCGGGATTCATGCGGTAGGACCAAAGATCCCTAGCGAGCTTCTGCAACTGCACCAACGAGGTCGCAGCCACCGGCTGCTTGATCTGCGCATTGGTCTCGCGCAGGGCTGATTCTACGATCGAATGCGTCGGGGCCAGCGAGCACACCGGATCGGTCAGCGCCGCGTCTCCCGCCACCAGGAACGCCTGGCAACGGCAGCCGCCGAAGTCTTGCGAGCGGCGATCGCAGCTCCGGCAGGGTTCCGGCATCCACTCTTCACCGCGAAAACGTTGGAACGACGCTGACTCCTGCCATATCCATTCGAGCGTCTTCTCCCGAACATTCTCAAATGACATGGCAGGCAGCACTTCCGCGGCATGGCAGGGGAGAACCTTGCCTGCCGGATTGATGAGCATCAACCTTCGTCCCCATCCCCCCATGCACGCCTTGGGATACTTCGCGTAGTAGTCGGGCACCACCGAATCGATGCGCATGCGCCCGGCGAGCCGCTTCTCGGCATCCGCCACGACCGCGACGGCCTTCTCCACCTGCGCAGGAGTTGGCAGGAGCGCGGCGCGGTTGGCCAGCGCCCATCCGTAGTATTGCGTGTGCGCGATCTCAACCCGTTCCGGCTGCAGTTGCTCGATGAAGGCGATTATTTCCTCCAAGTGATCAAGGTTCTGCCGGTGCACCACCAGGTTCACGGTGAACGCGATCTTGTGTCGCCGGATCGCACGCGACAGTTCGATCTTGTGCGCATGCGCCCGCGCTCCGGCAATCCAGTTGGCCGAGTCTTCGCGCGAATCCTGAAAGCTGATCTGGATGTGATCGAGTCCTGCCGTGACCAGCGCCTCGAATCGCTGCTCATTGAGCCCGATTCCCGAGGTGATGAGGTTGGTATAGAGTCCGGCCAAACGCGCGGCCGCGATGAGTTCGGTTAGATCGTTGCGTGCCAGCGGTTCGCCGCCGGTGAAATGGCCATGCAGCATGCCGAGTCTGCCCGCCTGCCGAAAAACGCTCACCCACTCGTCCGTCGATAGTTCCGACTCGGCCCCCGCCAACTGCAGAGGGTTCGAGCAGTAGACGCAATGCAGCGGGCAGCGATGCGTGATTTCGGCGATCAGGGCTAATGGGTTAGAAATCATTACTTAGGAAGTTCGGCGAGCACACGGATGCCCGTCAGCTTTGCACCGTACCACGCGTCTTCAGTCGAGACATCGTCGAGTTTCGCTCCCGCGAACCTCGCGCCACACAGCGCTGCCCCGCGAAAGGACTCACCTCGCAAATCTGCGCCTCGGAAGTCGGAAACCTTGAGGTTCGTCTCCTCGAAGGACACGTCTCGTAAGTCGGCAGACTGGAAATCGATGTCGCTCAAGAAGCTATTGTTGAAATCAGACCCGGCGACAACCGCTCCGTTGAACGATGATCCACCGGGCAGGTCAGTTCCCTGAAAGTGTCTCTCTCCGCAGTCGTATCGCGACAACACTTCACTGGCACTCTCAGCGGGACGATATCCTGGAGGCACCTTCGAAACGCGATTTCTATCGTCCATTTGCTTGCTCACAAGTCTAATAATCTACGATCCGCTTCTTCTGTAGCTGCTCCAGAAACAACGCAATATCGCTGCGGATCTTCGCCGGATCGGTCTTGCCGAACTCTTTTTGTAACTCAGCGATGATCTCCGCAAAAGTGCGCTGGCCGTTGCAGCGCTCGAGCACCTGTCGCCCCGTACCCTGCAGTTTGATCGCACCTTCAGGGAACAAGATCACGCGATCCTGTTCGGTGCCGCCCCAGCGGCATCCGGCGGCCAGGTGCGGCTGGCTTGAATCGAGCGGCGGAGCCATCGTCAGCTTCCCGTTTTATTCTTGGCGCCTTCTCCGAAGCGAAACGCGCCCGGCGGAGGCCAGCCCGGCTCCACATACGCGAAATAGAGAGCGTCGAGCTGCGCCCAGAGAATGTCGCATTTATCGCGCAGAGCCTGCACCGCAAGTTCCTGCTCGGCCCTCGTCTGCGCTGCCGCGTGCACGTAGTTCACCGCGAACTTCACATCTTCCGGCGCCTGCGTCAGCCGCGCTTCAAAATAATCGAGGCCGCCCGACAGCCACGGATAGTGCTGGCGCAGCTTCTCCATGCGCAGCGAGATCAAGTCGCGCGAGAACAGCTCGGTCAGCGACGACGCCACCGCCTCGAGCAGGCTGCGGCTACGCACGATATTCAGATATTCGTTCACTGCGAAGCGAGTCGCGGGAAGGATTCCAGTTCCGGCACGCACCTGATCGGCGTCCAGACCGGTCGCCTCAGCCAGTTTCAGCCAGCGCCTGATCCCGCCGTCATTATTCGTGGTCGCATCGCCATCGTGATCGATGACGCGCTTGCGCCAAGCACGGCGAAATGCGGGATCACTCCCGCGGGAAAGAATGATCGAGTCTTTGATCGGGATGATGCTCTGGTAGTAGTAGCGATTGAGCGCCCAAGCCTGCAGCTGTCCGCGGCTGAGACGGCCCTCGTGCATCAGCAGGTGGAAGGGATGCTTGTGGTGATAGCGTTCCTCGCCCACGGCGCGGAACTGGGCGCGCAGTTCATCGAAGGTGAGCAGGTGCGCGCCAGCCGTGTCGGCTTCTACAGATCGAACTGCCATCCATCCTCCGCAACTTCCCAGCCTGACTTGCGCACTAGACGATACTCGGGACCAGCCTCATTCAGCATGGGGTTGGTGTTGTTGACGTGTACATAGATTTTACGTGGGCGGCGGAGTTGCGCCAACCGGCGCAGGCTGCCCTCGTCCGACGACACGTGCACATGACCCATCTGCTGCGCGGTTGCTCCACTCCCTTGAATGCGGATCAGTTCCTCGGCGCTCCAAAATGTGCCATCGAACAGGAGCACCTCGGCTGCTTCCAATTCCGCGATCAGCGCGTCGTCCACTTGCGGAACGGCGGGCATGTAGGCGAGGCGCTTTCCCGACGGAGATTCGACGATCAGACCTAGAGATGCTTCCCCTGCCACCAGTTCTGACCGCCGAGACGGCGAAACGTAGGCAGGATAGTGGGGGCCAAGCGAAAGGGCGCGGCAGCGCAGACCGGAATCTTCACCGGCCGCATTCAGCAGCGGAAACTTCGTTCCGGGGCTTAAATCCGTCCAGCTCAACTGACCCGGAGCGCGCTGCAGCATGCCGAATATGCTGTTGCCTTCCAACAGAATTCGGCGGACGGATTCGGTGGCGTGAACACGCAGCGGCTGCAATTCACGCAACAGGAGCAGACCGAGAACGTGGTCCACATCGGCGTTGGCCAACACAATCCCGGCGATCGGCGACTGGCGGATGCCTTCCTGTGGGTGGAGTTCGGGAGTGGCTTCAATTTGCGCGCGAAGGTCGGGAGAGGCTCCGAGAAGGAACCAGGCGCCGTCTCCGGCGCTGATGGCGACCTGAGCCTGCGTGCGGGTTTTGCCGCGAAATGTGCCGCTGCGCACCCCTCGGCAGTTGGGGCAGGCGCAATTCCACTGGGGAAATCCGCCGCCCGCGGCCGAGCCTAGAATCTTGACGCGCATGGGAGGCAGTGTAGCAGCGGCTCTTAATTGGTGCGTCAGGGCGCCGAAACCAGGGGCTTGACACATTCCCATATAGGAATATATATTCCCCCTGATGGCACGAGCAGCGACCACTTCCGATGCGTTCAACGCGGTGGCAGAGCCACGGCGCCGCGAGATTCTGAACTACCTCGCCTTGGCCGAACGCCCCGTAGGCGATCTCGTGGCTCGGCTGGGACTGGAACAGCCGTCGGTCTCAAAGCACCTACGGGTGCTCCGGGACGTGGGGCTGGTTCGGGTGCGACGCCACGGGAGGCACATGTTGTATCGAACCAATGCCGAGGCCATCCGTCCGCTGCATGAGTGGACCAAAACCTTCGAACGCATGTGGGCCCATCAACTGACGCGGATCAAGGAACGCGCCGAGGAAAAAGCCAAAGCGCTAGATCACCGATAACCAGTGACGAGAAAAAGAGGAGGAAGCATGAGCATAAGTCCGACGCTACCGGGAATCGAAAGTTTGAGCTTAATTGTGACCCAGGAAATTCACGTGCGTGCCTCGCTTGAGACCACCTTCGAGGCGTTGCTCGAACAGATCGGCCCCGAGAATGAGTCGCCAGAAAGAAAGATGCCCATGACGATTGAGCCGTGGCCCGGCGGGCGATGGTTCCGCGACCTGGGTGACAACAACGGCCATCTGTGGGGACACGTGCAGGCCATCAAGCGCCCCACGCTGCTGGAGATTACCGGTCCCCTGTTCATGTCGTACGGCGTCGTCTCGAATTTGCAGTATCGCCTGAGCGAGGACAATGGCGGCACGCTGATCAGGTTCCATCACAAAGCGTTCGGCTTAATTCAGGACGAGCATCGCCGAGGCGTGAGCCAGGGTTGGAGTCACATGAATTCGGGCATCAAAGCGCGAGCCGAAGCCCGTTCGAAGTGAGGAGGGTTCTATGTGTCCAGGGTGCATGGCAAGTGCAGGTTTGGTGGCGGGCAGCGTAGTGTCAACCGGCGGCTTGACAGCGCTGGTCGTAAAAGTATTCAGCAAGAAAAAGGGCGAGAAGAACGATGCGAAAACAAAGGAGCAAGGATCATGACGACGGCGACGAGCGATAAACCAACGAAAGGAACCCCAGCTCGAAAAGTAGTGCCTCCGGCCGAGTGGCTGGCCGCGCGCCAAGAGCTGCTCGCCAAAGAGAAGGAGTTCACGCATCTGCGCGATGAACTGAGCCGGCAAAGGCGGGAGATGCCGTGGGAGAAGGTCGAAAAGCGCTATGTGTTCGAGGGTCCGGCCGGGAACGAGACGCTGGCCGACCTATTCGATGGACGAAACCAGCTGATCGTTTATCACTTCATGTTCGGCCCGGGTTGGAAAGAAGGGTGCCCCAGTTGCTCGTTCCTGGCCGACGGATTTGACGCCGCCGCCCTGCACATGGCGCAGCGGGACACGACGCTGGCTGCCGTATCGCGCGCGACCCTGCCCGAGATCGAAGGCTTCAAGAAGCGGATGGGCTGGCGCTTCAAATGGGTGTCGTCGTTCGGCAGCGATTTTAACTACGACTACCAGGCCTCGGCCGCAAAGGACGAAAAAGCCAACGCTAAGGTGCATTACAACTACAGCCTCACCGAGTTTCCCTCTGAGGAACTCCCGGGAGCGAGTGTTTTCTACAAGAAACACGACGAGATCTTTCACACCTATTCCACCTATGCCCGCGGTCTCGATATGATGCTCAATGCCTACAACTTCCTCGACCTCACGCCAAAAGGCCGGGACGAAGCCGGGTTGCCTCACCCGATGGCCTGGATCCGCCATCACGACCGCTATAGCGACGGGAAAATATTTGACGTCAAGAAGGTGATAAGCGCACTCGGATAAGAATCGTTGAAGAAGCACTCTGATCAACTAAGGAGACGAAAGAATGACGACGATGGAGCCAATGTTAAAGGAGTCAATGCTAAATGAGTTTCGCGAAGAGGCCGGCATCACCAGGCGCGCCCTGCAACGAGTTCCGGCCGACAAACTGGGGTGGAAGCCGCATCCCAAGTCAATGTCGCTCGGCCAATTGTCGCTGCACATCGCGACCATCCCGGGAGGGCTGTCTCGACTCGCTCAGCAGGACAGCTTTGACGTCACACAAGCAAGTTTCGACCCACCGCAACCGAAGACCATGGAAGAGGTCCTGGCGGCACACGAGCAGAGCGTCCTCGACGCCGAGAAGTGTCTCGAGGAGATGACCGAACAACGGGCACAGGCGAAGTGGCGTTTGATGAAAAAAGACAAAGAAATTTTCAACAAGCCCCGCATCGACATCCTGCGATCGATCATGCTGAATCACTGGTACCACCATCGTGGGCAGTTGTCGGTCTATCTGCGACTGCTGGAGGTCCCGGTCCCGGTGATTTACGGCCGCAGCGCTGACGAGAACCCGTTTGCCTGAAGCGAGCCTGCGGGGGCAGGAGGAAAATTGCGATGTCTGCGCAGTGGACCGTCGTAAAGCTGCAAGCTTGTGCAGAACCGTGGAGAGGGATGGCCGGAAGTATGTTTTCTTGAAGTATGTTTTCTTGTTGCGTTTAGCGGATAATAAGAAGATACTCAGTGGGGCCCGTCCGGAACGGGTTTGAGCCTTCCCCCGCCCTCCCCGGTTTCTTTTTTCAGATGATCGTTGGCCTACCGCTTATCCTTGGCCTACCGCGCCGGCACAGCGCAGCGGGTCGACATCCCAGAGCTGCACATCTCCGGACATATTTTCTACCCCGACTTCTCCCTGCATTTCGGTTCCCACCTTCCCCAGCCAGACAACTCGAAACTGGGTTTTGGTGCCCTGGTACTGGAGATCGACCACGCAGCCGGGTTTCAGCTGCACGCTGACACCTTGCAGCGTCGCGCCCCGTCCGCTGATGGTCCGGAGGCTGACCGGTTGCGTGAAGGGACGGGCGTTGGCATCCACACCCCAAATCTTGACCGGAAGCTCTACGAAAACGCGCTGTTGGCGGCGACGGTCCATAACGCGGATACCTCGCTGGCAAAGGATTTCAGGGATGGTAAAGGGCAAGGGCAGGGAAATACAGGTAACCGCCGTTACCGGACCGTGATGCCGGAAGTTTCGGGGAATGCTGGTTATAGCGATTCCGCAGGCTAGCAGCCCGGGGTGCCAGTGCGAGTCTTATCGGGACAGTGCGAATCGTATCAGGGCACGCATTTATGCGTGCCCTAAGGGCCACAACAGGAATGCGCCTTCAGGCGCTGCTTTAATTTCCGGCCTCCACCACGGGGCAGGCCACCGACAAATTCAATTCATGTCGCCGAGCGAGCAGGCGCCGGGACCGCGGGGGTCGCCGCAGGACCCGCAGGCTCCGCCTGCGGACGCCGAGGCCGACGACCCTTTGGCCGATACCGCGAAGACGGAGAGCTGCGGCTCAAGCTTTGTGGTATGGCATTTGGGGCACTCGGCTTTTTCCTTGCCGTAGACGAGAGCCTCGAACTGGTGATGACATTCCTTACAAATGTATTCGAAGATGGGCATGAGTCGCTCCGGGTCGAAGCTCTATTAGAATCGATCTGGGGGGAGTTCGCAAATCAGCAATTCTGGGGTGACTAATTCCAGGCCGGGGTCTTCGAATGCGGTGCCGACGATGACAGGCTGGGCGGTACGCCCGTTCCAGCCGCGTCGACTGCTGCGTGGCGGGCATGTGCAGACGCTCGCCAGCTTCTTGCTGCCGCGAAGAATTCATCTGCCCGAACCGGAGGACCGGCTGGTCGAGGTCGCGCCAGGGATCCAGGTGCGGTGCTGGTGCTACTGGCAGGCCGCAGATAGGAAACAGCCTCTTACCCTGATTGTCGTGCACGGGCTGGAGGGGTCGACCGAATCACAATACATGGTCGGAGTGGCGCGGCACGGCCTGGCGGCGGGGATGAACGTGGTGCTCATGAACCAGCGCAACTGCGGCGGCATGGATCATTGCGCCCCCACGCTTTATAACTCGAGCTTGTCGGCGGATGTCGCTGCCGTGGCCCGGCATGTAGTTGACAACGACGGTGTGTCGCGATTTGTGCTGGCCGGCTTCTCGATGGGCGGCAACCTGGTGCTGAAGCTGGCGGGGGAATGGGCAACTGAGGGGCCAGCGGAGTTTCGGGCGGTGGCGGCCGTGTGTCCCGCGATGGATCTAGCGGCCTCGGCCGACGCCTTGCACGAACCAGCCAACCGAATCTACGAATATTACTTTCTCATGCAGCTTTTTCGCCGGTTCCGGGGCAAAGCAAAGCTATTCCCGAAGGACTTTGATGTGTCGCGGTTGCGCGGAATCTCGACCCTTCGTTTATTCGATGACCGCATCACGGCACACTATTGCGGGTTTGCCGGCGCAGATGATTATTATGCGCGTGCCGCTGCGTCGAACCTGGTGGAACGGATTGCCGTTCCCGCGCTGATTCTTCATGCGGCGAACGATCCCTTCATTCGGGTGCGGGAAGAGACGCGCCAGCGCATGGCGAAAAATCCAAATATTACGTACATCGAGACCGAGGACGGCGGCCATTGCGCATTTCTCGGTGAGCGCAACGGCAAGGCTGGAGATGATGGCCGCTGGGCCGAGCGCGAGGTAGTAGAGTTTGCGCGATCCGTGCCCTGAAAACGCATTTCGCAGAGAGGTTGCCAGCAACGTCTTTGCGCTTAACTGACCCAATCCAGGACCTTGTACCAGGCGCCCGCGAAGGGCAGGAACCACGGCTTGCCGTTGTACAGACCGAGCGGCGCGCCCGGGAAAGGGATGCCAACAAACGGATTCTCCGGTTGCTCTCCCGCCATGAGTTCCGCAATCTTCTGTCCTTGATACGTCGCCATGGCGACGCCGTGCCCAGCATATCCGACGGCATAGTACATACCGTCGAGTTGCCCGGCGTGGGGCATGATGTCGAAGGCGAAATCGAGCGTGCCTCCCCAGACGCATTCAATTCTGGCATCGCGCAGTTGCGGATAGACGCCAATCATCCCGCGGCGCAGGAGATCGGCGCTGCGCCGGACTGTCTGGTCGTTCTCCGGAAAGAACGCGGCGCGCCCACCAAACAGCATGCGGCGGTCCGGCGTGAGGCGGTAGTAGTAGATATAGTTTTTCGAGTCATAAATCATGCGATTGCGCGGGATCAGTTCTCGTGCCAAGGGCGCGGGCAGCACCTCAGTCGTGATGATGAACGAGCCGACCGGGATGATCTTCTTCTGAAGGGCCGGGGTGGCAGCACTGGTGTAGCCGCCGGTGGCGACGAAAACTTCATGCGCCCAGACCGCGCCAGAAAGCGCACCGCGAGAGGTCGAAAGCTTCCATCCGATTTCGCCCTGACGCGAGTCGCGTTGGATGCTCTCCACTCGTGTGTGCTCGAAAATCTGAGCTCCGGCTCTCATCGCCGCACGGGCGAGTCCGGCGACGTAGCGCGCGGGATTGCAGCCGGCGCTGACTTCGTCCACCATGCCGCCGAAGTAAATCGCCGATCCGATCTCGGCGCTCAGTTCCTGTCGCGGCACCACCCGCAGCTTGTGATCGAAGTCGCGGTCGATCACTTCAGCCTGGCGGGCGTAGTCGTCGAAGTGCTTTTTCTTGCAGGCGACTTCGAGATGTCCGCAGCGGGAGAAGTCGCAGTCGATGGCTTCTTCGCGCACGACTTGCTCGACGCAGTCGATTGTTGCCAGCGAGGCGGCGTACATCCGCTGGGTGCGTTGGCGCCCGTACTTCGATATGAGCTGGTTGACCCCGAGCTTCATGCCGGTCAGAACCATGCCCCCGTTGCGGGAGCTGGCACCCCACCCGATGCTCTCCGATTCAAATACAGCGACCTTCGCGCCCCGTTTGGCGAGCGTGCGGGCGGCAGAAAGTCCAGTGAAGCCGGCCCCGATCACAGCCACGTCGACCACTTCGGGCAGGGGGAACGTGCCGTCCGGCGTCGGCATTTCAGTGATGGTCAGCCAGTAGTTCTGTTCGAGCATGTTCTCCTTAACGCCAACTCCGTCATCTCGAAGATCCCGTCTCGACGCCGTGTGGACCGAGCATTCTAGCGCGCGCGTGCTCCGTTAGTACATGCACCTTGGGCGACGCCGTCGCTGGCCCGAAGTCCACCTCGGTAATCTTGTCCGCGGTTACCCTCCCACCTAGTCTGACTATGCATGGCCCTTCGTTGTCTCTTGTTCTGTTCGCAGCAGGAAACCGCCCAGTCCATCTGCCGGGTGCTGGCGGATCTTGAGGTCGAGGCAGAGCACTGCGTCGATGTCGCGGACGCTGCGCAAAGAGTCTCCAGCCAGCCGTTTCGCATTGTCATCGTCGATTGGGACCAACAGCCGGAAGCGGGAAGTCTCCTGCACGCGGCACGTGAGCGCAAGCCCAGCGAGCGGCCGCTTACCCTCGCCATTGTGAGCGATGACGTAAGCGTTGCCAAGGCTCTGCAGGCGGGCGCGAACTCGATTCTGCGCCGTCCCTTGCTCGCCAACCAAATGAAGGACACTCTGACCACCGCCCGGGATCTGCTGCGCGCCCGGGAATCGGCGGCCTCTGCGCAGGCAGCCGCGGCGGGCGCGGCATCCTCGTCATCCTCGTCAGCCACGTCGGCCAGCATGCCCGGTGAGGCGGTCCTGCGCGCAGGTGAATTTCTGCAAACCACCGCGCCGGCTTCGACGACCCAGTTCGATACCGAATCGGAGATGCAGAAATCCATCGAACAGTCGGCAGCCCAGGAAGTGAATCAGTTGAAGGATTTGGAGCCGATGGCTGCCGTCATCGAGGAAAGGCCCGCGCCGCCTCCGCCGGCCCCCGACGAGGCGCGAGGGCTGCAATGGTATTTGAATCAACGTGCCGGGGCCGCAGCACCAGCCCCAGCACAGACGCCACCTCCGGCGCCGCCTGTCAAACCAGAATTGCTGGCTTTCGACCAGACTCCGGTGTTTTCCGAGACCGAGCCGCCAAAGTCCTCCGATTCTGTGCGGCAACCACCCCCACCTTCGGCGCCGCAAGCGGAACAGAAGGCCGAGGCGGAACTCTTCTCCTACATGGCTGGCGAGAGGGACGAACAGGACAAGAATGACAGGCCGCGAGCCCGGCTTGGCAAAGGACCGATCATGGCAGCGCTGGCTCTGGCCGCCTGTGCAGTGGTGGCTGCTCCACAAGCGCCGTGGCATCCCAAGGTGCGGACGATGTGGGCCCAGGGGCAGCACGCCCTGCATGTTTGGTTGAATCCGCAACCCGTGACGCCGGTTCAAGCACCTGTGGCTCATGAAGACTTTGGCCGTGCCGGTGACGAGTACAAGCTGCCAGTGGCCGAGAGCATTCCCGACGCGACCACCGATCCTTCTCAGATTCGTGTCGTGCCCATAGTCGATCCCACGGCAAAGAAACCAAACAACGGCGGGGCGAATCCAGATCCTAACGCAGTGCCAGCCGATGGGACTGTGGCAAATCCGGCAGACGCCACCGCAGGGCAAACGGCTGCGCAGGGCCAAAACAATCCGGGACAGGGCGATCCCGTGCAGGTCAATCCGACTGCGGGCAGTCCGCCGCCTCAGAATGCGCCCTCCACCACACCGACTGCTACCGGGCCATCCCCGGCGCCACCTAACCCCTCGCCCGCGGCGCCGCCCGCCGTGGCCGCGCGGCCGCATTCCGATCCATTTACTCTCCCTCCGCCTGCATTGGTTCCAACTCGGCCCGTGGCCCCGAAAAATGCGTCACCCCGGGCCGCGCCCGCATCATCGAATCCCCCCATTCCTTCGAGTTTGAAGTCTCAGATGGCCTCGATGGTCCCCGAAGCCAGCGGCAACAAGGCACCGGAAACGGCGCTTCCATCCATCGAGCCCGTGAATCTCCCCGAGGCGAGCGAACGCGCCCTGCTCACCGATCAGCCTGCAATGGCGTATCCCGCCAACGCGAAGGCCCAGCATGGGACGGTAGTTCTGCAAGTCCTGGTTGGCCGTGACGGTACCGTCGAGGACGCGAAGTTCCTGCAGGGGGCGCTGGCGTTTGCCCGGACCGCCATCGACGGAGTAAAGCAGTGGAAGTTCAAGCCTTACACCATGAATGGGCGCCCGGTATCGGTTCAGACCCTGTTGACCATCAGCTTCAAACCGGGGCAATAACGAGGAAAGCCGCGTTGTGTGTATGACTTGCGCGCCTTCTCGGCGGCCCTGTCGAGTAGGTGCGGGAGCCGATGCGGAGCGTCAAACTCCATTACCGGCGGAACAAAATCGAGCACCTGGGGCATCGAAATCCGCATCTATCGAGATATAATGTCCAGAGTTTCTCCGGAAGTAACACCTTCCAGAAGACGGCCAAAACTGATGTCCATGAAAACCAAAGCAGCGATTCTTGTCACCTCCTTTGCCGTACTCGTCTTTGTCGTCGTGGGTTCCATGGGAGGTGTGCATGCCTCCTCCAACGACGGCGCCTACCGCCAACTGCAGGTTTACAGCGAAGTGCTCTCGCGGGTGCAGAGCGAGTACGTCGAAGAACCCAATATTCCGAAGGTGACCGACGGCGCGCTGCACGGCCTGCTGGAATCGCTCGACTCCAATTCCAGCTACATGACGGCGGAGGCCTACAAGGCCTACAAGACACACAAGAGCGAGGCGAAGGGCGGCATCGGCGCGGTGGTGTCGAAGCGCTTTGGTTACGCCGCAGTGGTTTCGGTGTTACCGGGATCGCCCGCCGAGAAGGCTGGCATCGAGCCGACCGACATCTTCGAATCGATTGAAGGCCGCAGCACGCGAGAAATGTCGCTGCCCGAGATTCACAGCCTGCTGGCCGGTGCGCCAGGATCGACCTTGAATGTCGCCGTAGTGCGCGCGCGCAAGGCCGAACCGCAGAAGGTTGTCATCACGCGCGACCTGGTCAGTATTCCGTCCCCTTCCGACAAGATGATGGAAGATGGCGTTGGCTATGTGAAAGCCGAGGCCCTGACCAAGGGTAAGTCGCAGGAAATCGCCTCGAAGATCAAAGCGCTCGAGAAGTCAGGCGCCAAAAAGCTTGTGCTCGACCTGCGGAACTGCGCCGAGGGAGACGAGAGCGAGGGCGTTACCGTCGCGAACCTGTTCCTGAATCACGGAACGATCACGTATCTCCAGGGACAGAAGTTCCCGAAGCAGGCATTCAATGCCGACCCCGCCAAAGCAATCACGGCCCTACCGGTCGCGGTGCTGGTGAACAAGGGAACCGCAGGCGCTGCTGAGATCGTCGCGGCGGCGATTCTCGAGAATGCCCGCGGCGACGTTGTGGGCGACAAGACCTTCGGTGACGGCTCGGTCCAGAAGACCATCGACCTGCCCGATGGCGGTGCATTGATTCTCTCCATCGCGAAGTACTATTCCCCCAGCGGCAAGGCGATTCAGGACACTGCCATCACGCCGAACGTGGTTGTGGCAGATGTGGACGATGCCATAGCCCCGGAAGATGAGGACTCCACTCCCGCTCCCGACCAGGAAGCAAAACCCAAAAACAGTGTGGATGATCAGCTGAATAAGGCCGTAGAAGTACTGAAAAAGCGGACAAGCTGAGTAGACAGCAGATAAACATGACTCCAATCGCGCGCCACGGTGCGCGATTTATTTTTGCCCCGTTATTTCTCAACCGAGATCCCAGCCCTGAGCACTAGCGGCGAAGTGCTATCCTGACCTCGACCGCGCATGAAGTCCCTCTACGAAAATCTTCCTGAGGTGGAAATCGGCGGGCGCAAGCTGGTCGGGCGCGTCCTGTTCGGCTTGCTCGTGCTCATCGCCGCGCTGGTGGGAGCCACAGCCGGCCTGCTGCTTGTCTACACCACCGACCTGCCGCAGGTGGAGGCGCTCGAAGCCTACCGCCCCAGTTCGGTCACCGAGATTTATGACGATCACGAGCGGGTGATCGGTTCCTTCGCTCTGCAACGGCGGGTAGTCTCCAGCTACGACGATTTTCCTCCCGTGCTGCGCGACGCGCTGGTCTCCATCGAAGACAAGGATTTCTACCGCCACTCCGGAATTAATTTCTGGCGCATCGTAGGCGCCGCCTATCGCGACGTCGAATCGGGCGGCCGAGTGCAGGGAGCGTCGACGCTGACCATGCAACTGGCACGCAATCTGTTCCTGTCGCCGGACCGGTCGTTCCATCGCAAGGTCCAGGAAACGATGCTGGCCATCCAGATCGAGCGTCACTTCACCAAGCCGCAAATTTTCACGCTCTACGCCAACCAGATTTTTCTCGGCCACGGTGTGTACGGGTTTGAGGCGGCAACGGAGTTTTACTTCAGCAAGCCGGCCAAGAAATTGACGCTCGAAGAAGCCGCGCTTCTCGCAGGTCTGCCCAAGGGGCCGACAGTATACTCGCCCATCAACCATCCCGATCGTGCGCAGAAGCGCCGCAATCTGGTGATCAATGCCATGCTGGAAGACGGCAAGATCACCGCAGCGCAGGCGGCCGATGCCCGCTCGGCGCCGGTTGTGCTTCACCTGGCCCACGATCCAAATTCGCTCGCGCCTTATTTTGTAGAAGAGATTCGCCGCTACCTCGAAGGCAAGTATGGAGCCGATCAGGTGCACGAGGGCGGCCTGAAGGTTTACACCTCGCTCGATGTCGACCTGCAGAAGGCGGCGAATCAGGCTGTGCTCGATGGACTGGCGGCGTACGAGCGGCGGCATGGTTGGAAGGGCCATCTGGAAAATGTGGTGGCCGAGGGAGCGGTCCTGGAGAAGTACTTCAACCCCGACTGGGACGACGAAGCCGAAGTTGGCGGCTATGTTCACGCGCTGGTCACCGCCTCGGGAACAGGAATCGCTACGTTGAAGTTTAGCCGCTACACGGCGGCCCTGGGCCAGGCGGATGCGGCTTGGACCCGGCAGAGGCTGCCGGACATCCTCAAGACCGGCGATGTCTGCTATCTGAAGATTCTTTCCCTTGGCGCCAACGGCGCCGCAAAGGTGAGTCTGGAGCAGGATTCCGGGGCGCAGGGCGCACTGCTGGCCCTCGATAACACCACTGGCGGCATCAAGGCCATGGTGGGCGGGCGCGACTTCAACGCCTCCAAATTCAACCGCGCCACGCAGGCGCTGCGCCAGGTGGGATCGTCGTTCAAACCCTATGTCTACACCACGGTCATCGACGGCGGCGCCAGTCCGGACGACACGATTCTGGATGAACCGGTGAGCTTCGAGACTCCGTCGGGGCCGTACTCGCCGCACAACTACGACGAGAAATTCGAAGGCATCATCACGCTGCGGCGCGCCCTGGCGCAGTCGCGCAATATTCCCGCGCTGAAGCTCGCGAATAAAGTCGGCATCAAGAGCGTCATCGAATACGCCGGCCGTTTCGGCATCACTTCCAAGCTACCACCCTATTTGCCAGTGGCGCTCGGGTCGGCGGAGATTACGCTGATCGAGCAGACGTCGGCATATAGCGTCTTTCCGAACGAGGGCGTGCGCGTGATCCCGCGCTACATCACGCGCGTGACCGACTACGAAGGCCGCGTGCTGGAAGAAGATTTTCCCGAAGTGAAGGATGTGATCAGCGAGCGCACGGCCGGGATCATGACCTCGATGCTGCGCGAAGTAGTCCTGCACGGCACAGCGATCGCGGCCTCGAAGCTGCCGTTTCCTGCTGCAGGCAAAACGGGAACCACCAATGATTTTACCGACGCGTGGTTCGTAGGATTCTCTCCGACGGTGACCTGCGGCGTGTGGATCGGCTACGACGAGAAGAAATCGCTGGGCGCGAAAGAGACTGGAGCACACGCCGCTCTGCCGATCTGGATGAAATTCATGACCGCGGCCATGGCGGGCAAAGATGCTGGCGACTTCCAGCCAAGTGCCGTTCCACCGCACGCCGTGGCGCAAAAAGTCGACACGCCGGACACCGCGCCCGCAGCAGAAGAAGCGCACTAGCGAAGTCATGCGCAGAAACGTAGCTTTGCTCGGTCTCTTCCAGCCACCAGTTGCGCCGTAGCGGCAAGACGTCGCACCACCGAAAGGAATCATGAGGAAGATGCCAACTCTCCCTATCCTGATCCTGCTGCCACTGTTCTCGATTTCCTTAGGAGCGCAACAGCCACCGCCGGGGAGCGCGCCAAGCGATCCCAAAGCAGCGATCGAACAAGTCCTGCACATCCAGCGGGACGCCTGGAACCGTCACGACCTCGAAGCATTTATGGCAGTCTATTGGAATTCTCCTGACCTGACGTTCTTCTCGGGAGCGAAACTGACCTCCGGATGGCAAGCAACCCTCGACCGCTACCGCGCGACGTACGCCGGCCCCGGCCACGAGATGGGAAGGCTGGACTTCTCCGACCTGCGCATCCAGATTCTCGGTCCGGGGGCAGCCTTTGTCCGCGGCGCCTGGCAGCTGACCTTGTCAGACGGAAAAACACCACACGGCCGCTTCACACTGATCTTTCGCAAATTTCCCGATGGCTGGAAGATTATCCACGACCATACCTCGGCCGCCGAGTGAATCGCTCATCCCCCTGGTTCGAGCCAACTTCAAACATGGGGCATGCGAGCGCGGCGGTTGCGAAGGCCTGGCGTTGGGAAGCCGGAATGTGGGAAGCAATGGTTCGGGAAGGACGGAGGTGGGAAGGGAAGGGGCACGACTCTCCGTCGTGCCGCTAGGGACTGCATTAACGCAGGGCTTTACTGGCTGAGAAGTGTCGTTCCCCCCGCAGAGCGCCTGTTCATCGGCTTGGAGTCGCCCCACCCAACCTCCCGGCCTACAATCCGCAATCATGACATCCCTCTACAAGCGTCCCAGGCCGTCTTGATCTTCATCAGACTCCCGCTATTCTCGGGCGATAGCCGTTATACCTGCGCCCTTCGTCCTCGCGAGGGAAGTCCCATGAAATCCAACAAGTCTTCGAAGCTCACGTACCTCACTCTCGTCCGAAGGACGCTTTGCTCTACACTGGCTTCCGCTTCCGAGCGGATCATCTTCGCTTTTCCGACAGACGGCTCGCGCGGAAGTGTTCCGGCGGGAGGTTTGATTTCGGACGCTGCTGGCAACCTATAGGGTGTAACCGCGGCTGGCGGTGCCTACAAATGGGGCGGGGCATTTTAGGCTTTCGTTCGAGAATGGAGCTTGGACAGAATCTCTTGTGTACAGCTTCAAGGGCGGAGCCGCTGATCGGTCGCAACCGGAATCCGCCTTGCTTCTGGATAAGGCGGGCAATCTGTTCGGAACCACATCGGCAGGCGGTCCGAGCGAGGGTGAAAGCTACTGTGCACGGTGCGCGAATGTTGCCTTGGAACAGGCGGCTGAGATGCGTACTCAGGTACAGGTGGGCTGGGTGACGTGGGAGGATCGGACCCAACCCGGAGCGTTGAATCGCGAATCCTCGAGGAGCACGGTGAACCACAATTCTCAACGGCTTTAGCCCCGAGGTTTCCTCGGCTCTCATTTCTTCACGCGCACCTGCACGCGCGTGCCTTCCGGCAAACTCCCGTTGGGCAGCTGCACTCCGCCGTTGCGCACAATGCCTTCGAATTCAGGCGGCGCCTGCGGCCGGGTCGGGGGCTGCGCGGGCAATAGCTTGCCCTGAGCTGGCTGAAGGGCCCGCGCCCCTCCCCGCCCCATGCCTTTGTCCATGGCTTCGTTCGCCAGACGGTCCGCTTCCTGATTATGTTCTCGCAGAGCGTGCCCGATCGAGAACCACTCCAATTGACCAATCAATTCCTTGGCCCGCCCGTGCAAGTCCTGGAGCACCGAGTTCTTCACCTTGTAGATACCTTTGATCTGCCGCACCAGCAGTTCCGAGTCGCTGACCAGCTTGAGCGCCTTGGGCCCGTGCTCGAGGGCGTATTCGAGGGCCGCGATCAGGCCTTGATATTCGGCGAAGTTGTTGGTCTGGTGCCCGAGGTACTCGCTGAGTGTCGCAACTTCACGTCCCGATTCGTCCACGATGACCACGCCATAGCCCGCCGGGCCCGGGTTGCCGCGCGCGCCGCCGTCGCTATGAGCAACCAGGTAATGTTCGGGAGGATTTTCTCGGGACTCGAAAAGCGGCTTAGTCCCGCCGGTGGGGGAGGAGTAAGAGGGCATAATCCGAGTCTACAACGGGGCCGCAATCCGAAATTCACAGCAATCTTGCTCGACCATGTGACATCCAACCTTGACCACAAAATTTAAGAGCACATCATGGTCATCGTCAAGGCGGAGGCGGTGCACGCAAGAGCCGCGATAGCGAGCCTAAGTCATTGATTATCAAGATTTTGACCTGTAAGCTCTTTGCCATCAAGATTTTGCAGGCCCTTTTTGCAAACCCCGCGCCACCATGCCTTTCAGAGGTGGGGGGGATACCCACAAAGCCGCCGACTTTCCCGAAATGGAAAGCTCTCAGCAAGGCGTCAACCGCGGCTCACGGAAACATTATTTGGGGAGATTTCCACCAGCCCGTTGCTCACCGTCCGGCGGCGAGTCGCGTGGCGAGGCGCGGCGGAAGTTTTGCCGCAAAGATGCGGTCCTGTGCGGATTTCAGGTTGTAGGGCGTGCGGTGGAAATGGACAATCTGCGCGTCGGTATCAAACAGGGCGAATGCGGCGCGCCAGTCTCCGTCACGTGGTTGGCCGACCGATCCGGGATTGATCAGGTAGCGCGTCGCGGCTTTCAGTTGCACAGGTACCGATTCGGCCTGCCCGACGGTGCGGTACTCGGGACGGAATCCGTCGGCGGACGAGCCGTTGGCGAAGAATCCGCCTTGCAGGTGCGTGTGTCCGAAAAACGTCAGCGGCACGTTCAGCGCAATCAGCGGAGCCAGCGCGTCGCCGAGCGAGACCACGTATTCGTCCTCGTCGTTCGGCGAACCGTGGACCAGTTGCACCGTGGGAAAATCCGGCAGCGAGACCGGACCGTGCGGTAGAGCGCGCAGCCACTCCAGGTTTTCCGAAGTCAGTTCGTCACGCGTCCACATTGCCGCCGCCGCAGCCATGGCATTGAACTCCTCTGTGTCCATTAGACCAGTGGCTGCTTTGTCGTGGTTGCCGCGGACGAAAACCGTTCCCAGACCCCGGGAGCGCTCCGTAACCTCGTTAGGACTGCCCCCATAGCCTACAATGTCGCCAAGGTTGACCACCGCATCGTGCGCCGGAGCGGCGGCCAGGCAGGCATCGAGAGCTTCAAGATTGGCGTGAATATCGCTCAGCAGCAGTATACGCACGGATCACCGGACAAACTGCCGATTATAGACCAAGCCTCAGCGCTAAGATGTACTGTGCAATCTTCCCGACCCGAAAGGACCAACCATGACCGGAAGCGGACGGATAGGATGGCGGTTCAAAGACGGAACGCCGTGGTGGTTCAAGATCGTCGTAGGACTCCTTGTGGTCGATTCTGCCCTGCATTTTGGGCTACTCCTGACGGTTTCGACTTGGGCGCAATCCTCACCCGATGCTCTCCATTCTTATCGAGTGCCGTTCAGAGATGGCAGCATCTATTTCGTCCAGTCGTGGCTGGGCCAGTACCTGGACACGCGCTGGATTGGGATTGGATTGCTGCTGATATTGGTGGTACTGCTCTTCCTGAACCGTGACCGGCTTGAGCGCGCCGTCTGAAAGCACAGCACCTTCACAATCACGACGAGGCATTAATCACCGGGCAGCGCGCCCAGTGGCCAGCCGCGACTTCGAGGAGTGGCGGCAAGGAACAAGCGCATTCCGGAACCCGGAATTCACAGCGCGGCTCGAACGCGCATCCGCGAGGCATGGCGTGCAGGCCTGGTACCGTGCCTTCAATCGTTTTCAACGGCTGACCGCGGTCGGTTTTCAGATCGGGAACGGCATGGAGCAGGCCCTGCGTGTAGGGATGCGCGGGCTCCTGAAAAATGTGGCGCTTGGCTCCGAATTCGACCAGATTGCCGGAGTACATTACAGCCACGCGGTCGGCGACCTGCGAGACGACGGCGAGATCGTGTGAGATGAAGAGCATGGCGAGCCCGAACTTCGCGCGCAGTTCGCCAAGCAAGTCGAGAATCTGCGCCTGGATGGTGACGTCGAGTGCAGTGGTAGGCTCATCCGCGATGAGCAGTTGAGGCCGATTGACGATGGCCATGGCGATCATGACGCGCTGGCGCATGCCGCCGGAAAGCTGATGGGGATAGTCTCGAGCACGGTGGGCGGCGTCCGGAATGGCAACATCGGTCATGGCGTCGACGGCGCGCTGCCAGGCTTCGCGGCTCGAGATCGGCTGATGGGCGAGGACGGCTTCTGCGATCTGATCTCCGACGCGCATGACCGGGTTGAGGGCGGTCATGGGCTCCTGAAAGATCATGGCGAGGCGAGAGCCGCGCAGCTGGCGCATGGAATCGTCAGCAAGTTCAACCAGATTGAGGCTGGCTGCGTTCCCAGCGAAGAAAACTTCGCCGGAGACGCAGGCCTGCGGCGGCAGCAGGCGCATGATGGCGAGCGAAGTGACGGATTTGCCCGAACCGGATTCGCCCACCAGCCCCAGCACCTCGCCGGAGGCGATGGAAAAACTCAGATCGCGCACGGCGGCGAAAGAAGAAGGTGCTGAGGTTGTTGCCCGGTCGCTCGGGAAAGTGATGCTAAGGCGACGAACGTCGAGCAGATTGGACACGATCCTATGGTAGCAACTCACCGGCTGTGGTCAGTGAAGAAACCAGCCGGCGGCGAGAGCGGCCAGTTCGAGTTTTACCAGCCACGCGATGGCGTAGGAGACCACAAACACACGGTGGAGTTTGATGAACGCGGCATTGGTCAGGATCAAGGGCAAAGGCCCGATCACCCAGAGGGCCACGGCCACTCTGCTCGCCCCGAGCGCAGTAAGGCCCAGTTTGGCTGAGAGAATGGCAAAAACACCGCAGGTCAGGAAGGGCAGCGGGCTGGTCAGTGCGATCGCCTTCGATTCGGCGCTTTGCCTCCAGATTTCTGGATAGGTATACCGGCGATGGATCCAATCACCGGCGAAGAACCAATCCGTCAGGGAAGTTAAGACGCCAGCGCCCAGGGTGACCAGGGCAATTCGCATCCAGTTCATAGCCGAACTTCCCCAACCGAGAGTGCGATTATAAGGCCGGCGCGTTTGTTCGAACAGCTATTGTCCCAGGATCAGCGGCAGGCCGTTCTTGTTATTGCCGATGACAACCACTTTCGAGTTGGGACTCTTCGCCAGATTCTCGGTGGCCTCGATTCCCTTCCATTCGAGTAGCGACGGCGTAATGCCTTGGGCAACAATCTGCTGGAAGTCGCGGACGCCGGCGGCTTCGATGCGCTTCCGCTGGGCTTCCTGCGTTTCTTTCTGCAGGCGGAAGTTCATCGCCAGGGCTTCCTGCTCGGCCTGCTGCTTGGACTCGATGGAGGCCTTCAGCGTCGCCGGTAACTGAATGTCACGCAGGAGAACGTTCTCCACCGAAATGCCGCGTTTATTCAGCTCGGTGGTGATCTGGTCGGTGATTTGTTTGGCTACCATTTCGCGCTCACCGGTGTAAAGAGCATTGGCGGTGTGCGATGCGGTTGCTTCGCGGATGGCGGAGCGCAGCGTCGGCTCAACCACGACATTCTCGTAATCGGCTCCGATATGCTGGAAAACGTCCGCGGCGCGGTCGGGGTTGAGGTGATAAATCAGCGAAGTGTCGAGGCTCATCATCAGGCCTTCGCTGGAAGGAACGCTGGCGGATTCCTTGATGGTCTGGGTCTGGATCGACATTTCATTGTTCGTCTTGAGCGGATTGATGACGTGGATGCCTTCGCCCAGCGTCTCGCCGGTAACTTTGCCGAAGAGAGTAAGGACGCCGACGTGGCCTGTGCCCACGCGGGTTATAGAGCTGAAGAAGAGGATCACCAGCAGGAATGCGGCGATTCCAATGCCGATCAGTCGCAGCAGGCCACCGCCGTGTCCGCCGCCACCATCGATTACGCGCCCGCGAGCGGGATCAAAAATTGTCATGACAATTCTCCCCGCGAGGATTGTAAGTCGGGCCGATACAGCCGATAAGTGGCTTGTCTGGCTCGGTGGGAGGCAGGTGTGAGGTCTTGGCTGAGCCTGGTTTTGAGCGTTTGACCGGCCTGATTTTGCCAGTTGACGGCTTTCACTCTTAAATCGGTTCCGGGTTGGCATTCACGGCAGCCGTGACATTGTTGGGTTTTTCGGAGAAGGATTTGCCCGGCTCGAACGCGAGCTTCTCGTGTCTCGTACCAACCTTGCGAATGACGTCATGCCAGCCGTCGTCCCAGGCGATGCGGGCCTCACCGTCCACCACCGTCCAGGTTCCATGGTCGGCGCCGAGGGTTTTGTGCGCCTCGCCATTAGCTACCAGAGTGATGTAGAAATCTCCAGCCCCCGGACCTTGGCCTACTCTCCATTTGCCTACAAAATGCTTCCGACCGGGCGCAAACGCCGTGGAAGCGGAGGTATCGAATTCGAAGCTCTGGGTCTCGGACAAGCGAAAACTCTTCTGCCCTCCGTCGGTGAAGACCACGATGTCTGCGTCTTTGAACTCGATCTTAGTGATTTCAGCTACGGGGATCGTCTGCCGACGACCATCCTTCATTACCACTACCAGCGACCCGTGCACGTCGCCCGACGCGGCTTGCCCTAAACATCCAATGGCCGACACCACAAGAATGATTCCTAAGAGAGCAGACTTGACGATTCTGTGCATATTCCCTCCCCGGAAAATTTGCGCAACGATTGAGCGCAAATTGTGAAGCCAGCGATTCCGCCCTTTGCTTCTGCACAACGATACGTATGTTCACCCGGGTGAGTTCCCGGAATTTATGCGCAGGGGATCAATTCCGGCCAGGTTCCATGGCCCGAACCTCTCGGCGATTCATTGCGATCTCGTCGCTTGGGGCTAAGTGTAAGCCTGCTGTTCTCTGATGCGGCAAACCTTTGACGAGGGTCAACCTGCGGCAACTAACCGAATTCACGCTCGACTGCCGTGCCGCCAAGTTCGAGCAAGCGAACCGTCTCTCAACCGATCCAGAAGTTCGAATCCAGCTGGCAAGCGTAGATGGCGAAAACTCTCGATAGCCTCGTTGACCCTCGATCTTCCAGATTTCTCAGGCCGGGCCTGCTGAATCTTGCCTGCAGGCTGCCGCATCTCTTACAGTAAGTCTATGAGCAAGATTCACATTCCTACGCCATTACGTCAGTATGTGGGCAAACAGGCCTCGGTCGAGGTCGCGGGCGCGACGGTCGGCGAAGCGATGACTGCGCTGGTGGCGCAGCATCCCGATTTGCGCAAGCACCTTTACACGGAAGAGGGCAAGCTGCGGGCTTTCGTGAACCTCTACGTCAACGATGAAGACATCCGGTACCTGCAGAAAGAGGCCACTGCGTTGAAGGATGGTGATAACATTTCCATTGTGCCTTCGATTGCGGGAGGGCACCAGGAATGCCTTCCACTCGTGTCATCCTGAGTTCTCGTTATCCTGTGTTTGTGCCATCCCGAGCGAAACGAGGAATCTAGGTTTCTGCCTGGCTCCACACTGAAAGGTGGCACAAGCAGAAACCCACGCCACCTCGCTGCGCTTGATTGCATAACCACGTGGGTCTCGTCGCAGGGAGTACATTGGTTGTGACGAAACAGACCCAGGCTGGAGAGAAGGAGCCAACGGCATGCTGATTATGGGCTGTGATTTTCATCCGGGTTTTCAGCAGGTCGCGATCTTTGACAACCCAACCAGAGATGACAAGCCTTTTCGGCGGCTGGCATCCTTGATTTGATTCGGGACGGCCGCGATGCAAGCTTTAACTGAGGACTATATGGCCACTACTACAGAAATTCCACTCGCACTGAACAAAGATGAAATCCTGCGCTACTCGCGGCATCTGATCATGCCCGAGGTGGGTATGGAGGGGCAGCAGAAGCTGAAAGCGGCGCGGGTGCTGTGCATCGGCACCGGTGGCTTGGGTTCGCCGCTCGCACTGTATCTGGCGGCGGCGGGCGTAGGCACGCTGGGGCTGGTCGACTTCGACGTGGTGGACTACACCAACCTGCAGCGGCAGATCATTCACTCGACCGCCGACGTGGGCCGCAAGAAACTCGATTCGGCCGCGGACAAGCTGAAAGGGATCAATCCGTTTCTGAATCTTCGCACCTTCGACACTCGTCTGAGCAGCGCCAACGCGCTGGAGTTGTTTCGCGAATTCGACATCATCGCCGACGGCACCGACAATTTCCCCACGCGGTACCTGGTGAATGACGCCTGCGTGCTGACCGGCAAGCCGAACGTGTACGGTTCGATTTTCCGGTTCGAGGGCCAGGCCAGCGTTTTCGCGACCGAGGATGGCCCGTGCTATCGCTGCCTGTATCCCGAGCCGCCACCGCCAGGACTGGTGCCTTCGTGCGCCGAGGGTGGGGTGCTAGGGATTCTGCCCGGACTGGTGGGCGTCATGCAGGCCACCGAAGTCATCAAGCTGATTCTCGGCATCGGTGATCCGTTGATCGGGCGGTTGCTGCTGATTGATGCGCTGGGCATGAAATTCCGCGAACTCAAACTGCGCAAGAACCCCGACTGCCCGGCTTGCGGCACACATCCGACGGTCACGAAGCTGATAGACTACAACGAGTTTTGCGGCATTCGCGGAGAGGAGAAACCGGTGGCCAATGGGGTTCCCGAGATTCAGGTGGAGGAATTAAAGCGGCGGCTGGATGCGAAAGATGATCTCTTCGTTCTCGACGTGCGCGAGCCCCACGAGTACCAGATCTGCAACCTCGGCGGATATCTGATTCCGCTGAACGACCTGCCCAAGAGGGTGAATGAGCTCGACTCGAGCCGCGAAATCGTCGTGCACTGCAAGATGGGCGGGCGCAGCGCCAAGGCGGTCGCGTTTCTGCAGCAGGCCGGATTCACCAAAGTACATAATCTGGCGGGTGGCATTACGGCCTGGTCGGATCGCGTGGATCCGAAAGTGCCGAAGTACTGAGGCAGTTTCGACTATCGAGTTAACGAAGGGGAGCCCTGTGGCTCCCCTTTTTCTATCGGCCTGGGAAGCAGCCCGTATTCTTCTCCCAATTTGCTTTGACATTCGCGGCGACTGGTGGATAATAGCGGCTCCGGTTGTCCCCCCTAACTACATGCAGTCGAGTGGAGGCAGTTATGTTGAAAGCCTTATCTCTGGCATTCGTGCTGCTGAGTCTGGCCGTGGGCTCGGCGAGGGCGGAAGACAATACGAAGCCGCGCGTCTTTATCACCGACAGCCAGTCGTGGGAGATCGGCGGCTACAGCGGAGGCGGACCCGGCGGAGGGGGATCGGTTACCCGAGGCGGTGCCCGCCCGCAGACGGCGGAGATCATCAAGACGTTCGGCGAGCGGTGTCCGCAGATTGTCACCAATAACCTACAGCAGAAGGCGGACTACATCGTTCTCCTCGATCATGAGGGTGGGAAGAGTTTCGTTCGCCACAAAAACAAGGTCGCGGTCTTTGCGCGATTGAGCGGAGATTCGGTGGTCAGCAAGTCGACCCTGTCTCTGGGCGGCTCGGTGCAGGAGGCTTGTGAGGCGATCGTCAAAGACTGGGCTACTCATGGCGCTGAGATACGGCAGGCGTCGGCTGACCCTCCAGCGGCGCCCGCCGCGGCTAAAGACCAGCCGCGACAATCCGCCTCAGCCCCTCCGCCAATCGCCTCCGCTCCTTCTCAGTCCGCGACCGATCCGCCGTCAGCGGCTCCAGCGGCACCTGGAGGCGGCAAACTTTCGATCACGTCCGTTCCCGATGGCTGCGATATCGAAGTCGACGGCAGCTTTGTGGGCAATGCGCCATCCGACATTCAATTACCAGACGGCTATCACACCGTTACGGTTAAGAAGGCAGGATACAAAGACTGGGAACGAACCCTGAAGGTCACTGGCGGCAGCAACGTCCACTTGAATGCGGAGCCGGAGAAGGCGAACCCGTAACCAGGTCTGAAATCAGGTAGAGACGTAGCATGCTACGTCTCTACGCCTGCTGTTACTTTTCCGCGATTCCTTAAATTCTCCCCATTTTTCCCCGTCGGTGCAGTGACGGATGCCAACTCCCAAGCCAAGTTTTTGAATTGCTCGCCGATAGAGTTATCGGTGAGCAATATGTCGGGAGGGCAGGGCCCGGCCCCGGCGCGGGGCAAAGACACCAAAACGTTGAAGTACGTGGCACGGCAGGCAATCTTAGATCGCGAAGAACAGGTCTTTGGATACGAACTGATCGCGCTCGACGATTAAGTGGCGAACGATGCCCGGGCACCCCTGGCCGAGACCGCCGATATCATCAAAGTCGACCTCCTTTTGACGACCGAGGCGCAGCGGGAGGCCTTAGTCAAGCAGTACGGGCCGTGGCGTTGCCGCATGCTGGCCGAGAAAGGCGAAACCCAAACGGATTTCTTTCTGGCACGCGATCAGGGGTTCGTCTACTTCCAGGGGTATTTTCTTCCGCCGGCCGGAGATGCTGAACACGCACGACATGCCGGCCAATCGTTTGAACTACCCGGCGCATGCTCGCGGAGGTTTCGCGGCCGAACCTGGATGTGGCGGAACTCGAGAAGGTCATCAAGTCAGAAACCTCCGTCTGCTATCGGCTGCTGCGCTACCTGAATTCGGCGGTGTTCGGCCTCAAAAGCGAGATTCATTCGGTACGGCACGCGCGCTCGATGCTCGGGTGAGCGCCCTGTGCGTCGCTGGGTGCGCCTAGTGGCCGCCGTCGGTGCCGGCCAGGAGAACACCAGCGATCTGGTGCTGGCGGCGCGGGTCCGGGGGCGCTTTGGCGAATTGCTGCAGCCCCCGGGACAGCATGGTGAATCGGTCCTGTTTCTGCTCGGCCTGCTCTCCCTGATTGATGCCATGCTAGAGATGCCGATGGCCGATGGGCTGGAGCGGGTTCCACTTGATCACGAAACCAAGGCGGTGCTGATAGGCAGCCCAGCCTGCGGCGTCCGGTGTATCAGCTCGTCCTCGCCCATGAGAGCGGCGAGTGGGAGGCGGCCTCGCAATTGAGCGAAAGCCTGAACCCGGACCCCGAACGGGTTGCCGCTTTCTGGTGGCGAGCCAGCCCAGCAGTGGGCGCACGCCAAATATCCTCAGGGGCATGACAAACACCGGCCCCGCGACCGGATCCATATCGCTTCTTGGGAAACAACCCTGGCCGGGCTGCTTACCTCTAAGGCATGTCCTCCTGTGCAAAAGGCGGATTGCGAGGGCCTTGCGTCGCGGGCCAAGGACGAGTACCATAAAAGTGTTCTCATTGGGCCTCGTTCCCGCGTAGGCCTTCCGCGCCAGCCGTTCCGAGGCGGCGCCGACGGATCCGAAAACGGAAAGCCGATACTAAAAAGTAGAATTTCGTTCGCAAGCAATTGTTTCATTTCAGGAGTTGGGGTTCGTTTCAACCAGCATCCAGCCGCGACTTGAGTGTGCGTTAAGGGTCGGAGTGCGCCATCCGGCGCATGACCCCGGAGCGACGACTTCTCATCCTTTGCGGTTTTTCACGATGTAAGACTTTGCAACAGTTTCAAGCTTGAGAGGACTATGAACGCAGGACCAGGAAAATCCTCCGGTGGCGGAGGAAGAGGCAGACGGCGGCGCGGACGCCGTCCACACAATCAACGACAGGGCCCAGCCCAAAGCCGTCAGAATCAAGACGGCATCTATACCGCCCCCATGGACCACAGTTACAGGGCCGCACTGTCTGGGGGTAACAATGGCCATAAGGGCGGGCGGCAGCGACCGGGATTTGCAACCCAGTATCCGCAACCGGAGCCCGAACCCTTGCCGGTGGCGAGCGAAGACTCAAACTCGCGCATCTTCGCCTTCATCGAAGACCTGTTCTTCCTGGCCAAGATTCAGGAAACAGCGCGCAAGCTCAACGTGAAGGTCGAGTTCGTCAAAAACGACAAAGACCTCATGGAGCGGATGCAGCAGAATGGCGAAGAGAAGCCGTCGCTGATCATCTTCGATCTCAACAATGCCAACGCCAAGCCCCTGACGCTGATCCCAAAGCTCAAGAGCAAGTTGAAGAAGGGCACGTCGATCATCGGTTTTCTGTCGCACGTGCAGGGCGACCTGAAGCAGAAGGCCCACGAAGTGGGTTGCGATATGGTGTTGCCGCGCTCGGCATTTTCGCAGAACCTGCCACAGTTGCTGCGCCGTCACGGCGCGCCCGAGGACGCGGAACCTTCGGTGCAGTAGGGAACGTGCTGCGGTTCGCAGCTTGGCTGGAGAGTCTCCGGCGCCCGGCCGGTCGATAGCTATTCGAGCCTGATCATCACGCGAAAAACGCGCGTCAGCATTTTGTCTTGGACGCTGTTCAATGCGGTGAGGATTCGTCGCCGGAGCCTATCGCAATACCAGGTGGATGCGTAGTCCTCGAGAAGCTCATAAACGTCGGCCAGAACCGCACGGTGCGGTTGTCCCTTCTTTTTTCCGCAAGAAGGCACGGCTCGGCCCTTCGAAGACTTGCCTCGATCACTCGCCCTCATCATTTGTAAAACTTTGCCGGCCCGGCATTCTTCTCCTTAGGACAGCAACCTGGGGAGGGTTTACGCAGAATGCTTGTTTTAGGCTGATGCCGGCAATGATCCCGATCACAGTCGGCTGTGACAAGGATCACAGGGAGCTAGGGATGGCACAACAGAGTGGCTACCCCGGCGGCCAGGCCATGGGGCGTCCACCGAGCAGGTGGACGTGAAGGTGGAAGACCGACTGCCCGGCGCCGGGGCCGACGTTGAGCACGGTGCGGTATCCCTGTTCAATGTTACGCTGGCGCGCGATTTGGGCGGCAGCGAGATGGCAGCGACCGATGACTTCGGCGTCGTCCGCCTCGGCTTCCTTTAACCCCGCGAAATGTTTCTTCGGAATGATGAGCACGTGTGTAGGCGCCTTGGGGTTGATGTCTTCGAAGGCGAAAACGTGGTCGTCTTCGTGAACTTTCTTCGCGGGAATCTCACCCCGGAGGATCCGACAGAACATGCAGTTAGGATCGGTCATCGCAAGCTCACCTGGCGAAACGATAACACTCGGGCGCAGGGGTTGTCAGCGGAGCCGCTCGAGGGGAACGGCCGCGGCTAGTCCAGCCTTACCAGGAACACCGCGCCCTCGGGAGTTTCGGTTTCGGCAGCCAGCTTCTCGGCGCGGTCGTGGTCGTCGTCGAGCACGCGGACGCGAATCCACCAGTCTCCGGCGGGGCTGGCGAAGCGCAGAACTTTAGCGGTGTGGTAGCGGCGAGTCAGGTGGTCGGCAAGTTTGGTGGCGGCCTGCTCGTCGGGGAATCCGCCGATTTGCACGGCCCATTTCCCCCCCGAGTCGAGCGGGGCCGAGGCCTGCATCAACTCGACCTTCACCTTGGCCACGCCAGGTTGCCAGACGCCGACTTTGCGCGCGGCGGCGAGCGACAAATCAACAACGCGGCCGCGAATGAAGGGGCCCCGGTCGGTGATGCGGACGAGCGCGCGGTCTCCAGTCTTCACATTAGTGACGCGCACGATCGAGCCCAGCGGAAACGTGCGGTGGGCTGCGGTCATGGCGTGCATGTTGTAGACTTCGCCGTTTGATCCGCGGCGGTTGTGATACGGAGGGCCGTACCAACTGGCAAGTCCGGTCTCGGTAACGATCGGCTTGGCGCTGGCAGGGATTGTGGGCTCGGCTAAGTCGGCGCCTTCTTTGGATTCTCCGGGGGCAGGATTTTCTCCGGGCGCGGGGATGTTCCCCGCCGGCTGTCCGGCCGGCGCCGTCGTCGGTGTCGGCCGCGGTGGCGGGGGCAACTCTACGCGCCCCTGTTTGGGATGTCCGCAGGCGGTCACCAGCAACAGCGAGAGCAGCAGGATCAGAATCATAACAACACTGACGAAGGGCGCACGGCGCTGTGCAAGCACGAAAATACCCGCGGTGTGAACTATTTGGGCGGCTGGTGCTGCTCCATGTAGTCGGCGAATTCGGCCAGCTTTTCGGAAGCCGTCCGCAGCGCCTTGGTGGAGTGCGTGCGCACCGCCGGAACGACCTCTTCGTTCAGATACTTGATGAGTTCGGGAATCTCTTTTTCCAGACGCTCGGCGGCTTCGTTGATGGTTTGGCCGACGCGTGCCGAAGCGTCTTCCACCTTGCGGTTGAAGTCGTTCATGGTACTCCTCGCGATCGATGGGCGTGAGTCGACTCACGCGACGTTGCCGATGCCAAGCCCGTCCATTATTTCATGATTTACTCCCATCAGCAGTAAACCCCCAGCCAATCGGCGCACCTCAGTGGAGCCTTGTTTAAGCTCGATTCTCAGGTAAGCGCCACCAAAACACGACTCCGCATGGTAGTGGGACTACAACAACGCCAACGAACTACGGAAGAGCATGGCTATCCCCTGCGGGAACGATAACGTAGTATAAACCGATGCACTGGCGGACCCAAACTGGAAATCCTCGCCGGCCGAGCAGCGAAACAACAACCACGATAATCAACTTGATCACCCCTTTTCGCTGCAAATTCCTTCTTCACCCTAAACGGTCTTCGCCGTAGCTCAATGGGGTCTGGGAATGTATGCGCGTTGCCTGCGGTAAGGATTAAATCCTTGATAAAGTAAGGATATGCTCAAGGTAACCAGCAAACTGCAGCTGACCGTCCCCAAAAAAATTGCGGATCAATACGGCATCCGTCCCGGAGAGCGTGACCCGATCCCGCGGCGTAGAGTTGCCGCTAATGAACCGCGAAGACGCCACGCGTCAGGCCGAACTGTTCATGGCGGAGTTTGCCGTGGTGCACCCCAACCAACACGTCTTTCGCACCGAGTTGCGCGGGATGTCGGCCTAGCAGCTTTCCTGGTTCGATGCTCATCTTTGGGCTTATGCGGAGCACCATGGCTTCCCGGAAATCCTCTCCCGAAGACTTTGAGCACGGACGAATGTACGCTACGGTGAGGATACTCAATCCATTCGTTGCGTTGGGCTTGGCTTAGCGGCAAACGGTAGCAACCGCTGTCTCCGCGCAGTTCATGTTGAAACCATCGGGCAAACCGCAACGTCTCATCGAAGGGAGGCAGCAGCAATTTCGCGCCCGGCTGCTCGCCTGGTATGAGGCGCACGCGCGCGACCTGCCGTGGCGGAAGAGCCGCGACCCGTACCGGGTGTGGGTGTCGGAGATCATGCTGCAGCAGACGCGGGTGGCAGCGGTGATTGAGCACTATCACGAATTACTGCGGCGGTTCCCGACGGTCGGGAAATTGGCCTCGGCGCCGGAGGCCTCCGTGCTCGCCGCCTGGAGCGGGTTGGGATACTACCGGCGCGCGCGCATGCTGCATGCGGCCGCGAAGGTGGTAGTACGGGAATTGGGTGGCCGATTTCCCGTGACTGCCCAGGCGTGGCGAGAACTGCCCGGGATTGGCCGCTACACAGCGTCGGCGATTGCCAGCATTGTGTTCGGTGAGGCCGTCGCTGTGGTGGATGGAAATGTAGAGCGCGTGCTGCAGCGCGTCACCGGCAAGCGGATCGCAGGAGAGGAGTTGTGGCGGCAAGCCGATCGCTTGCTCGACCACGAGAGGCCGGGAGATTTCAACCAGGCGATGATGGAGTTGGGAGCCACGGTGTGCACGCCCCGAGCGCCAGCGTGCCTGATGTGCCCGGTGGTGGAGTTGTGCGCGACGCGGGGGGACCTGGCGGTCTCGCCGAAAGCGGCGAAGCAGAAAAAGCGTCAGATTCACTATGCGCTGGATATTCGAGGTGGAGACGGCCGCGATCGCGGAGTATTTCTGGTGCAGCGGCCACGCGATGCCGCGTTAATGGCCGGGATGTGGGAGTTGCCGGAGATAGAGACGGCCGTGGCGCGCACGGGAGAAAAGCAGATTCCTCAGTTTGTTCGGAATGACAAAACAAAGGGAAGACCGAATGGCAACGCCAATCATGGGACCCAGGAGCTCTTGTTCACGGTGCGGCATTCCATTACCGTGACGGACTACACCGTACATGTTTGGCGAACGACCCCGCCCGCCGGGACGTCTGGGGCATGGGTTGCATCCGATCGGTTGAAGCGGGTTGCTCTTACCGGTCTTGCGCGAAAGACTCTGCGGAAGGCGGGCGTGCTTTGAAAAGAGCGCAAGCAATTGCTGCGCATGATTCGTTGCGCCTTTTGCGTCATCTAAAAGGGAGCAGGTCAGAGCCTGGGCTGGCTCCGAGATTGGTTTCGAAGACGAATGGGAGGGCCGAAGATGGCAGCATTGGCCGTGGGGACAAAGGCGCCTGGTTTTGAGTTGAAGACGATGGACGGGAAGCGTTTCTCATTGAGCGACGAACTGGCTCGCGGGCCGGTGGTGCTGGCATTTTTCAAAGTGTCGTGTCCGACCTGCCAGTATGCCTTCCCCTTCCTCGAGAGGCTGCACAAGGCCTACGGCCAAAAGGGAGTTGCGCTGGTCGGCGTTTCGCAGAACGACGCCAGGGATACTGCCGCCTTCGTCAAAGAATTCGGCGTGACTTTCCCGGTGTTGCTCGACGACACGCGCTCCTACCCGGCCTCGAATGCGTACGGGCTGACCAACGTGCCCACGTTGTTCTGGGTCGCGCCGGATGGCGAGATTGAGATCTCAAGCGTCGGATGGGTGAAGGCCGATTTCGATCAGGTCAACCGCAAAATGGCGGAAGCCGGGAAAGCCGCGCCCGCCGCGATGTTCAAGCCCGGCGAAGACGTCCGGGATTTTCGCGCTGGTTGAGGGGCCAAGAACTAGCTGCCAGTCTGGCGGCGAAAAAGCAAACCACAGAGAGCACGGGATACACCTCCGGACAGGGCCGTCCGGGTGAGTGGTCTTAGGGTCGTTGCACTGTCGTGCGGGCGCCGTCCCAGGTTCTTTGTAACTGGGAGAGGCTCGCGTCCTTTACAATTCACCCAGACTTTCAGAATAAGCATTTTCGTTGGCACTTGGTTGGGGGAGAAACCTGTTGATGCAAGCCCTGAGGAGAATCATCTCCGCGTGTCTGGCGGTATGCCTGAGCCTGCCGGGTTGGGCTGAAGGAGCGGCGGGAGGTGCCAAGGGCGCCAAGGCGCCTTCGGTTCGGCTGCCCGGCGCCGCATTTGTGGCGCTCGAGACTATCACTCCCGATCACATTCGCTGGCACGTCCGCTACCTGTCGCATGATTTACTGGAGGGCCGGGGCACAGGCCAACGGGGCGGCGACATTGCCGCTGAATATATCGCAACGCAGTTTGCCGAGTACGGCCTGAGGCCCGCGGGCGATCACGGTACGTATATGCAAAAGGTGCCCCTGGTGGGCATTACCACCCTCCCCGACACGCACTTCTCTCTCGTGCCGAAGCGGGGCGAGACCATGCACCTCAAGCCCCTGGACGAATACGTCGCCTTCGACCAGACCCAGCAGGTGCAATCGGATGTGGATGCCGACATCGTCTTCGTCGGCTACGGGATCGAAGCGCCCGAATATAACTGGGACGACTACAAAGGCGTGGACGTACGCGGCAAGGTGCTGCTGATGCTGGTCAACGAGCCACTGTCGGACGATCCCAAGTTTTTCAAAGGCAAGGCGCTGACCTACTACGGGCGCTGGACCTACAAGTACGAACAGGCGGCGCGCAAGGGCGCGGTGGGCGTGATTCTGGTGCATGAGACCCAAATGGCGAGTTATCCGTGGGAAGTGGTCCGCAACTCGAACTCCGGAGAAAAGTCGTATCTGAAAGTGGAGGGCCCAGCCCTGAAGGTCGCGTCATGGATTCATCAGGACGTCGCCACCCGCCTGGCGCTGGCCTCGGGGATGAACCTGGAAAAAATGATGCAGGACGCGCAGTCCCGCGAGTTTCGCCCAGTGAGTTTGGGGGCGAAGCTCCAGGCCCACGTGGTGAGCAAAGTTCGGAACTTCGAATCGAATAACGTAGTGGCAATTCTGCCGGGGTCTGACCGAAAAGTGGCTGATGAAGCGGTGATGTACACGGCGCACTACGATCACTTCGGCATTCGTCCCGATATGCCGGGCGACAATATTTTCAACGGCGCCAACGACAACGCCACTGGCTGCGGCATCCTGCTGGAGCTGGCGCGTGCCTTCGGATCGGCGGCGGCGAGGCCCCGGCGCTCAATTCTGTTTGCGGCGGTTACAGCGGAAGAGCAGGGACTGCTGGGGTCGGAATATCTGGGCAAGCATCCGCCGCTGCCGGCAGGAAAGATCACTCTGGATCTGAACTACGACGACGTGAAGCCGCTGGGTGCGCCCGAGGAAGTGGAAGTCTCCGGAGCGGAGCGGACTACGTTTTATCCCGAGGTCGAGGCCACAGCGAAGGAATTCCGGCTGGCGATCCGTCCGGATGCGCGTCCGGAGGCGGGGCATTTCTACCGGTCGGATCATTTCAGCCTGGCACGCGTCGGCATTCCTTCTTTCTCGATTAATGAAGGAATGAAATATAAGGGACATTCGGAGTCCTGGGGACTTGAGCAGGAGCACGAATACGTCGAGAAGCATTATCACCAGCCGAGCGACGAATACCATCCTGAGATGGATTTTGTGGGCGACTCGGCCATGGCGCGGTTCGGATTTGCGCTCGGCTGGGAAGCGGCGAGTTTATCCAAGCTGATCGGATGGCAGCATGGGGACGAGTTTGAGGCGGCGCGAGTCAAGACCCAACAGTAGCCGCCACCATACACCGTCGGGAAGTTGTGAAGCCCTCGGCAATTGCGAGTTTGGCTTGCCCGTCGTCAAAGGTCCAGAAGGACTTGGCTCCGAGTTCGAGGGCCGCAGCGACGTCCATGCTGTGCGGGGTTCGAGTGCCGAGCTTAGGTCCGTGCTGGCGCGCCAGGTGCGTGCCAGCTTCCCAGACTGATTCCGGTAAGTCGATCTCCAGCCTCAATCCGGCTTCGCGATCAAGTTCGAGCTCGGCCTGTACCACGCCCGCCTCCCGCACGGAGATCTCCTTGCGGAAAACATGCTGGGCAATTGCATGGGTCCATTCGGCGATGTGGAGCGGAGTGAGCCACACCCATGGTTTTGATGCCATGCGCCGCTCGGCTTCCACCGAGTAGCGGTCCGGCAAATATGGGGAGGCGAACAAGCTGGTATCGGCGTAGATGCTCAAAAGCGGCCGCGCTCCTCGATCCGCAGGTCGGCTCCCGACAGAGTTCGCTTCTCGAAAATCTTATGCCGGCGGCCTGAAAAGTCAGGCCAATGCTCGGGAGCCGCTTGCCCCTGGGCCGGGACGATGCGGCCGATCACCCGCTGGTGCTCGCGCAATTCCACCAGTTTTTCCTGCGCGCAGCCAGGCCTTGAGACGGCCGCGTATCACGCAGCTCGCCGATGTTGACGGATAGCGTGATTCATATTGGGTCACAATATGTGGCACCAAACAAAAGGGCTCACGCCGGGGTGGAGCCGCTGCGGGTTCGCAGGTTAAAGACGATTCTCAGCCCGCTCTGACCCCAAACGAGTTATTGCCCGTAACCTAGGTAACTTGGGCCTCCCTTCCGCCCATGCTAGCCTCGACATGTACGTTTGTAATCAGCAACTTCCGAAGAGAATCCTGCCTGAGATGCCGAGAATTCCTATCTTTCGCTTAGGCGGAGCGCCAGACAAGCCGGCGCCGCCGACTCTGGTCGCTTCCACGCCCTTTGTCTCGCTGGAAGGCCTCGCGGTCGGCGTGGACAACCTGCGCCACGATGTATTGCTGAGCCCACGATTTGCCGAGGTCGTGCGGGCCCAGATCGCGCGCCTGATCGCGCGGCAAGGCGAATTAGAGGGGTTACTCGCCGCCGAGGCTCCGTCTTCGATGGCAGGGCCCTCGTGGATGAGGAACCTCGCCGGCAAGGCGGCGCGGCCCAAGAACGATCCTTCGGAATGGCGATCGCTGCTGACCGAATTGCAGGTCGGTTCCTTGAATCGTGCCAAGAAAGAATTCAAGCTTGCCGTCGACGTGCTGGCCCGGCTGGCGGTTACAAAGTTTCTGCGCACCGAAATGAACCTGCAGTTTGCGCAGGTGCTGGAGCGATGCCGCGTGCTGCTGAAGAACTACGACAACATGCGCCAGCAAAAAGCCCATGAGTATCGCGAGCGGCTGGCGACGTTCCAGGTGCGGAAAAAAATCATCCTGCGCAAAACCGGGCAGGAAATTTTTGAGACCTTGCGCGAGATCGAGAAGAGCACGCTGGCGCGCACGCGCCGGTCGTTGTTCGGCGAAGAGACCGGCGGCGGTAGCTACTTCACCTATCCGCTGTTCGTGAACCGGTTGCTGTTTTCCGATGATGGGCGCGACGACTTCCTATGCGCCGAGCACTACGTAATGCTTGGCAACTGGGATCGCGATCCGGACCGTTACACCCGGATGCGCGATGTGGCCTCCGGATTCTTGCGCTCGCTGTACGGCGACGAAGTGAGCGCCGAAACGCTCGACTCCTGGATGAACGTTCCCGAGAACGCCCGCATCCTGGTCGGTACGGGAACGCCGGAAGACTCAGACGAGGGAATGGCGCAGCAGGAGCGGCTGGCCCCCTGGGTGCGATGGCTCGAAGATGAGCACGTCATGGAAAACGTGATCGCATCTTATTACGTCGTGCCGCTGCTGAGCGAGTATGCACCGCGCATCAATCCGCAGCAGCTGAAGAATGCCCTGATCGACCGCACCGAATGCGATCGAGTGGAGCGCATGATTCAGGATCACGGCAAGCTCTCGCCCACGAGTTTGTATGCGGCAGTCGCGAAAGTCGCGGCCTGCCGTGGGGCAGAACGGGCCAAGGTGGCGGCGCGGTTTCTGGGAGATTTCTTCCACTATCACCGCGATTTACGGCGGCTGGAAGTCTTGAACGGCGCCCTGGATTCCGTCAACCTAGTGCCCAACCAACGCCTGCAGCAACTCTCGAAAGTGAACGGCACGCTTTATGAATTCCTGCTTCCTGAAGAACAAGAGGAAGGCGATTCGGATCGAGTGCTGCGCCATGTAGTGCTCAAGGCGGATGTGCGCGATTCGACCCGGTTGACCAGAACCATGATGGAGAAGGGGTTGAATCCAGCCTCGTACTTCAGCCTGAATTTCTATGATCCGGTCAACAAGCTGCTGGAGAAATATGGGGCCCAGAAAGTTTTTCTCGAGGGCGACGCCATCATTCTGGCGATTCTCGAGCGCGAAGGCGAGCCGGGGCTGGCGGTCAGCCGCATGTGCGTGCTGGCGCGAGAAATCATCGAGATCGTGCGTGGGTACAACGAACTCATGCAGCGCTCGGGTATGCCCCAACTGGAACTGGGCGTGGGCATTACGCTGCAGGACTCGGCGCCTCTGTATCTGATGGACGGCGAGCATCAGATCATGATTTCCGAGGCGCTGAACGAGAGCGATCGGTTATCCGCCTGTAACAAGCGGGCCCGCAAAGTGATGGAACCGCAGGCCGGGCCGTTCCACGTATACGCCTTTCAGGCAGCGGATGTGGACGCCGAGGGCAATCCCGAAGATGTGACCCTGAGTTTCAACCTGAGCGGGATTCGAATGAACGAAACCGCCTTCCGCAAGCTGCAGCAGGAGATCACGCTGGAACCGCTGAAAGTGCGGCTGCCGCCACAACTGGCGTCGTCCGACAAAGGCGAACACAAGCTGTTCACTGCCACCGTGCCGATTGACCGGGACATCTTCCGTAAAATCGTGGTGCGCGAGAGCCGCATTCCGCGCATCGATGCCGCCGACTTCTCCGTAAAGGGTTGGACCGAACGTTTGTACTACGAGGTCTGCACCGATCCGGTCATTTACGCAGCACTGGAAAGACGCAAGGGCGCAAGCGGCTAGTCGGAGTGGATCGGCTCCACCGCGCCTTTTTCCTAGAGACGTTGCTTACAACGTCTCTCTCACCATCATGCGTGATGTTGCCGGCAAGACCTGGCAAACTGCGTCTCTACGGCTAGAAGGTCCGCGGGGGGCGGAACGGAATCTGGAACGTCGCCTCGACGTCGATAGGGGTGCCATCCTTGGTCGCGGGCTGGAACTTCCACTGCGCCACCGCATCGCAGGCGAACTTGTCGAGGCGGTTGTCGACGCCGCGCAGGACAAGCACGTTGCCGACGGTGCCGTCAGCGTGAATGATCGCAAAGAGAATGATCGTGCCTGCGACGTTTTCGCGGATCAACTGCGTCGGATAGCCAGGGTCCACTTTCCGCGTGGCTACGGGCTGTGTGAGGTCTGCGGACGGTGCCTTTGGGTCCTGTTTAAGCTCGGCGAAACGAATGACCCAACTGCCGCCCGCCGAATTCAGGTTCGGCATGTTCATGGTGAGGGAGTAAAACCTGCGACCGTTAAAGACGACGCGTTCCGCTTCTGACAATTTCGAAGTGGTATCGGGCGACATGGTCCGCTCCGGAACACTGGTTACGCGCGGCGCGGGGACGCTCGCGGGACTCGGAGTGGATGCTCCCGTCGCTGCCTTGCTGGCGGCCGGATCACCGGCCACGGGAGACGTCTTTGCGGACGCCGCCGGGATCCCAACATAAAGTCCCGCGGGCAGATCACTGTTCCCTTTCCCCTTCGATCCGTTTCCATTTTCTGCCGAATTGCCGGAGGATGACCCGGCAGAGCCAGACGCTCCACCATGCCCTTCGGGGGTGGCCGCAAACGCGCCCCGGCGGTTGCCCGACGGCGGCACAGGCGGCGCGCCCACCGCGGGATGCAGGTTCAACGCGATCACGCGGCCGGTAGAGCCAAACTGCCCGACCGATCCCGAGGCCGAAACCGACGGAGGCGGAGGAACCACCTGCGGCGCCATGCCCGCGACCACGGTGGATCTCCCTCCAGGAACCGCCCGCTGTTCGGCGACAGGCAACTGGGGAGCGGGCGCGATGACGTTACTGCGGCCGATATTCAACTCTCCAAGCTGGCGGGTGGGAGCACTTACGACGGCAGGGGGAGGCGCGACCACAGCCGCCTGTGGAGCCTCAAAAGTGGCGGCTTGCCGCGAGCTGCGCAGGTCCGGGGGAGGAGCTACTACCGTCGCCTGCAAACTCGGCTGGTTCGAGCGGTGCGAAATGTGGGCTGCATCGGGCGGTGGGGCAACCACCGAATTTTCAATCTGCGGCGCGAGTCGCGTAAGTTCAGCCGCCGGAGTCATTGGGGCGGGCGGGATCGCCAAGCGCGGCGTCGCCATGTTGTCCGACCAGGCCACAATGTTAGGCATGGCAACATCGTGTTTCAGTTTGATGTTGGGCGGAGTCACGATGGTCTGGGAGCGGTTGTCGGCCTCATGAGGAAGCGAGATGATGGGTTGGCGGGCGAACTCCGCATCCGCCTTCGCAGGCTTGGCCTCCGGCTGACTTCGCGTGTCAATCGGAGGCAAGTATTCCGAAGGCTCGTAGTAAATGACCTGGTGGTGATCGAATTTCGGTTGTGGAACCACATGAGGCTGCAGCGCCAGAAAGCGGGTCAGTGCGACCACCAGCGCGCTGGCGATAAGGTGGTAGGCGCAGGACTCAAGAAAGCTGAACCAGGGCAGTCCGCGCTTCACGAAGACGTCGGGCCAGAAAGGCGCCGGGGCGGAACGCAGCTCAAGTTCCGGCAGTGGGCGTGGAGAGACCAGATCGCGCAGGTTTCCGAAAAACACCCGAGGCCACGACGGCAACTCGACCAGAAGCTGGGGATCCGGCACGGTCTGCGCGATCGGGCGGCGGAGCTCCAGGAGTTCGAGCATCTCCATATGGTAGATGGCCAGGGCAGCTTTGGGGTACCTGGAAGGACATCTTTCTGCCGCAATTTTTGCCAGCCTGGGGAACGCGTAGGCTTTCGGCTCGCTGCTGGAGTACGATTGTTACGGGGCAGGTGAAACAATGCACAGACTTGTTGTTATCTTCGTCTCGCTCGTGATCCTCGCGCTCTGCGCTGCGGGTCTGGCTCTGACCGCCGCAGGACAAGACGCTAAGCCCGGGACCACCACATCCAGCGAGCAAGCTGCGCCGCAAAAGGACGCCAAAGACGGGCGAGCCTACTCCGGGATGTACACCTTCCGGAAGGAAGGCGAATTTGTTCAAGTGACCGTTGAAGATGAAGGCCGGGTTACCGGCTTCGTTTCGCGCTATGGCGACGGAGAGAGTGACAAGGGTGCATTCCTGGATCAGTTCTTCAAAAGCGGCAAACTCGATGGCAACAAGTTAAGCTTCACGACGGAAATTGTGCATGGCGTATCATTCGACTTCAAAGGGACGATTGAGCGGGGCGAAGGGAAGAATCCTGGGGACGAGGCTTACTACGTCCTCAAAGGCTCGCTCACCGAGAGTTCCACGGATGTGAATAAGAAAGTGAGCTCCCACGCCCAGGAAGTGGCCTTCAAGATATTTCCTCAGGACGCCTCCCCGACCCCAGCCACCAGACAGTAAGTAGCACCGGGTACCAGCCCGGAAAGAGTGTGCCCCGGTTCAGAAGCGCTCAGCTAGACAGAAACTAGTCCATTGTCATATCTTGCGCGCACTGAACCTCGGTGTCATCCCGAGCGAAGCGAGGAATCTCGGTTTCTGCCTGACTCCACACCGAAAGGCTGGCGCAAACAGAAACCAGGCCCTCGCTGGGGGATGACAAATCCTCTGGCGTAAAGCAACTGCGAAGCGGTCCTCGATAGAAAATATTGAGATTTAGAGGAATTTCTCGGTATTCGGTACTCGGAACTTGGTACTGAGTTACTGCCCGGCTCGGATGGGAGACAGATTCAGGCGTCCGCCAGCGGCCTTCTTGGTCGCCGTCTTTTCCTGGCCGTAGACTAGATCGGGACCACCCTCGGAATTCGAAGCTGCTGCGGCCAGAATCTCGGCCAGGGAACGGAAGGCACGGCTGATCTCGAGGCTTTCTTGCAGAACCACGGGCGTGCCGTGATCAATCGCAGGCGAGACTGAATGGAACGCGTTGGGCAACTTCCCCAGAACTTTGCAGTTGGTCACTTGCTCCACGTCCGCGTCGGTGAAACCTGGAATCTTCTTGTAGCGATTCAAGATGATGCGCAGACGGTCGCGACCTGAGCCTTCTTCCAGGAAGGTATGGATGCGTCCCGCACTCCACAGGGAAACCACGTCGGTCTGGGCCACGACCAGCAGGGCATTGGAGAGGTCGGAAAGCATGCGCGTGGTTGCGTCAAGCCGGCTGGACGCATCGACGACCACGAAGCGATAGTGGTTCACCAGCAGATCAAACAGACGAGCCAGTTCACCCGGCGCCGGTTCAGTAGGATAAGGCTGCTGCGATCCGGCGAGAAGATGCAAGCCTTCCTTGGTGGGTGTCATCAAGCCGTCGAGCAAGGAGACGTCGAGGCGGTGCAAGTTCTGCAGCGCGTCCAGCACGCCGAATTGCGGCCTCAGATTGAGATGAAGGGAAGCATGACCGATGGGGGCGAAGTCGACTAGAACCACATCGCCATGCGCCTGCTGCAGCGCCACGGCCGTATTGACGGCAGTGGTGGTGCAGCCCGCCCCGCCTTTGGCGCTGAGAAAAGTAAGCACTCGGGCTTTCCCGCCCGTTCCTGGAGCGCGCGTGAGCGTCGTGCTGAAACGCGTGAGAGCTTCGAGCAAAGCCTCCGAGCCGGCAGAGTGATCGAGATACTCTCCGGCGCCGGCCCGCATGCTATTTACAATGTTGGCGGGCTGTGTCAGTTCACCGTTGGCGAAAATGGTGATCTGCAGTGTGGTGGCTCGAATCAGTTCGATAGTGCGGATTGCTCTTTGCGCGTTCTGCGCAGGAATGTCGACGATCACTACTTCCGCGCGCGAATCTTGAAGCTGTCGCAAGATCGAATCGGTTGGCCCCGCCGGAAATCCGAGATGGCTGAACACAACCCTTCCCAATCGCGTAGCCTCCAGGCGGGTTTCGAGCGCGGATAAGTGTTCCCGGTCCTCGGTCAGGAGGGCGACGGCGATCCCATGCATAGCGCGGTTCTCGCTGATTTCTCTCGGTGTCTGCATGTTAGAAAGAGAGCCTGACCCTCGCCAAGTGACCTAAGTAACGGACAGCAGCCGCACCACGGAGCCATCTGCCGGTGCACTCTGCACACGTGTGCTGCATTTCAGACGCGCTGTGGGAATGCAACGAACTAAAGAAACAACTTAAGGCAGTCACTTCGGTTACGGAACATTGTATGCCAAGACGGTAAGCTTGCAAAGATCTCCTTGCCAGCCGTGCCAGCCGCGTGATGGCCCGTCTCTCAGCTAGCCCGAAGCAGTTGGAAGGCGATCAGCGGCTGGCCAGTGGTTCTTCCGTGTCGTCGCTTGGGTGAAGCGTTGAAACCCTCGCGAAGCCGGACACAGGTTCAGTTTCCGGCAAGTATTCGTAGCCTTCGAGACGAACCGCGACGCCAATCTTGGTCTCGGCGCAAGTCTTGTTCAACGAATCCGGGCTCGGCCTGCCGGCGGGCCTGACGATCCGAAGAATGCGGCCCCGGCAGCGCACGCGCATGCTCTCTCCCAACGTGATCTCGGAGGGCATCTTCAAGGTGAGCTCGATTTCGGCGCCTTCGTGCAACGGCGCGTCACTAAGGAAGAACGCCCCACGTGAGCTCAGGTCTTGCGTGAAGCCGAGCCCCTCTACACCGGTCGCGGGCTCGCGGAAAGAAACCGAAAGAAGGTAGGGAAACCTTTGTCCAACACGGCGTTCAACCCCAACTGAAGGAGTGGTCATAGTTTTACACGTCCTTAGGTACGGAGTCGCCGGGGGGAGCGCAACGACTACTTTAACTTACGGCGGGCGGAAGGGAAAGTTATAAATTCGTTACGGCGCCAGAATCATTCCCAAATTAGTCAAAGCCTTGCACTTGCAGAGTCGCGGAGAGCGAAGGCTCGCCGCCTCCCCAGGAACGAACCAGTAGAAAACCGGGATCCGTAACCGCCGTTCCAGCCTCTGCGCGGGGTCAGATATAGTGGTCTAAGGACGCGCAGCGTCATCCAGGAAACCCAGCGTGGCTGATTCGAAAACTCTGCAGGACAATTCTGCGGCCGAACCCGAGAGTCGCGGATTGCGTTGGCAGGCCGCCGGGCGCGCGCTGCGGCATCGCAATTTCCAGCTTTTTTTCAGTGGCCAACTGATTTCGTTGATCGGCACCTGGATGCAAACCGTCGCGCAATCCTGGCTCGTGTACCGCCTGACCGGATCGGGACTGCTGCTCGGATCGGTCGGATTCGCCAGCCAGATCCCGGTCTTTCTTATCGCTCCCCTCGGCGGAATCACCGCCGACCGCGGCAACCGCCAGCGCATTGTGATTGGCACGCAGACAGCGTCCATGATTCTGGCGTTCGCGCTGGCCGCGCTCACTCTCTCGCACACGGTTCGCGTCTGGCACATCTTTGTGCTGGCGGCTCTGTTGGGCGTGGTGAATGCCTTCGACATCCCCGGCCGCCAATCCTTCCTCGTCGACATGGTGGGCAAAGAAGATTTAATGAACGCGATTGCGCTGAATTCCTCGATGTTCAACGGCGCACGTGTGATTGGCCCAGCCGTGGCTGGAGTCTTAGTGGCAAGACTGGGGGAAGGGTGGTGCTTTTTTGCTAACGGGGTAAGCTACATAGCTGTCATCGCTGGCTTGATGATGATGGATGTGCACGCCCCGGCGAGAGCATCGGCCCAGACCTCGCCATGGGAACACATCATCGAGGGGTTTCAATTCGTGCGGCACACTGCTCCCATTCGCACGTTGCTTTTGTTATTGGGCCTGGTGAGCGTCACGGGAATGCCCTACGTGGTGCTGATGCCGATATTCGCCGACAAGATTCTGCAAAACGGCGGTCAGGAATTCGCCTCGCTGATCGGATCGCACGACCTGGGTGCGGTGCGACTGGGCATTCTCATGGGCGCCACCGGCGTTGGCGCGTTGCTGGGAGCGCTCACCTTGGCGGTGCGCTCCGGCGTTAAAGGCCTAGGGAGGTGGATTGCGGTCTGTTGCGGCGGGTTTGGCCTGAGCCTGATCCTCTTTGCGTTTTCAAAATCATTCTGGCTCTCCGTGCTGCTGCTGCTGCCGGTGGGATATTTCATCATGCTGCAGATGGCATCGTCGAACACGCTGATCCAGGTCATGGTGCCCGACGCCCTGCGTGGGCGCGCCATGGCGCTGTATTCGATGATGTTCATGGGCATGGCTCCGGTGGGAGCGCTCCTCGGCGGCGCGTTGTCGGACCGACTGGGTGCGCCGTTGACTGTGGCCCTCGGTGGTCTGGCTTCGCTTGCCGGCGCCTGGTGGTTCGGCATGCAATTGCCGAAGATTCGCGCCGAGGCCCGGCAGTTGATCGTGGCGCAAGCCATGGCCGGCGGCGAACCGGCGGAAGAAATGAACACGCCGTTGGGCCACCAGTAGCAGCGGCTTTTAGCCCAGAACCGCTTACTGCGCTTGCCAATCTACCGAGTAAACATCCTGACTTCCGGTGTCGCGAAGCAGCAGAAGCGAATCGTCGGGCGTTAGAGCCAGACACCCGCCGTATCGTCCGGTAGTCACGAAATTGTTCAAGTCGACTACCTGCCCGATTTTGTGGTCGCTGACGCGAATCTTGACCACCGCATTCTTCCCCATGAAATCCAGGACGTAGACGTACTGTCCGTCATGCGACCAGTTCAGCCAACTCAGGGACCCAGTGGCAAGGTCAGTCCATTTCTGGGTCTGGAAGTCAAACAGTAGCAGAGTTTTCGAGTCCGCAGAAAATGCGGAAATGTATCGCCCATCGGGCGACCATCGCGGTGAATAAAGTCCTTGCGAGCCGGGCAGGTCGGAGATTTTGCGGCTCGTTACCTCCAGAATGTGGATCGCCGACGTCGGATCGTTGGATTCGCCCGCGAAGATGATCTTGCTCCCATCCGGCGACCAGTTGGGATCGAGTTGCTGACTGTGATCGTCCGGGAGCAGTTGTCGCGGACTTCCTCCGTCGGGCGAAACTTCATAGATTCTGGCCGGCTTGTCTCCGCTCAACGCGAATTCGAAGAAGACAATCTCCTTTCCGTCAGGCGACCAGCGCGGCAGCACGGGATACATGGGGGGATAGGTGAGTTGCAGGCGCTCGCTCCCGTCTAACTTGCTTCGCCACAGAGTGCCCTCGCGATACGAAACGTAGCTCACCCACCGGCCGTCTTGGGAAAAGGCAACATATTCCGCTGAGATACCGCCGAGAAAGGGCGCAAACTGGCCGGATTTTGAATCGTAACGCGTAAGCTCGCCCCGGTAGGTCTGGCCAATCATGAACAGTTTCTTGCCGTTCTTGCTAGGAAGCGGCGAGGATAAGGTCAGCGGGCTCGACGTCAGGAGGATGGGGCTCGATTCCGAATGAAGAAAGCCCGGGGTTTTTGGAAGAGCCCAGATCTGACCTCCCGACTGGAATACGAAATACTTCCCGTCGGCAGTCCATCGGCCGCAGCATTCGTCTGGCGGCTCGCGCCAGCCTTCGAGCAAGCGATGCAAACCCGTACCGTCCGCGGACGCTTCCCATACCAGCTGCCGCCCGACGGTGCCGGCAGTTTCTGAAGAATCAAATCGCAAGTGGCCGCCGTCGGGCGCCCACACAACATTCAGGATGTCGCCCTTGACGCCAAGCAGCTTGCGGGACTGCGTCCCGTCCGCCTTCGCAAGGAACACTTCGCCCAGGCTGGTGTAGACCAGGCTCTTGCCATCGGGAGACCAGGCGGCGGATTCTCCGACCGCGTCCGCAAGGCGACGGGGAGAGCCTCCCAGGATTGGCAAACTCCACAGCGGCCCCTTCGGAGGCGCTCCCTGGCCGTCCACGACCAGGAGTTCGGAGCTGTCCGCGGACAGGTCGACGGGAACCATGTTCGGAGATGGCGCAAGCGAAAGCTTTCTCGGTTCGCCACCTGAGACCGACATCTCGGCGATGCCATGGGAGGCGAAGCTTCCCGCCCTTCCTTCTCCCAAGTCCAGATAGATCCTTGCGCCGTCCGTCGCGATGAGCGACTTCTGCTGACCGTCGTGCGTAAGCTGAACGTAATTCGCGACTTTGGGCACGGCGGCCGGCTGCATCCAAAAATGGAGGATGACCGCAGCGCAGATCACAGCCAGCAGCGCTATCGCGGCTGGCGCAATTCTCAAGCCGTGGCCCTCGTCTTTGTCTCTCCGAATCTCCTGAGCGCCGGTCGGCGACGATGTCGCTGGATCGGATAACGCTTGCAGAGCGAACGCCAGATCGGACGCAGACTGAAACCGCTGCTCCGCGTTTTTTTCCAGACACCGGCTCACCACTCTCTCCAGACCCACAGGCGTGTCGGGCGCAAGCTGAGAAATTGGCGCAGGTTCTTCGTTCAGGATCGCGCTGATGGTGTCGGCCGAGGTCGGCTTCTGGAACGTCGCCTTCCCCATCACCATCTCGTAGAGGATGGCGCCCAGGGCGAAAATGTCGGAACGGTGGTCGATCGTCAGTCCTCGCACCTGTTCGGGCGACATGTAGCCCACGGTCCCCATGGCCACGCCCGGTAGGGTGATCGTGGGCGCCTGAGTCGTTACCGATTCTTTCGGCTCAATAAGCTTGGCCAGGCCAAAGTCCAGAACCTTGATCCGCCCATCTTTGGTGACGAACAGGTTATCCGGCTTCAGGTCGCGGTGGACAATCCCTTTTTCGTGCGCCGCAGCAAGCCCCTGTGCGATCTGCACTGCGTAGTCAATCGCTCTGCGCAACGGCAATGGACCGCGCCGGATGGTCTCGGTCAGGGTCTTGCCTTCCAGCAGTTCCGTCACCATGTATGGAACACCCAGGTATGTTCCCATCTGGTAAACGGCCAGGATGTTGGGATGATTCAGCGCCGCCGCGGCTCGCGCCTCTGCCTCGAAACGGAGCAGGCGCTGCGGTTCCAAGAAAACTAGTTCCGGCAGGACCTTGATCGCGACCTCGCGGCCCAGACGGGGATCGCGTGCCCGATACACCTCGCCCATGCTGCCGGCTCCAAGGGGCGAGAGGATTTCATATTGCCCAAGCTTCGTGCCAGAGGTCAGCGCCATGTGTGCGTGCCATTATAGTCCTGGGCCGGAATGCCTGAATTCGAGTTTAAGAGGCAGCGTCAGCGGTACGCCGACGGAGGCAAGCCGGTGATCCGAATTCCGGCGCGGCCTTTGTGGCGAATATTGATCCCGATCAGCAGGGCGGTGATTTGTTCGACGATGCGGGCGTTCTCGAGTTTGCCGCCGTCGACGGCGCGGACGCCCGGTATCTTCAGGGCCAGGTCGCGCGTGAGTTGCGCGGCATCACGATCGTCGCTGCAAACAATCACATCACAGTCGAGGGGTTCGTCTCCGCCCAGCAGTTCGGCGGAAACATTGTGAAAGGCCGCCACCACGCTCACTTCGTCAGGCACGAGTTCAGCGGCCTGCTGAGCAGCCGAACCCTGCCAGACGCCCAGCGTGCGGGAGGCGCGCCCACCGACTCCGGCCGCAAGCGGCACCGTTGCATCGATGAGGATGCTGCCGGCGGTGATTGCCGGCTTGAGTTGCCGGAGCACGGAAGCCTGACTCTCGAACGGGACGGTCAACATCAGGATGTCGGCGGCGGCGCAGGCGTGACCGTTTTCCATGCCGGAGACGTTCGCCTGGCCCCCCACTCTCTGCTGAATGGCCCCGGCCGCCTGTCGGGCGCGCTGCTCATCCCGTGACCCGATGATGACGGTTTCCCCGGCGCGTGCCCAGCGCAGCCCGAGTCCCATGCCCGCCGGACCGGTGCCGCCAATGATGGCAATCGGGCGCACCGGGGCGGGGTCCGCAGAGCCGGCGCTCATGCGAACTCGGCCTCCCACGCCTGTTCGGCGGTGAACTCGTCTAAGGCAAGCTTGATGTGAATACGCGAATAGGTTGTGTTGCGCTCGGCGGGAATGCGTCCCATCTCCAGGATCAGCGCCTGAAAATCTTCGGGGCTGGTGTACTGGCCAGCAGTCGCGCCCGCCTCGCGCGAAATGTTTTCTTCCATCAGCGTACCGCCGTAATCGTTTGCGCCGGCATGCAGGCAGAGTTGCGACAGCCGCCGGTTCAACTTCACCCACGATACCTGAATATTGTTGATGGAGCCGGCGAGCAGCACCCGCGCCAGCGCGTGAACCTTGAGATGCTCCGCCAATGATGGGCCGTTGCGCGCCAATCCCTGGTGGAAGAGCAACGTGTTTTGATGCACGAAGCCGAGCGGGACGAATTCGGTGAAGCCTCCAGTTTCCGATTGCAGGTCGCGGAGAAGCAGCATCTGCCGCACCCAGTGGGCCGGAGTCTCCGTATGGCCATACATGAGCGTTGAAGTGGTGCGAATGCCGCAGCGGTGCGCCGTAGCGATGACTTCGACCCATTGCGCTGTCGAAAGCTTGTTGGCCGAGAGGATGTGTCGAATCTCATCGTCCAGAATTTCTGCGGCAGTTCCGGGCAGTGTGCCGAGACCATTGTCGCGCAACATGGTCAGATAGTCGGCGAGCGCCATGCCCGTCAGTTCGACGCCATACACAATTTCCATCGGGGAAAAGGCATGAATGTGCATCCGGGGAGTGACCTTTTTCACGGCGCGCAGAATGTCGCGGTAATAAAACTTCGGGAGGTCGCGCGGGAGCCCGCCCTGGACGCACACTTCGGTCGCGCCCAGTTGCCAGGCTTCCAGCGCTTTCTGCCCGACTTGTTCCGGACTGAGGAAGTAAGTATCGGCCTCGCGCGGCCCGCGGCTGAAGGCGCAGAACTTGCATCCGACGAAACAAATGTTGGTGAAATTGATGTTGCGGTTGACCACGTAAGTGACGATGTTCCCGGCAAGCTCGGAGCGGAGCGTGTTCGCGGCCACCAGCAAACCGAGCAGGTCGTCCCCTTCCGCGTTCGCGAGCGAGTACGACTCCTCGAGCGACAACTCGGCCCCGTTCTGGGTTTCGAGAATCTTCTCGAGCGATGCCCGTACCGGTGGAGTCAAACCGGAAGCAATCTCGAGCCAGTCGAGCGAGGAGAAGTCCTGGAGTTCCGAGGAAGCCAATTCGCGAGCCATGATCCACCCCGCAGAGACGTAGCTTGCTACGTCTCTGCCGCCGCCGGCAGGACCTCGCAAGCAATATCCGTACAGTGTAGCGGAATCTAGCGGAAAAGGTCGGTCGACGGCGGACGCAGCAACTCGCGAACCCGTCCCGCGCCAGCTTCATAGCGAAATCCGCGAACAATGCAGGCCGGTGCGCGATTCAGCTTGCCGCAAACCAGGCCCGCCGCGCACGCCAGTTCGTCGGCCACGGCTTCAACGCTGGCGCGCAGCTTGTAGCCATGGGGATCGCGGCGGCCGCGGTCGTCGCGCAGCGGTTTCATGCCCGCGATACCGATGGCAAACTCCGTCAGCCCCTCGCGCCACGGACGCCCGAAGCTGTCGGTAATGATGACGGGAATGGCGAAGCCAGTGCGTTGTTTGAGTTTGCGGCGAAGACTGGCAGCCGAGCGGTCAGCATCTTCCGGGAGCAGCAGCGCATGCCCGCCGCCGTTTACGTTGGAAACGTCAACACCGCTGTTGGCGCAGAGAAAGCCCTGGCGTGTCTCGGTAATTAGAACTCCATTCCTACGGCGAATGACAGAGCTACTCTCCCGCACGGCAAGTTCGATCACGCGCGCGTCGAGCCCATATTGCTTGGCCCACGCGACGGATTCGGCCGAAGGCGCGATGGTGGCAAGGTCAACCACGCGGCCTTCCGATTTGGAAACGATTTTGTGTTTGACGACGAGGATGTCCCCGGATTGGACCTTGAGGCGCCGCCGGCGGAGGGCTTCGAGCAGTTTGTCCGCCAGCGAATCCCCTGGCTGGACCTCATCTGCAAGCAGGATAGGGATGAGGTGAAGCTGGCCCAGCGACGCCGATGGCAGTTCCTCTCGCCGGCTGGCGGGTGATTCCGTTTTGGAGCTCCTCACCTTCTTCATGAGCTACATGTTACCTGTCCAGCCTGTGAAGGAAGACGCTGCGAGCAATGTCTCTACGATGCAAATCCGCGCGCGAGCTTTTGGGCACGGGTGTCGCCCGGGAGCGAAATCATCTGTTCCAGGTCTTCAGGGTTGTCGACGTCGACCGCAATGCCCGGCAGATTCAGAACGACCGAAGGCTTGCCGGTCGCCTGCGCCGCGGCGTGGTGCGGTTTGAAACTGTCGTTGCCGAAGCGCAGCGGGAACAGATCCGCCGGGCGCCGAAATGCGGCGTTGGTGCCGCGTCCGTCGGCAGCCGGGACAAGCACGCTCCCTGCGACCGGTGCCTTCTCCATGATTTCTTCCAGTTCCCAGACCTGAATCAGGGGAATGTCGGCCGGAATGATTAACGTGCTGTCCACGCCGCGTTCCACACATACGCGCGTGGCCATCTCGATCGCGCCGGTTTCTCCGGGATTGTCGGGGTCGGCGATGATGTCGAATCCGTACTCCGTCGCTAACCTCACTGCGTAGGCATCGCTGGTGACCACCGCAACCGCTGGTCGGTTTTTCCATCCATAGAGAGCGGTCAACACGTCGTGCAGCATGGCCTGCGCCAGCTTTGTGCGGGACGGTTGATCCAAAACGGCCGCCAGGCGCTGTTTCGCCGCCGAAAGATTCTTGACGGGGACCAGGATCACGGCTGCTCGAACCGCCGATAGGTGCCGTCGGCAGTGGGCTCGTCCTTGAGCAGGCTGCCGGCGGCGAAGGTTAGCACTTCCCGGGCCAGTGCCGCCTTGTCGTCGAAGCTGCGCATGATCGTCTGGGTACACTGAACGCGCAAGCCGCCTTTGCGGATCGCATCTGCTGCTCGGGCATCCCGTGTATCGCAGATCAGGACGTCGAGAAAATCTTCATAGGCTTGCGCGACCCCGGCAATCGAGCTCGGCAGCCCTTGTGCCACCATGAGAATTCCCGCCGGCCCCGCGACCGGAGCGTTGCCCACGATGGGGCTGATCGCGGCAACCTTGCCGCGAGCCCGCACCAGGGCATCGCGAATTCCGGGAACGGCCAGGATCGGGCCAATGCTAGTCACCGGGTTGCTGGGCGCAATCAAAACGGCGTCGGCGGAAGTGATCGCCTCAATCACACCGGGTGCAGGTTCCGCGTCCGAAGCTCCGGCGAAGCGCACCGAGTTGACTGGGTCCTGGTACCAGCGCTGGACGAAATATTCTTCAAAGCTCAATTCGCCAATGGGCGTGTCCACGCGGGTTTCGACGCGAGAGTTGCTCATGGGCAGAATGCGCGCTCGCACTCCCAGCTTGCCGCAGACGATCGACGTCGCCTCCGACAGCGTCTTGCCCTCAGCCAGCAGGCGCGAGCGCAGCAGATGCACGGCAAGGTCGCGGTCGCCGGTGTGAAACCACGTGGGCTCGCCGAGTTGTCCCATGGCTTGTAGACAAAGGAATGTGTCGCCCTTCACTCCCCATCCGCGCTCGCGGCTGAGCATGCCGGAAAGCACGTAGGTGATCGAGTCGATATCGGGCGAGACGTAAAGCCCCCACCACAGCAGGTCGTCGCCTGTGTTGACGACGATCGTGATCTCTTCGGGGGGCATGACCTGCCGCAGCCCGTCGACAAATTTCGCTCCGCCCGTGCCCCCGCTGAGAACGCAGATCACGCCGCCCTCATTCTGGCCAGGCCGTGATCATCAGCGGCGGCGCGCAATCTCTCCGACAACAGTCCAGGCGCCGCCGGTAGCGCAGGCAGAAACTCCGGATACACGGGCAGGCGCTGGCGCAATGCCAATCCCTTAGCCTCGGTGCGCAGACGAAGCTGCTCCAGATGTGGCCAGGGCTTCTCCGGATTAATGTAGTCGGGCGTCAGTGGCGAAATTCCTCCCCAATCGTTGATGCCGGCATCTACCAAGTCCTCATAGTAAGGTGCGGACAGATTGGGTGGAGCCTGAATATTCATGTCGGGGAGTAACAATCGAGCTACCGCCACCGCCCGCAGCATTTCGCCGTGCGACGGCTCGGGCCAGCGGGACATCGGAATAGCCGGCTTGACGCGGAAATTCTGCACGATCACTTCCTGGATATGGCCATAGCGTTCGTGTAAGTCGCGAATCGCCAGCAGCGTGTCGACCCGGTCCTCGGACGATTCCCCAATGCCAACCAGAAGGCCGGTCGTGAAGGGAACGCCCTGTTTTCCTGCGTCTGCGATCGTTCGCAAGCGTTTGGCCGGAACCTTGTCGGGAGCGTTATCGTGGGCCGCACCGGAGGCAAGCAGTGCGGCGTTGGTGGTCTCAAGCATGAGGCCCATGCTAGGGGAAACGGCCGCCAGGCGAGCGACCCACTCGGCACTGAGCAGGCCGGGATTCGGGTGCGGCAGTAAAGTGGTCTCGCGCAGCACGAGTTCGCACATGGCTTCGAGATAGTGCAGCGTGGACTTGTAGCCGAGGCGGCGCAACGTCTCGCGCATTTCAGGAAACAGCAACTCCGGCTTGTCTCCGAGACTAAACAGCGCCTCGGTGCATCCCAGCTTTTCGCCCGCCCGGGCGACGGCCAGGACTTCGTCACCCGTCATGGTGTGCGCGCCCGGATCGCTGGGATCGCGGCGGAACGTGCAATATCCGCAGTAGTCGCGGCACAGATTGGTGAGCGGAATGAATACCTTCCGCGAGTAGGTAATGACTCCGGGCTTGAAGCGCTCTTTGGCTGCCCGCGCGGCGGCCAGAAGTTCAGGCAGCTTGTCGTCACCGCACCGAATCAGCCCCAGGGCCACTTCGCGTGAGATCGGTGCTCCCCGGCGCAAAGGCGCGACGGCCGTAATTGAGGTCAAGGCCACGGTTGAATCGAATGATACAACGGCAGAGCGTGGTAATGTAGGCGGTTGCCGCAACGCTTGTAGAGACGTAGCTTGGTAGGTCTTTGCCGGCGGCGCCACCAACGATGAGTGAGAGACGTTGCAAGCAGCAACGACGTTTCCACGATGCGTATGACCTTGAATCCTTCCGAATTTCGCAAAGCCATGGGATGCTTCGCCACCGGCGTAACCATCATTACGGTCGACCTCGAAGGTGAAGTGCACGGCATGACCGCCAACGCATTTGCCTCGGTCTCACTCGATCCCCTGCTGGTGCTGGTCTGCGTAGACCATAACACGCGCACCCATGCGCATCTCCATGCCAAGAAGCGCTTCGGCATCAATGTGCTGGGCGAGGACCAGCGAACAATTTCGGAGTACTACGCGCGCCCGGATCGCAGTCACGAGCATGCCGAAACCGAAGCCGGTGCACGCTTTGACCGCACCAAACACGGGACCCCGATGCTTCATGGGTCGCTGGCCTACCTGGAATGCCGCCTGCACTCGGCCGAGGAGGCCGGCGATCACACCATCTTCATTGCGGAAGTAGAAGACGTGGTGGTGCGCGACGGCGACCCGCTGCTGTTCTTCCGGGGAAAGTACCGCAAGGTAGGGGAGGATGTTGAAGAGAGATGATGGCCGTTGCACGCTGACGCGTTATGCCACTTTTCGCACCCCCGAACATCCAATCATTGTCAAAATAAATCACTAGGAATGGAGCTGATTCATGGCTGAGAAGATTGCAGAGAAGGTTACCAAGACGGAAGCCGAGTGGAAGCAGAAGCTGACACCGGAGCAGTATCACGTGACCCGCGAGGCGGGTACCGAGTGCGCCTTCACGGGCGCATACTGGAACACGAAAGATGCGGGGATGTACCACTGCGTGTGCTGCGGCGCACCCCTGTTCGATTCCCAGACAAAGTTCAATTCCGGCACCGGCTGGCCGAGTTTCACTAAACCCGCGCCAGGCGGCGGAGTGATCGAGCACCGCGATTCCAGCTACGGCATGGTGCGTACCGAGGTTCGCTGCGCCACCTGTGACGCGCACTTGGGGCACGTATTCGAGGACGGACCGGCGCCCACGGGCCAGCGATATTGCATGAATTCGGCGGCGCTAGATTTCAAGCCGACCGAGAAGAAGTAATTCTTCTGGTCGTAGGAAAGTAGCTGGCTACGTCGATGCCGCTGGCCTTCACAAGGTCGACGTCCCATATGATGACGACCGAGACGTGGCAAGCAACGTCTCTACGAAACCGGTTTTCGCACCAGGAGCCAGTTCAGAAGGGCCACGGCTACTGCGGCTAGCAGAATCAACGACTTGCTGTAGTCGATTCTTGTGAGCAGGCCCACGCAGATCATTAGTCCTAACAGGGCGATCCATGTCCCACCCGGTAGGCGAAAGAGTGCCGGGCCCTGTTTCCTTCGAAGCACCGGGAGTGCGGCGCACACCACGCCGTAATAAAACAGCCGCGACCCGGCGGAGAGCGTGACATTCCACGTGAAGCTTCCCACCAGGGCAAGGACCCAGACGAGAAGCGCAAACACAAAAATCGAGAAATACGGCGTATGGAACCGCTTGTGCACGAGGGCGAACACGGGCGGAAAGTCTCCGCGCTCCGCCAGTGCGAAGATGATGCGTGGAGTGGCAAGTATGTTTCCGCTTAAATAGCCGTAGACAGAAAAAAGCGCACCGACCGCAATGAGCGCCGCCCCACCCTGCCCCACTACGATTCGCGCGACGTCAGCCAGAGGACGCTCGCTGTGGCCGGGATCGGGGAGCACTCCGACCACCACCCACTGAATCAGTCCATAAATGACGGTGCAGGTGAGCAGCGCTGCGAACAAGCCAAAGGGCACGTCGCGCCGCGGATCGCGGGCTTCACCCGCCGAAATCAGGGCGGCCTCGAATCCTCCATAGGCAAAGATGAGGAGCACGATGGCCTGCAGCCAAGCATTCGTAGGCGGCGAAGCAGTCTCCGCCGGGACAATCCGGCGCATGCCGACCAGATAAAACACTCCCGCAACACAGACGACGCCGAGCGAGGCCAGCTTGGCGACGGTGAAGGCCGAACTGGCATGAATACCGGCGCGCACGCCGCGGAAGTTGATCGCCGCCAGCATTCCGATCAGCACGGTCAAAATTATGAGTCTGGGCAAAGGCTGCGTGGCACGTGGCCAAAACTCGCCCAGGTAAATAACGAACAGATTGGCGTTGGCGGCGCAGGCGGTCAGGCGTACAAACCAAACCAGCCACGCGACCTGAATGCCCATGAAGCGCCCGAATGCTTCGCGGGCGTACAGATAGGGCCCTCCTGTCTCAGTAAATCGGGAAGCCACTTCGGCAAAGGACGCCATGACCACGCCGACGGCGGCTCCCGCAAGCACTACGCCGAGGATGCTGGCTCGACCCGCTTTCTGCGCGAGGGCGGAAGGTAATCCAAAGACGCCGCTCCCGATGATGCAGTTCACCGTAAGCGCGGCCAGGCTCCAGCGGCCAATTACGCGAACCAGCCCCTCGTTGGAGGCGGCCCTTTGCCCGGTTTCACTCACCGCGAGTTTGTATCACAAACGCAGGCTCCAAAGTTTCCGCCACGTGACCTTGGGACGAATGAGTACTGCACTAACGGTAGTCGTGGAAACCTGACACGCAGGATTAGACGTCATTCGTGACTGCAGCCTGCTACCGCAGAGCGCTTGAAAAGCCGCGTCCATCAAGGCGTTGGCGGTGGTGACCATGGCGCGGACCAAAGTAATCCCAGAATTACCAAAGCGCATGCACGTGGGACATCTGTTCGCTGCGTTCTGCCGATGAGATGGTTGGACGGCAAGCAAATGGCTCGAAAAGACATGGACGACCTGCATCTCAGAATCGCGCGCGTCACCGAAGACCTACGCTCTATCCAGCAAGAGCTCAACTGCGCTGCCATGCAGGCTCCGAGCGATCCTGAACTCATGGAAGCGCTCAACTCGCTCTCCGAAACGGAGCCCATCGATACACTTCGCCAAGCGCTCGATCAAATGCGCCATTTCCTCTGGTTCTATTCACAAGTGATGGACGCTGAACCGGAACTTGGGGACAAGTTGCGGCAAGCCGGTCCGACGAAAACGGCAACAGACGAGAAGTCTAAGTTAGAAAATTCTTTCCTGGATAAACTTTCCCGAGCCGACGAACTCGTGCTGCTTCGCCATATGGCCGACACCAAACAGCGCAAGCCGAACTAGCCGCCTAGAAGCCTCGCCCGCGCACCACCGTTTTTTGTACTTCGCCGGTCGGACTCAGCACGACAAAATCTGCGTCGGCACCCTTAGCGAGCGCACCATGCCGCCCCGCCAAGCCCACGGCCCGCGCCGGATTTAACGTGGCCGCTCGCACCGCATCTTGCATGCTCCAGCGCGAGAACTGGATCACGTTGCGTACTGCGCGGTCCATGGTAAGCACGCTTCCGGCAAGGCTGCCGCCCGAGGTGCATTTGCCGTCTTTTACATCCACCTGGATCGGACCGAGTTGGTAGCGCCCGTCCGGCATGCCTGTCGCAGAAATGGCATCGGTGATCAGAACGGCGCGTTCAATTCCCTTGGCCTGCAGGAAAAGTTGGACCACGGACGGTGCCACATGAATTCCATCTGCGATGATATCGGCGCTCAGCCGGTCATCGGTGAGCACCTCGCCGATAATTCCCGGGTCGCGATGGTCCAGCGGACGCATGGCATTGAACGTGTGCGTGGCGTGCCGTGCCCCGGCCTTTACAGCGGCCTGCGCGATGGGCAACTCGGCATCGGAGTGACCAATGCTCACGCAGACGTTCCGACGCGCTGCCTCGGCAATCACCTCCAATGCGCCCGGAGACTCGGGAGCAATGGTCATCATCTGCACGTGTCCACGCGCGGCTTGCCAAAGACGCTCGAAAATCGGAAGCGTGGGTTCGACCAGATACTCCGGCGGGTGCACTCCGCGCCGCTTGTGGCTGAGAAATGGCCCTTCCAGATGAATGCCTACGGGCCGCGCCTGTGGGGAGCCGCCACCGTCGTCGTTCTGCGCCGCTTCGATCGCATCGGCGAGACGCTCCAAAGCCGCGCAGGTGACATCGAGTGGCGCCGCCACCGTCGTGGGAAAATAGCCGGTCACACCATGGGTAGTCAGGAATTTGCTCAGACGCGGCAGTTCCGCCGGCGAGGCTCGCATGACATCCAGTCCCGACCCGCCGTGGATATGAATGTCGAAGAAACCGGGCGCGAGCACAGCATCGCCGTAATCCACGAGAGTAGCGCTGCCGGCTTCCTTCCCCAGCCGAGATGACACTTCGACAATTTGCCCATCTTCCACAACAAGCCACGGGCTCGCGATCTCCTCGATCGGCGTGTAAAGCCGGCGGGCGGTGAATACTGTTTTCATGAAGATTTCCAGCGAAGTTCTATCGTAGCCGTACGTCGCGGTTCAGACAATGTTGTTGACGTCGGGGGCCGCTGGGCAGAGGATTCAAACGGGATTTCGAGCTTGACTCAGGCGGCTATCGAGTTCGGGTGCGCCTATCGGTCGGCACAGAATGTTATAATTTTGATGCAATTCAGCGATTCCCGCTCAGGCGCTCACAATCCCAGTGGCGCCGATCGCACTGTCGGGGAGTGGCTCAGCCTGGTAGAGCACCTGGTTCGGGACCAGGGGGTCGGAGGTTCAAATCCTCTCTCCCCGACCATTTCAAATCAACAACTTCCAAAATCGCCGGGAGTCTGAGGACTTCCAAA
>Ga0307474_10000106_pt1 | contig 60890 bp, 95 predicted proteins | sample atmos_gasesECM1C_2_FD_203312 | JGI IMG/M metagenome (GOLD analysis project Ga0307474, IMG submission 203312) | Hardwood forest soil microbial communities from Morgan-Monroe State Forest, Indiana, United States - atmos_gasesECM1C_05 | ecosystem: Environmental > Terrestrial > Soil > Temperate...
AGCCCCGCGAGTTTGGCCTTGCAGATGATCGCCTGAACTGCGGCAGAGGCCCCACCTTTTTCCCGCATGGCCTTGAGTCGTGCGTCGTCGGTTTCGACAATCAAGGAGGCCACCGAAGTCTCAGCCATAATCGCGCCGGCAAGCTGAATTTCCGCGACTCGCTTCTTGATGTCCTTGCGATTGCAGAATTTGCGCGCGTTCGCTTTGAAGGATGAGCCATTGGGATCGAGGCCACCGATGATCGCCGCTTCATCGATGAGCGAATGGCCATCTTCCGCCTTGGCGGCAGCCAAATGCTGCGCAGCGGCTTCGTGGAGAGAATTACGCAAGAGGCTCATAGCCTTGAGTCCAAACGATTCCAATTCGCCTTAGTTCCGCCTTTAAACCGAAACGACCGCCCGAGTTTTCCCCGAACGGCCGTTTCAGCAAGCTGGGGGCTTATCACGAACAACGCCCATCATTGCCCTTCATCCCAAATCCGTCAAGAGGCTTCCCGCTCCCCCATGATCGCCCGATCCTTGGCGATGGAGGCTTTTGTCGCGGGAACATTGTAGTTTTGGCCGCTTGGCGTTGATTTGCGGCGGTTGTGGATAGTTTTCTGGGCGCGTTGGCGCGAGGCGTCGTCGCGGTTGCGCTCCGCTTCGGTGTAGGGCTGGGCTGAGGCGTATTTTCCGCTCATTTGCCGCTGTTTATCACAAGATTCGGTGGAAAGGGAAGGGGCGGCCCTTGCTTTCGTTCGGCCTTACGGTTCCCGACGCGCTGATCGATGACGGCTACCAGTCTGGCGCCTTGGAGGTTTTCCTTACCGGCCGCATCCATAATCGTTTGCAGGTCCGATTCGTTCCCTTCTACCGCGCTAAGCCACTTTGCGATCTGCGAGCGCGCCGCGAGGCTGCGGATGCCGACGCGCTCGATAAGGAAGGCGACGCTGAGTTCGTAGAACGCCTCGTTGCCTCGTTTGGCTATAGCGTTGGTAGCACTATTAAGAGTCTTAGATTCTAAATTATTTTGATTCTGATTCTTCGGACTATGTTCGAACTTGGCGTCAACTCGATTTGAGGTCGCCTCATGGTTTTTCAATGCCTTAGCATCATCGAACTGGGAGATTGCTGGGAAGCCGCGTGCGACGGCGGATTGTCGGCCGGCCTTCACAGCCTTGGCCCGGCGTTCGTTCGTGATCCGCAACATGACTGTGATTTCTTCGATGGACACGTACCCATTCGCGACCACGAGCCTATCCCGTAGTGCGCGGGCGATCCGCGCCCACTTACGCCCGGCGCCACTGGCGCGCGCCAAAATCCATTCCTCGTCGGGTAGGAAGCCGCCGCAACGCCACAGCGCGCGTTTGAGTTTAACAAACGCTCCTACCTCTTCGAGCGTCAGCCCTAATTCGGTAGAGTCTGCGTCGTTTACGTGCTCGGGGCGGTAGGGAAGGTGGCTCATCGTTGAATTCCGTCAGGTGCCGCAGGAACAATAAAGTGAGTAAGGTGCCGGCGTGCGAAGTTTTGCAGCATTTCACTCAAGGTCGGAGTTGGGAGATCGATCCATTCTCCGGTCAAACGCTCTGCCGGATTAATTTCCTCTAATAGCCACCGTTCGGCCGCAAAAGCCGCTTCGGCTTTAGTGAACCAGATAACGCAGCAAATCCGTAACGGGAAAGGATGGCCGGTCTGCAACTGCGCTAAACGGTTTTCCACATTTGCAGCCACCCCAACCTTTGTCGGCCCCTCATCTGCGGCACTCATCAGATAAACCGCAGTTTTTCCCCTCCTAATTCTTCCGTTGCCACCCGGCACGACCGGCGTTCCAAAGACTCGCGCCCAGTCAGCTTCTACCACGTCCCAATTAATATCAGGTCGCGTCTCTCTCATAAGACGAGAATGTTCCACGCATTCTCTGATCGCGCGTGCACGGCTACGTTTTGAGCGCTTATGTCTTTTGTTCACTTAAGCCCTCTCGGTCCCGGCGCAATTGCCGTCAAAGGCATCGGCCGCGACGTATCCAGCGTCATATTGAGGCAGGCGCTTGCACCAGACGACATCGGCGAGTGGCGCAGCGGCTTGTCGAAATAGGCGCCGACAAGAGGCGTGTGATCGACCTTGGGGCCGATGGTGAAGTGTTCTTCGCCTTTGTCTCTTGCCAATAACATTGCGTGAGCGAATTTTAGATTCATGTGGATACATTCTTGGCGATTGTAGAAACCGATTGTCGAGTCTGTTGTTTGGTCCGGTGGTGGGATGCTCATGTTTCAGCCCCGTTGAGGAAAGTTTGTTTGTTAGCTTGGCTACCTTGGCGCTCACGTTACCGAGAGGGTTTTACGGCCATAGAGGCTTCAGGCCAGAGCATGCCATTGTCGAAGATGAGTTTTCTTGCGCGTCTCCCGGTGCATCATCGCAAACTTGTTCAAACCGAATCGATCAACCACCAATTCGATATTTGCTAGTACATCGGCGAGTTCGTCTTGCAACCACTGGCGATTGATCTTGCCCGTAATCGGCTCAGCTTCATCAATACCTTGGATGATGCAGCGCGCCACCGCCGCGCCAGCTTCGTTCAATTCTTCGGCGAGTTTGCCAAGATGTTTTAGATCGACAGCATCGGACATCGGATGCCAAGGATTTGCGTCGCGCAGTTCATCAGCATCCGCCATGTTTCTCTACCCTCTATGGCCGTAAAAATCTCTCAGAACAATCGCACGCCAACGTAGCCAGTCCAACCAAACAAACAACTAAGACGCTCGCCCAGCAATTTCCGAAGTCAGATCGACAAACCCCGCCACATGCTCAAACGTCGCCCATTTCCCCGGAAGGATTATTTCAGGAAGTGAAGAAGGTGAACCCGCATCCGCCACAGGGTTACGAGGGGCTGAGAGTGCGTGGTCGGACGCGGGTTCCGACACTGACGCTGTTGTAGAGGGGCGGGCGTCAGTGCCATTCAATTGGTGATTCGTTCCTGAGTCGTCGGTGATTCGTTCACCTTTGCGAATCACAGGATGAACCGTGAATCGTTCGGCATCGTCGGTCTTTGTCAATCGCTCACGTTGACCAGGCGGTATCCAGAACGGCGGTCGCGGCTCTTGGCCCTTGATCCAGACCAGCCAAATGTAGGCCGTGGCCGTCGTGCCATCCGGCTTCCACTCGCCTTTGCACAAGGGCACGCGCTCGGCAAAGAACGCGATGCAGGTTGGCGGATGGTCCTTGAAAATCGTTTCGTAGCGGCCGACTGATTCGAGCCATTGAAGGCGGACGAACATGGCGACGCCGATCCGCGCCAACTCTATAGCTCGTAATGTGAACTTCTCAGTCTCGTCGCCGAACGGCGGGTTGGTGATAATCCAGTCCGCGCCGGGGCCTTCCCATTTCAGGAAATCTGCGACGGCTTTTGGGTAACCGGCATAATCGAAAATATCGGTGGCCAGCACGTCATCGCTGTATTCCCGCAGGACTTCCGACATATGGCCATAGCCGCAGGCGGGTTCCCAAATCGAGTGAAATGGACCGCCAAGAACGACCTGCATCAAGGCGCGCGTGGCCCATGGCGGTGTTGGAAAGAAATCGAGCGAATCATCTGGCTCTTGGCGCGAGTTCATAATCGACCGCGCACCCTTAATGAGAACCTTGCGGTCTAAATCTGGGCTAATACTACCCTTTTCGATCCCCGCTTCGAATTGTTCTTCGCTTAATTCCAGCGTCGATAATTCGTAAAGAGCGCCCCAGTTTGCCGGCAAATGCGAAATGAATTTCGGATTTGAGATTTGAGGGTCTGCCGCAATCGCCATGAGCATTTGCGCTGTCCGGTCGCCGAATGGCAATTCCGTTTCCACCATCTTGCCAAACTCGCCATGTGGCAATGCTTCCTTTGCGGCCTCAAGCAATCGCCCTACCTCAAGGATGGCTTCGACGCTCGCCCGCCAGCACGCAGTGATTCGCGCCGCCCATGCCTGCGCCGACGCGCCTACGGACGGTTGCAGTGCGAGCATTTTGGGGCGTGCCGTCATATCAGCCCCTTATCCTTCGCCAGCCATTGCGGCAGCGTGAGCAGGATCAGTCCCGGTTCAATCTTGACATATTCGACCAGTGACCGCGGCACCCAAACCCACGGCGCTTTACCGGGCTTGGCAGGATCGCAGACGGCAATCGCTTTCTTGTCGGGATCGTCCATCATCAACCAAACCGTCAGATCGATAAGGTCCGAGGCGCCGTTGACGCCCAGCGCTCGCCTGCGATTATCTGCTGATTCGTTATCGCCGAATCGTCCGCGTTCACGCGGAGCAAACATATCGTCGGTGCCAATCTCGCGCGGCATTTCATTGACCTTTTGGACTAGGCATCGCCAACGGCGGCAACTCGCGGCGCCCACCTGAGAACGGCTTCATATCCTCAAGCGTCAGGTGCATGCGCTCGTCGAAATGTTTGTTGGCATCGCGTTTGATCAAAACCAAAGTCTCTACATCAAGATCAAAAATATCTTTTCCGCTGCGCTCGAAATATCCGACCTCGTGCGCGATGCCGACGCTTTTTTCCCACCCGTCCATGTGTGCAACAATGAGCGAGTCGCAGGCATCCATCAATCGCTCTTGGACCGGCTTCCACGCGGGATAGTCCAGAGGATCGAGATTGCCGTATTTGACGTAAGGAAAAGCATGCGCGATGGGCGAGAATGTCGGGATTCCGATAGCAAACAAACGGCCCGCGAGGATTGCTACGTCGATGAAGGCTTGCTCCATGCCGGCGGCGTAGGCTGTATATGGAGAGGCCAAGTACCTTAATGTTTCCGCCACTTTCTCATCCCCCTATGAAAAATCCAGATTATCGAACACCGTTTCCAGATCGTAGTTGGCCTGGATATAAGGCCGTCGCGCCGTGAGACTCTCATCGACGAATCGCCTGCGGTGGGCGTCGCGGAGTTGTCTGCGCTCTTGTGGGGAGAGTGAATTGAAAGTTTGCATTGTCTCCATCACGAAGGCGGTGATTTGTTGGTCGGTTTTTATTAGGTGTTGGGTCTTTCTTGATCACGGGTTGCGGAGACGGCACGGAAATTCATACGACCGTTTTTATCCGCGCCCCTCTCTCTTTCTCACGTCGGGAGTCGGCGCCATGCGAGCGACCTCATCGACGCGTAGCGGGCGCCGATAGTGAACGGCAGAGGCAAGCGTACCAAGCTGTTCCGACATTTCCTCAACCACCCATTCCTCATCCGTTCCGACGCCGCGCATGATCTTGTCGCGAAGCGCCTCAGCCTTCCTCCACTTTGTCGGGCTCCAACGGAGCACCGGCACCGGCTTTCCCCGCTCATCGTGGTAGCAAAGACTAAGCTGCCACAGAGGGCGACCGCCAGCGTAGCGGCTTCATTCCATTCCGATATTGCACGTCAACCCAGCGCTGATGTAGCGCTCAGGGTACCAAAAGAATTTGCCCGTGATCTGGCGCTCAGGATCAAATACCGGAGCGGCCAAAGCTACATCAACTTGCGGCGTCATTTTTCCTCCCACCAACGGTTGAACGTGACCGATTTGCCGAATCCTAGGCCCCTAATGACCCAACACCCTAACTTCCTTCTCTTGCGCCATCCGAACCGCCTCAATCGCCAGCGTTTGCTCGGCCAGCGCCGCCAAATACTGTTGATGCCGCGCAAAGGCGTCCGGATAGTCCTTCTTACCCTCTAGCCGTTCCAGCGCTTTTCCGAGCATATCCACTTGCCGCTGCGTTTTTGCGCGAGTTTTCAGCAAGATAGCGAGCGGAGAGGGTTCGATTGGCGATGTTTCACGTGAAACATTGCGGACGCGGCTGGATATGGGAGTTTTTACCTCTATTTTTTTTGAAATGGACGGGGTGTCAGTCACAGCTAAATAAGAAAAAATGTGAATATTCATATACTTACAGGCACGAACGATAATGCCGATTGCCAGCGCGTCGCCGCGCTCAATGCGACTTATTGTCACAGGGGAAAGGCCAGCGGCGGCGCCAGCTTGAGCCTCATTATGCCCATTTAGGCCCCGCTTGAGGCAAAGCGCCATGGAAAAGAAGCCGAAATCAAAGTCCGAGGGCTTTTCCGGCATAATATGGGGGATTTCTGGCATCGGATCATGCCGAACCGCCACGCAAATCCGCAGGAACGGTATGGTCGCACAGGGGCGTCCCGACTGCGCATTGAGGAAGTCGCGCGGCGTCACCCCGGCTTTGTGGGCAAGCCTGGCATAATCCCCGATGGCGTCGAGGGCTTGGGCTAGGCGTTGGCGGGGGCTTAGGGGTTTCAAGGGGTTGTCTCATTCTTGGCCGAGCGGGTGAAGGCTCATCGGGGTCACACGAACTCCTAGGAAGGGTGGGGCTGGCATTGGCGCCAGCCCCGTTGTGCGAGGCGCGAACTGTGTTCCGCGAGGGACGGCCCTATAACCGTCCGCTGGGGGCCTTGCGAGCCGTACCAGACGCCTCTGGGGTATCTCCAAATACTTCGTCCCATTTTATCGGCCTTGCCCGGTCTATTCGTTCCACGCGGCACCGCAGGCCATCCTTTGCCGCCTCCCGCGTCGCCTCATCACCCCATAAGGGGAGGCAATTAGTCATTCTGCGGCCTCTTGCCGGGCAGGGCGCCCTATCTCAGGCGGCCAGTCGGTATCGGCAGGCCAATTATCCGAAAACCATTGCATTGCCACGTCCAGCCGTTCCGTGGTGATTCGCTTGCCCTTTTCCAGCGCGTCAAGCTTTTTCCCGTCATTAAAGACGAAAAGGCTTACGCGCCAATGGCTTATATGTTTTGCGGCGCCGTAAAGACGCGCCAGTTCAAGGAGTTGGGCGATTGTACCCATGCGCGGAGTATGGGGTATAGTTACCTTGGCGGTCAATGCGGCTTAGGTGCGACACTCTGACACAGGCGGCGACGGGGCGCATTTACCTTGACGGGGTCAAAATACCTTGATACTGATAATCATCGAAAGGGAACACGGCAATGGCAACGATCCTCAAACTCAACCGACACGGCGCGCGATGGCACGTCATGATCGACGGCAAGGGGATAGTATTCAGCGGGCAGACCAAAGTTTCCTGCCGCCTGTACTGCCGCCGCCACAACCTCCAAATCCAGGAGACAATATCATGAGCAAGCGCACCAAGTACATCGTTCACTGTCCCGACAATCACATTGCGCGGTTTTCGGAACAGTGGCACGCCCGCATTTTTGCCATTGCGCTCTCTGAGCGGATGCCGGGGCACTTCATCGAAATGTCGGCGCCGGACGGACTGATCGGCCAGTATCGAGGCGGCGATACAACGCCTGAGTTCAAGCAACACCACATCAATGGACTTTTCCGCTGACGAACGTTGACCGAGTCCGGCGGCAAAGAACACTCCTACCTCTCGTGAGACAGCCATGCTTACCAAACCAACAAAACCCACCGACACCACGGGCCTAAACTCCCTGGCCATCGCTTTCCACTCCGACCCGATGATCAGCCACGCGAGACTGTTGGGATCGGAATTGCGACGGGAAGAACTGGAACACAGAGGACTGAGCCATGAATGACGCGCGGCGCAAGGAAATCGAAAAGGCGACGGCCTTGATCGAGGAAGCCAAGGGTATTTTGGAACAGGCGCAGTCCGACGAGCAAGAGTATTTCGACAATATGCCCGAGAATATGCAAAGCGGCGACAAAGGCCAGCGGGCCGAAGCTGCCGCCGACGCACTGCAAAGCGCCGTCGATAGTCTCGACGAAGCCACTTCCAATATCGAAACGTCGCTGGAGTAACGTTGACCGAGTCCGGCGGCAAAAAAAACACTCCTACCTCTCGTGAGACAGCCATGCTTACCAAACCAACAAAATCCACCGACACTACGGGCTTAAACTCCCTGGCCATCGCTTTCCATTCCGATCCGATGATAAGCCACGCGAGACTGTTGGGATCGGAATTGCGACGGGAAGAACTGGAACACAGGTATGAGGTTGTTTGTTTGCTGCTGGCATTTTCTGGGTGTGTCAATCTCGCAGTCATCATCTGGTTTTTGGTGCAGGCAGCGAAAGCGGTTGTATCATTCTAGATCACGGGCTGCGTCGGCGACACGGAAATTCACACGGGCTTTGGGAGAGTGTCATGGAAGAACTCACGCACATGGTTCAATACCGCCGCACCACAGGCGATTTTGACTTAGGCTGGCACACAATGGCTGCGTTTGATTGTAAGCCGGCCGCAGATGAATACGCGAAGACATGCAGCGCATGGAAACCTGATCTCGAATTCCGCGTGAAGAGGAGATTGAAATTGGCAGAAAATGATCCTTTAGGTAATCTGAATATAGGCAAGGAAATAGTTGAGGCCGACAAGCGGTTGGCGATCAGCAGCCTAGAGCGCGAGACGCCTCTCGATATTACCATTCGGTCAATCGCCCTCAGCGTGGCTCAACGACACTGCGGCGATACGGTCGTGTCAGAGGGTAATCTTTATCAGCAACTCAAGTTGGATAATAAGCTGGGTGGCCCACTGACCGTCGAGCACGTTGTCCACTGCGCTTTGATTTTTGAAATGTACCTGTGGGGCAAGTGGTCTCAAGACATCGCCGGGAAGGCGATGGAGGCAACTTTGGGCGAGTTGGACAAAACAATCAAATCAGGAGCCTTCGACAAGCATATCGACGAACTAAAAGACGAACCGCCAATCCGACCGCACAGTGGGAATAGCGGTGAATAACACCATCAGATGACCGCACCGTAACCACAGAGTATCCGTGACCCAAATCGTATCTGAAAACCAACAGGGGCTTCCCATGAGCGACGACACACTGCGCGGCGACTTCACGGTCATCACCGAGCCGATGAAGATGAACGATCCGATGCGCGCCTTGATCGAGACATTGCAGCGCGCCAACAGCGGGCGGCACAATCCGATTGCGACCGTGCATCGCGAGGCCGTTCAAGCGCTGGCGCGGCTCTATGTGCCCTACGTTTCCGTGTCACCGTCTGCGGATCAGTTCCGCAACGTCGCCGACTTCCTGGTGCATTGGGCGGGGATTTCGGATCGGGTGTTGAAGATCGTCGGCGATGTGGCGCGCTCCCATACCACTGAGACTTTGGATATGCGCGTGTTCGATGGCCGGTTCTTTGGTGGGATCGAGGGGGATGCGACGTTCGAGCTTGAGCGCTGCGCCCAAGCTGTCGAGGCCGAAGAAGAAGCGATGGGCGCTGCGTATGCCGACGACGAGTACGAGGATCGGCGCGCGACGGAATAGGATGTTGGGTCATTCCGGATCACGGGCGCCTTGGGCGGCACGGAAATTCACACGGATGTTGGGAGTAAGTCATGCTTCGCGAAGATCGCACAGACCACAATCGGCTTTCCCAAGAAGCGACGCGACGCCTCGCCGACAAATACATCCCGGCTGCAGGGCGCGACGTTACGCGCACAGACAATCTGCCGCCCGAGCCTGTAGTCAATGAAGCCGCCGTCAAGTCCTACGCCGCCGCGCTTATGGTATCGACGCCGGCAATCATGTCCGCACGCGACTCGCTGCCGCTGCTCAAGGCCTTCATCGCCGACAATCCCGTGTTTCAGAACGCGGCGGACTTACAAAGTGGCGGCGTCTGGATCGAAAGCGCCCGCAAGACGCTCGCCGCTTTAGAGGACGAGAGGAAGCCGAAAGTCGAACCGCTGAATGCCGCGCTCGCCATCATCAACGAGCCATATCGCCTCATCAAACAAGAGATCGAAGGCACCAAACAAGCAAAGGGCTTGCTGGAAATCCTTGTCGATCGCTGGAACAAAGGCGAGAAGGCCGAGCGTCAGCGGCGTGAAGCGATTGCCGAGCAGGCACGCCTCGCGGCAGAGGAAGCCGCCCGCATTGCACAAGCGCTGATTGACCAGGCAAACGATGCCATCGCCGCCGCCGATGTTGGCGCCTGTGAGGACGTTGGTGGCGCCGTGATCGACGCCAAGACTGCAATCCGCGATGCCAATCTTCTAGACCGTACCGCCAACCGCGCCGAAAAGGAAATACATGTCCGCATCGCCAGTCAACTTGGCGGCCGAGCGTTGGCGCCGCGCGAGCGCTCCATCATCGTGATCGACGATCTTGCCGCCGCCATCGAAGCCATCGGCCCGGTCGAAAATATCCTCACCGCCGTTCGCCAATCCGCGAAGGCATTCAAGGAAGCTAACGGCAAACTGCCGAAGGGCTGTCGCGAAGATTACACAAGGAGTATCTGACATGAATGACACCACCAACACGGAACGTCCGCCGCTGGTCAAGATCGTCGGCACCGTCGCCGATATCATCTTGGCATCCGCTCACAACAAGCCCGGCAAGATCGAGCTTGAAAGCGGCAAAATCCTTCACGCCTTTTCCGATAAGCTACAGATGGTCAGGAAGGGTGAGGCTTACGACTTCGGTTGCGAGCCGACAGAATTCCGCGGCGTTCTCAATCACACCGTGCGGGCCGTGCGCGCTGCGGGCGGATCAGATAAGCAACTAGGCTCGACACCGGGAAATTTCGTCACCACCGAGGAAGTGCTGGCACAGCGGCGTCCCCAACCGCAACGCGCTATCGACGCCCAAGCCGTATTGCTCAATAGCGGCCAGCCTGCCGCACAGCGTCCGGAGCCGCGCGGCGACTTTACGGAGTTTCGGGAGCCGGCACGCGCGAAGCCGCAAGCGCCACAGCAAAACGGTTTCTATCGTCCTACTCATCCGGTCGATGCCGTCCGCATGTGGACCTGCGCCATGCTTACCAAAGATATCGAAATGGGCCGCGTCGGCACCACTGAGGATGAATTGGTTGAACGCGCCATCGTCCATCGCAACGTGTGGGAGCGCGTTTTCCCCAAAGACGATCAAGGTTAGGAGCAATAATCATCATGTATGCAATCGTGGACACGGAAACATCAGGGCTATTCCGCTGGGATCAGCCAGCCGACGCCGAAGGCCAACCGCGCCTCGCACACTTGGCGATGATCTTTCTTGACGCCGATCTGCAGGAGGAAAGCGTCGTCGATCTTTTGGTGAAGCCCGATGGCTGGACGATGCCGCCCGAGGTTGCCGCGATCAATCACCTTCCCAACGAGCTTTTGTTGGAGAAGGGATTGCCGGTCGCGCACGTACTGCAAGCGTACACCGACGCCGTGGATCAGGGACGGATCATCATCTGTCACAACGCTCAGTACGACACCAAGATCATGAGAGGTGAACTGCGCCGCGCCGGCATGGATGATCGTTTCGAGCGAACGCCGAACATCTGTACCATGCGCGCCTTGACTGAGATTTGCCGGATTCCGAAGGTGAACGGGAAGGGCTTCAAGTTTCCGAAACTATCGGAAGCGATGGCGCATTTCCAGATCGAACAGCACGGCGCCCACTCTGCTGGCGGCGATGCGCGGTCTGCGCTTGAGCTTTTCCGCAAGCTGAAAGAGATTGGGCGATGTCCGGAGCCGAACATCAACTTCGCGAAGGAAAAGGTTGGATAGCTTGGCTACCTTGGCTCTCGACAATCCTGCCAGGATTTTACGGCCATAGAGGATAAAGAATAAAATGCGCGCTATGGAGATTTTTGCTCTGCGGTTTTTGGTGCGATCCAATCGCCTTATTCTTGAGGCAATAATTGCTGATGCACCACCTACCGAAGATTGGAAAGAGAGAGCCTATAAAGTGTTCGAATACGACAGGCTTATGAAAATCGACGACGAACTATAGGTGCTGACTGTGGAACAACAACAACCTCTATGGCCGTAAAAACCTCACAACCGAATCGACAGCCAAGGTAGCCAGTCTAACCAAACAAACGCCCATGCAACACACTCGCCCTCAACGCATCCCCACCACGTCGCACCCCGGCGACTTGCTCAAACGCGCCTTCGGCATAGCGCAGCGGATCAAGCTGAAAGTCGTCGGTGATTCCGATCCGATCTATCTGGCAATGATCCGACAACTTCCATGTCTCGGCTGCAACGACGAACCGAGCCAAGCCGCCCACGTGCGAATGCAATCCGGGACCCACAACAAACACGGCGGCATGGGCAAGAAACCACACGACAAATGGGCCGTCCCACTTTGCTTTGACTGCCACCGAGAACAGCACCGAATCGGCGAACGCGCGTTTTGGTCTATCGTCGGAATAAATCCTTTGTTGCTCGCCGAAAGACTCTATGCAGCGCGCGGGGATTTGGTTAGAATGCGCGATGTTGTGTTTGCGGCGCGGGTAGGGATTTTGAAGTAGGCACATTCGACAGGTTAACCGGTAAATTCAAGGAGATAGTCATGGTCGCATTTTTAGTTGCCTCTGTGGTGCTGGGTGTTGTGGCCATGATTTTAGTAGCCACGTTGCTTCGCGGCTGGGCGCTCAGCGTCCTTTGGGGATGGTTCGTCGTACCGATCTTCGGGGTGCCGGCGCTCGGGATCGCTCAGGCGATTGCTGTGGCGATGGTGGTCTCCATGCTCACACATCAATACGTGCCGTCAAAAGAAAAGGACACATGGGGTCCGTGGGCGCAGATATTTCTCGCACCACTTTTTGCGGTCGGCATCGGCTGGATCGTCAAGCAATACATCTAGGCATAAACAACAAGTTAACACGGAGAGTCCGATGTCTCGTTTTGGGGTGATATTGATCTTGTTCGGCGGCGCTTTGGTGTTGCGTATTTTCTGGTCCTACAATCCTAGCCTTATATCGTGCTGCGCTTTTTGGGCGACCATGGGACTTAGCAACATTGTGCTCCGGCAATGGTGGGCAATTCCAGGCTTCCTATGTAATGCAACCGCGACCATCGCCAACGGCGGCTACATGCCATCGAACCACGACATACCGCGCACGGGCATCTACGTGGCGCTGACGCAAGAAAGCAGCCTTCCATATCTGTGTGATTATTTTGACGGTGTTAGCATCGGAGATTTTCTTGTGCTGGTCGGGTTCGGCGTGCTGATCGCAACAACTTTCTGGAAAGCAAAAAAAGATCGCGCACTCGCGCACTGATACGGAATTAACAGGCAACTCCATGGACAAGCCCAAGATCATCACTTGCCATGTTCATCCGCCGATTCCGATGCGGTACTTCGATTGGTGCGCCTATCGGGATGGCCAAGAGGAAGGGCCGGTCGGCTGGGGATCGTTTGAACTGGCCGCTATCGAAGATTTGCAGGGCCTCGAAGAAGTCATGGAGTGTGAGGACGCCATGGGACAGTCGATATGAGCGCGCCACGCGGCGGCTATTGGCGCGGAGAGATTGGTGAGGCACCGCGACGCTTCGGACCTGATCCAGATTATCGGCCGCCAGAGCCGGAATGGCGGATGCCACCGATAGTAAAGCCGGGACCGTTTTTTACGATCACAGGAAAGGACGACAGAATGAGTTGGGCTTATCGCGGCACGGGGATGCCACAGGCAATTCTCCGAGCAATGAATGAGCAGTTGCAGCGACAAAAATGTTCCGAGCCGGAAGAAACCATCAAGAACGAGGTTTTGGAAGTCGCCGAAACTTGCCTTGAGGCGTTCCCGCCAGATCATCCGGTGGACGTCGAGGCCAGCGGTAGTCAGAGCAGCATCGGTGGCGAAGGCGTCGCCGTCAACCAACTGACGCTCACGATCAAGCCGCTGTGGGGCTTTCTCAAGGAATAGCCGATGAATTGGTTTTGGGACCAGCGCCAGCGATGGATTGCCGAAACGGTAGGCATTTTCGGCTTCATCAATCGCGAGCACATCGTCCGCAAGTTCGGCGTGTCAGTCCCGCAGGCATCCACAGACCTGCGGGATTTTCAGCGCCTTCATCCGAACGCCATCCGCTACGATAAGACTGCGAAGCGGTACGTCGCGTTTGATGCCGAGGCCGCGATCTACCATGGCGACGTAGATGGCGATTGCGCACTCGCGTAGCCGAGTAATGACAGATATGTCGCCAGAATCATGAGCACGAAAATGACCATAGAGCGGTTGGGGTTGGATGAAGCGAACGCTTTCGTGCGCGAGCATCATCGCCACCACAAGCCCGTGGTCGGCCATCTATTCAGCATCGGTGCGGCGCTCGACGGCAAGATCGTTGGAATAGCGATTGTCGGGCGCCCGGTGGCCCGTGGTCGCGATGACGGCGTGACCGCGGAAGTCACGCGCCTCGCCACGGACGGCACCCGCAACGCTTGCTCGTTCCTGTACGGGGCTTCCGCGCGGGCGGCCTTCGCGCTCGGCTTCAAACGAATCGGAACTTACATCCTTGCCAGCGAGCCCGGCAAATCGTTGTCAGCTGCGGGCTGGCGTCAGATTGGCGAGGTCCGCGGTCGGTCCTGGTCATGCCCGATGCGCCCTCGCGTGGACAAGCACCCCACGCAAGCAAAACTCCTATTTGAGGTCACGCCATGATGGCGCGGGACAAATTCAGCATGGCCGCAAGCTTTATCGTAGAAGAGCACATTCGGATTTACGATAAAATGGTGCCCCACCCCGACATGATTAAGAACGCCATTGCTCGCGAATTGGAGGCGACTTGGAATGAGGCAATCGGTACAGCCGAAAGCGTCGTTGGCGGTCTTAGACAGGGAAGGGGTTGAGTTATGACCGAATACGAATTGGACTGTGTCAGACAGGCATTCGAGCACGCTTTGAAAGTCGGAGCGCCAGGCCTGTCAGAAACCACCCGGAACTCGCTCGCGATAAACGCCACGATTAGGCTGCGGCATCAACTCAACGTGCCGAGGCCGCTGAATATCAAAATCGAGGATACGAGTCTCGCATGACCGAAGCGTGGGACTATCTGGAAAAAGAACCTGCGCAGGACGCGCCAGATTCCGACAATCCATCGGGATTGTATTGCCCGTCATGCCGGTTCGCTGGCGCAGCGCATTGTGCTCACCCGGAATGGTGCGGCGGAATGCGTTTGATGAAACGGGCACTAACTTCTGCAATGTCGGGAAAACCATGAAGCCTTTGGCGATCGATCTATTCTGCGGATTAGGCGGCTGGACCGAAGGCTTGCTTGCCGAAGGCTACGACGTGGTTGGATTCGACATAGAGCGGCACCAATACGGCGATCACCGCTACCCCGGCTTGCTGGTCATCCAAGACGTGACCACGCTCCACGGCTCGCAATTCAAGAATGCAGCCCTAATCGTCGCGTCGCCGCCATGTCAGGAATACTCCTACATGGCGATGCCCTGGAAAGTGGCGAAGGCGAAAGGCGCCGCGATTCGGGCCGACAAGACGGGTGCGGCACTTGAACGGCTCAATCGTCTTTTCAACGCCTGCCTGCGCATTCAGCGGGAGGCGTGCGAGGCCGCCGACCGACACATTCCGCTGATTATTGAAAATGTGAAAGGCGCCCAGCCTTGGGTCGGGCGAGCTCGCTGGTCGTTCGGCAGTTTTTACTTGTGGGGAGACGTGCCGGCACTTATGCCAATCACCTTCAAGGCCCGGAAGGCCAGCGGCATGAATTGGAGCGACCAAACGAAACGCGGGCAGGACTTCACTCGAATCGCTGGCGAGCAAGCCATCAAAAACACTGGCGGCTCATGGTTCAATATCGGCTCGCCAGGTCAAAAGGTCTTGGCGCAAAATCCCATTCACGACGGCCTCAAAGGCAAAGGCGGGACGTGGTTTCACGAATATGGGCCGGGACAGGGCACGCGAAATTTCAGTTCCAAGTCGCCTAAGCGAAAGTTTCTAAGTGCAATGATCGCGAAGATACCGACGCCGCTCAGCCGCCACATCGCGGCGACGTTTCTCCCGGTTAACTGAGGTAATGCCGGCGCCATAGCAGCGGTCAAAGACAAGGGCCGCTAGGTGATGATCCCAGCGGCCCGATTTCAAAACTCCAAAACCTTGCAAGAATTTGAAAAGGGATGGGGTTACTTCATGGCTGCCTCCTGGGTCATGCCGTCATCACCGGCTAGGGTTCGGGGCACCGCGGCACCCCTTGTGCCAGACCAATCACGCCCAAAAATAAATAGCAAGCCCCGCTTGACTTCTTTTTCAATGCAGGCATATTAAGCAACATGAAACTGCATCAAGCCATAGCCTTCGCCCGCGAGTGTAGCGGATTGACCCTCCGGGAACTTGAAAAAAAGACCGGCATATCCAATGCGCTCTTATCGCAAATCGAGCGGGGCGAAGTCAAAAATCCGAGCTTCAAAACCGTCATCAAAATCAGCGCGGAGCTTGGAATTTCCCTCAAACGATTAGCAGAGTGTGAGTGATGAACCTCCGCGCCCTAATGGCCACCTACCGCAGCGACCCAATATCGGGTTTCTACAAGCTCGAATATTGCACGCGGCGCTATTACGAGGCTGCGCGATGACGCCAAACACAGCAGTTCATATTGTCATCATGGGACAGTTGGCCAGCGTGTTTGTTATGATGATTTTGCGCTACCTACTGGCCGGCTAACTTGAAAAATGACATGACCATCCTTCCCGCCGACAAAATCCCAACCGACGCCCCGTCATTTCGGAAATGGGCCGATGCCACCTGCCCGCAATGGCCCGGCGAACTGCAAGTCCTCGCCTATCGCGCTTGGCAATGGCTGGAAGGCATGTCGTTTAGGACGGCTGCGGACCATGAGGCGTTTATGGCGGGGTATAGGAAATTCACGGGAGCGGTGTGATGGTTGACTGGAAAATCAGAGCCGAAGTGTTGGCTGACCCTGATCACAGCGACGGCGTGAAACGAGCGATGATGCGGTTTTGGTTAGCGGCGGACAAATACGACGCTGAGAAAGCCGCCGATGGCGCAGCTATGGATGCCGCGCCATTTGAGACAACGGGCGGCCGATCTTACCGATGAGATACAGCCGCGCCAGCCGGGAGAATACCCATACCGTGCAGCGGATGCGGATGGAAAAGAGCAGCGAGAAGGTGGCGTGATGACGATAGCAACCAAAGTTGACGCCGTGGTCGAGCTTATGCGCGAATGTCAGCGCAATAAATGTTCTGACACGGCCGCAAAGCGAGTGGTCAAAGCCTGCCGTCTACTCGGCATCCAAGGTGATGAAATGATTCGGGTGCTCCAATGGATTGGCTACTGTCAATCCGATGGAACGCCATATGGTAAGATCAAGCGTATCTGGTAATCGACTTTTGCGTCGTTAACACGGAGAACTCCAATGCGAACATTTACGCGCCGGATGAAAGTAAGTCCAACAATCCCTCTAGCATATTGGGAGACATGGCACGTCCGGGATGGCTGCGGGCGTCTGGCCGAAACATGGACTGTTGTCGAAATTGAAGAACACAAAAAAACAAAGTTCATGACGGTCGAAATCGAAGAACATCGAGCCGGCTAACACGGGGTTAACATGGGATTTTTAAGCGACATGGACGATCCGCAACGCAATCTCCCGGATGCAAAGGACATGCACTTGAAGCGCCCGGTGCGCTGCGAGGGCGGTGGCTGTGAATGGATTGGCCTCAACGGCGATCTAATCGCAAAGGATAAACTGCGTTGTCCTGAGTGTGGCAGCGACCAGATTCGCTACTTCATCAGCAAAGCGCCGGTGAACGTACAATGATCGCCGCTCTTTTCGTTGAACCTGTGGGCGTCTATTCCAATGTGGTAGACGTGGACGCATGGCCAATCGAACGAGACGCTCGCCGCTATGCCGGCCCCTGGCCCGTAGTGGCTCACCCAGACTGCAAACGGTGGGGGCGCTTCTGGCATGGCTCGACGCGCAAACCTCACCAGTTCAAGCTAGGCGATGATGACGGGTGCTTTGAAGCGGCATTGCGAGCCGTACGGACATGGGGCGGCGTACTTGAACATCCGGCCGATAGCCATGCCTGGCGGACATTCGGTTTGAATGTTCCGCCGCGTTCTGGCGGCTGGGTGTCTGCGGACTTTTTCGGCGGCTGGACCTGCTACGTCGAACAGGGGTGGTATGGTCACATGAGCCGCAAACCGACGTGGCTCTACGCTTGCCACGTTGAGCCGCCGCCGCTCCGCTGGGGGCGCGGTGAGCAACGGCTACACGCGGTCGCCCTTGCAAAACATGGTTATGAAAAAGCGCGCCGCATCGGCATGATGGCGATGATAGGCGGCAAGGATAAAACGAAGATCAGGAATGCGACGCCGGTCGAGTTTCGAGACCTGCTGATCGCAATCGCGTCGAACAAACAGGCACTATGCAGGACGTTAATGCCCATGAGTGACGCTCAATTTGATGCGATGCTTGAACATCCACCTATATGCGCGTTTTGGTCAGGCGATGACGGCGCCAAATGCACATGCGGCCGAAGATACCTATCCATCAAAGATGAGGGCGGTAACCACACCGGATATTGGAAGGACACAGAGAGCGAGGAAGTAGTGACGTTTGATGATGCCTACTAACCCGCCGAACAACCGCTAGGAAAAAACCATGACTGAAAAACAGCCGATAGCAACCGCGCCCAAGGACGGCACTTGGATTTTTGTCAGCAAGGGACCGTTCGAAATTCTTGCTCGATGGGACGGGGGATTTATCGGCTCCGATCCTGGATGGTGCAGTGTGAGGAACGGAAGCCGCGTCAGGTTTGAACCCGACCAATGGCGACGGCACCCGGAAGATTCTCAGGCGTGCGCAGCAGCCGGTTAACCCGTCCAATGTCGGGAGGATCAAATGGACCGCGATGAACTTTTGAAAGGTTTAACAGCCGTGGTGCAGTATCGCCGCAAGGATCAAGGCGAGTACTTTGACTCATGGCACACCATGGCTGCGTTCGATGTGCCGGGGCCAGCTGAGCGGTACTGTAATTCGCAGGCCGCCGACGCTCCATGGGAATATCGTTGGCTCGAAATTCCAGACGCTAATCAGTAGTCAACTTGGAACCAGACAAATGGGCTACAAGCCGCGCTGCGCAACTCCCGGAGCTAAATACGGGACCACCATCGGCAGCAAGAAGATCACACTTACCATCGATCTTCCGCATGATATTCTGAAGGGCTTGGGTCAAGAGCGCCGCGATCATCTTTCGCGCTCCCTTCATAACGCAATTCTTCCGGTCATCGAAGGCGTATTTCTCGAACAATGGCCAAAATTGGCAGGAGAAAAGATTGACTCAGAGAGGATGCCCCTTACTTGGAGCGAACTATTCCGAAGCGACTCGTGAGCGCGACGAGGCACAAACATCACATCAACCGGAGATCGCCGTGAGCATCGTCCAACTTGATACGAGCGTCTATGTGACCACGCCGTTCGGGAAGGCGCGGTGCGACTTTCTTTGGGAGCACAACGACGAACTTTGGTGGGGATGCTGGCAGGATCAGACTGGCGAAATTTGGTGGTGGCCTAATCCGCTCGTGCGCCTGACGTTGGATATTTCTGACGGGCGCTACAAAGTTACGGCGATTACGCTTCCACCTGGAATGAAGGCTGCCCTTACGCCACATGTCGCCAGATACGAGGGCGTCGAGCTGGTAGAGCGCGGTTAAACCCCCATGAGTGGGCAATCCATGAAATTCCTGTGGTGCTGGTTCTGCTACAAGCTCACGAGCAAGTGGTGGCCGTTCAATACCATGCTTATCCGGTTGACACCCACAGCTACCCATGCTAGGTAAATGGCCAGACAAAGGAGACGGTCATGTACACAGCGATGATCGAAGGAAAGGCCCACGGGGACGTGTTCAAGCTCTACGGCCGCTGGCGCTGGCTGCGCCAAGACGGCAAAGGCGTCGAGGTTTACCACCGCCGCGCCCGGATGCTCACAGTTCGGGAACACATTGCCCGGCTTAACCGCCTGCCGGTTTCGCAGGTTAGGCTGGTCAAGCAGCCCAAAGTGGAGGGCTGAGCCATGGCCCCAAAATTCACCCCTGGCCCATGGATAGCTCGCAAGCTCTGGCATTGCGACGATTGCCGGAAAACTGACGAAAATCATCACTGGGAGGTCCAAAATAAGAGAGGGCACCCCGTTGCTGACATCGAATGGAAGGTGGAAGGCAGGGAAATTGACGAAGCGAATGCTCGTTTGATTGCGGAAGCCCCGGCATTGCTCGCTGCACTCAAGACGCTCATTGAGCGGAGCGGCCACATGTCGCCTTTTGGTTCGGAAGCCAGCGTCAAGGGCGTCCGTCTGGCCGGGAAATACATGGCGGCTCTGGATGCCGCTAACGCGCTCATCGCTAAAGTGGAGGCTTAAGCCATGCCTCCCCACGCCGACGTGCTGCAATGGGAACACCTGCCGTTCCCCAAATCGCTCCGCGAGTTCCAGCGGCTTTTCCCGACTGACATCGCGTGCGCGGCCTATCTCGAAGGCGCACGCTGGCCCAAGGGCTTTGCCTGCCCCTACTGCCATGAGAAAGGCGAGCCGTTCCGCTTTGTTGCCAAGCCCGGCGTGCTGCGCTGTAAGGCATGCCGCAAGGACGTAGCCTTGACCGCTGGCACGATTATGGAGCGGACGCATACGCCGCTCACAACTTGGTTTTGGGCTACCTACCTCGTTTCCAGCCTCACGCCGGGCCTGTCTGCCGTTCAATTTCAACGTCAACTTGGCCTGACAAGATACGAGACGGCCTTTCAAATCCTGCATAAACTCCGCGCGGCGATGGTGCGACCCGGACGCGACCGGATCGGCGGCAATCTTGCCCGGCGCGATCATGTCGAGATTGACGAAACCTACATCGGCGGCGAGACGCGCGGTAAGGGCAAAGGCGTTCATGCCGACGAAAAGACACTGGTCATTGCTGCCGTCGAGGTCCGCACGCGACCGCCGAAGAAAGGCGACAAGCCCGAACGCCGGGGAGGCCGATATGCTGGCCGACTCCGCTTGGAGATTGTTCCCAACCGTGGCGAAAAGGCCCTGTGCGGCTTTGTAGAAGCCGCCGTTGAACCGGGCGCGATGGTGGTTACCGACGCGGCCCCTTCCTATACGACGCTCGGCAAGCGCGGCTATGCCCACCTGCCGGTAGTCGAGGGCGGCGATCCCAAGGTGGCCGAAGAATTTTTGCCTATCGTGCATCTGGTTTTCTCAAACCTGAAAGCATGGCTGCAAGGAACGCATCACGGCCGCGTAGAGCCGAAGCACCTGCAAGCCTATCTCAACGAATTTGCCTTCCGCTTTAACCGGCGCTTCTACCCGTTCAACGCCTTCCGCTCGTTGCTCGGTATCGGCGCCAACGGCGAAAGCCCGACCTATGCCGACCTTTACAGCGGAGATTGGGAACACCCTACGGTTAGCGGTCATGGGTAACAACCGGATAAGCATGATTGGAATTTTGATCCCGATAGAGCGGATGTTGGAGAGTAACGATGACGATGTCGGCAGATGACGAAACCGACCTCCAATGACAAGAGCTGAGAATCCCCTCAAGAGCGAAGCTGGCTTGCAGCGCGCTATGGACAATATGTGCGCTTGCGCAATCGGTTTCATATCTGCTGGGAAAAAGAAAAGAGGTGCGCAGTTTTTGGAAGCCGCCCGCATAGCCGAAGAACGAATGGCCTATCTTAAGAAGCGCACAAAATTTGCGTCGAGCAAGCGGCGCGCTGATCCCTGATATGCACGCGATCAAAAACGAACGGGCCGCAGCAGCAGCCGAATGCCTGGGGCGACATACCGGCTCTTTGGATAAGCGTTGGCTAATGATGGTCGCAATCGAAATGCTCAAGGCTGCGGATGCAGCACAAGCCTTTTCTGTTTTGCCAATTGTCTCCCGAGAAGAAGGGGAGAGAATGAGAACCGACGAAGCAATGGCCGTAGATGCTTTACATAACGCCTCGCGAACCAAGATCGAATCCGACGCGAAGGTGATCGCAGACAAGGATGCGGAGGTCGCGAGACAGGCGGCTGAGCTTGATCGTATCATCCGCCTTGACAACCGCCTCTTATCCGAACGCAAGGCCAAAATTGATGAATTGAGAGAGGTGATTAAGATGGTCTATCGCGCCTACGATACGCCGAAGTGGTTAGAGGAATTGCCGCGCGCGATGGTAAAGCTCAAAAAACTTATGGATGCTGATGAGCAGACAGCGGGAGAAAAATCGTGAGCAGCCTTGGCAGCGAACTTCCAAAAGAAATGGCGCGCGTGCGGGATGAGTTGATGCCTATATACCAATCTATCGGCACCGCTGGCCGGTTCGCGTTGCTGATGATGTGCGCTGAACTTGACCGCGCCACTAAGGCGCTTGCCGAGGGCGACGTGATTACGATGATGCGTTCTTACGAAGCCCTCAAAGGTTTCAAAAAGTGATAAGCGATTAGCTGGGAAATCCCATGGGCGGACTACGGCGCGTTTGCAAACTGCTTGGCGGCATGACCGTCACGGCGAGAGGCCGGACGGTCAAATACGTTTGGGATTATGCTGCCGACGAGCCGGTCGAGGAAAGCGCAATGCCAGTCGGCTCAGACCGGCCGCATTTTCGATGAACATGGACAACGCACCAGTTGAGGCTATCGAGATCGGAGAATACCGTTTGAACGATTTTGGCGTGTGGCATTGGTGGGCTACCGAGGCCGGAATCGCCTTCGAGAAGCTATTCGGTCCCGCAAAAGCAGATTAACAAGAGAACAGCGCCTACTCCCGAAACGCAATCGCCCCGCGCACCGACAGGCATCGCGTCCGCACCTGGCCGCCGTCGTTTCCGCTCCGGATCATCCACGCGCCGGCCTCACAATCGCCGCTGACGATCCTCCCGACGTGATGGGGCCACACCACCACGGCGCCGATGTGAGGCTGCGTAGGGCTTCCCCAGCGCGTCCAGGCCCTAGCCAGATTGTATTCGGGGCCGGGATCGACAGAGACCATTTGGCGCATTTGCCAGCCGCACCATTCGTGGGGGCGGTGGTCTTTGATGGGAGTGAAAACCGCGAAGGCCGCGGTTAGCAACGCCGTCACCTTGTCCATTACTGGCGGGTCGTATTGTCCGCGCCATTGCCGGCGGCATGAACGGAATTCTCATAGCTCGCCGTCAGGTGATTGATTTGCTCGATGATCGAAACCTGCTGGCCGTTGCGCATGGTGGCGATTAGGAGTTGATTTTCGAGGCGGTTGATTTGGTCCTGACGCTCGCTGAGTCTCGTATTCATAATTGCCGCTTCGGCTTTCAGGACTTCAACCTCTTTGGCCAACGCATCGCGCTCCTTGCGGACGTTGGCCATGCCTTGGGCCATGTCGAGTACTTCCTGGTCGTATTGGATGTTTGCTGTACTCATTGTGTTAGCCCTCCTGTTGCGTGGGGAAGATAGACGAAGGAAAAAAGGTAGGCAAGGTTAGATGCTGGGTCATTCCTGATGGACGCGAGCGGGTTGGCTGTCGCGTTCAACCGTCGAACAGGCGGAGCAAAAATGCTGATAGTCTTTCGGTATCTTCTTGGCCGTCCATCCGAGCGCCAGGTTTTCATCCCATGCCTGCCGGAAGGTTTTGAACTTGGCGCGCTGGCCTTCTTGATCGACGCGGAATTCTCCGCAGCCGTCGCAGGTCGTGACAATGTGGCCGCGTTCTTTTCGGATGGTCATGGTCGCGCAGCCGCACGCCGCAAGATTTTGGGATCGCTATTCACATGGCATTGCGACGTGAGACAAAGACGGATTAGGGTAGAGCGTGACAAGTCCGCCGACTTCGCAGCCTTGCGGATGGCCGCTTTTTCCTCGGAACTAAGGCGAAATTTTTCTGTCTCGTCCTTTGGCATAGAGCTTTGTACCCCCATTTTATTTGTTTTTCAAGCCTCTTGACGCGGGGGAACAAATGTGGGTACAACGAGGTAATGAAACAGCGCCTCTCCAATTCTCAAATTGTTATCGTCCGTTCGCTTTTTAAGCGAAGCGGTGGCCGTCCGGTTTCGCTTGATGCTGACTGGCAGCGCGAGTTTATGCCGGGACTATCACGGCGCGGGATAATTGAGGTTTGGTATAGGCAGGTCATGGGCGACGATCTTGCCCTTCGTGGCCCATTTCTTACATTGAGCATAGCCGGCGAACGGCTGGCTGCAGCAATCTTCAACCGCGCGCCTCGGCGGTTTTCAGGGGCGGAGCAAACATCATGACCAATCATCAACGTCGCAGCAAGAAAAATATCGGCGAGATTACGAAAGAGCACGTACAAAAAATTCTTTCTCTTTTCGACCTCGGGCTTCGCTCTGGTCTTGGCACAGGTAAGCCCGGCGATATGTGCATTGAAGCTGTGATTTGTAACGTTCTTGAAAACCGCAACGCGGATGATCCTATATGCGTTTCTTCCGTACTGCGTAGTCTCAAGATCAGGCTTAACGATAGCTCGTGGTCCTCGAACCAAGCACGAGCGCAAGGGATGCGCCGTCTTGGTATTGCGCAACTTGGTTCGGCTGGCTTTCTTGATGAAGCGGAATTTATCAAACGCGTGTGTGGCCTTGTGATTCGCAAAGTTGTTCCAGGTGCACTTCGCGTCGCTGCGTCCGTTTGCAAAAATGACAAAAACAAAGAGACCATGATAGCGAAAGCCGAAACTCTCGAACAATTTCCTTCGGAAAAAAGTCCGCGCGAAGCGCGGCCAATTCTTCTTGAAGCAAAAGCCGCCGCCGCCGCCGCCGCCTACGCCGCCGACGCCGCCGACGCCGCCGACGCCGCCGCCGCCGCCGCCGCCGCCGCCGCCGCCGCCGCCGACGCCGCCGCCGCCGCCGCCGCCGCCGCCGCCGCCGCCGCCGCCGCCGCCGCCGCCGCCGCCGCCGCCGCCTACGCCGCCGCCGCCGACGCCTTTAAGAAGAAATCGGAAGCTCGCGATAAATCGCTCGCTACTTTTTGCGAATGGATTGTACAGATTCTAATCGACATGAAGGCTCCTGGCTGTCAGTGGCTCGATCTAGCAGCGGTCGTGTGAATTTCCGTGCCGTCTCCGGACCCCGTGATCAAGAATGAGTCAACACCACTTCTTGTTTTCCTTCGCTGTTGACAACCTGTGGAAAATTCCCGACACTTCCCCCGCAACTAAACCTTGTGCGGAGACCCTGCATGTAGAGGAAACCCCAAACAAATCCCAAACCTTTTGTGAAGACTGTTCCGATACGAAGGGGCGTCGTTTCTGAGAGGGGACGGCGCTCTTACTTTATGGCGGCAACGTCGCTGGCGACTTTCGCGCAGCACCGGCATTGTTGTCGATGATGATGAGCGCAGCCGCGATCTGCCGATTGATGTCCGTGATTTGCGCCTGGATCAGATCGATTCGTTTGTCCGTCGCCGAATTGATTGCGTCGATTGTTTTTTGTTCGACCGGATCGCGTGCCAATTTGGAGGACCGCGATTCTTGAATGCGCTGAATCGTATCCACCCGGTCTTTCAAGGTCGCCATATCCCTGGCAACGCCATCCAGGAACGCCCTGTGCTCGTCCTTTGTCAGATACAGGTTGAAGGTCGCCTTGATTTCCGTCTCGCGGCGAATCAGGTCGTCTCGATTCGTATTATAATAAAGCACCGCCTGCCTGCGATCTTCGGCAGCGGTTTCCTTCACATTGGCAAATTCGTTCTGAAAGATCGTCCAGCCGGCCGCCGCCATCAATCCAACAACGGTAGCCGCTCCTACAATCGTCACCCACGAAAGCTGAATGTCGCCTTTGCCGTTGGCCATTTGGGCCTACTGCACAATCTCGAACGGCACAGGAGGCTGCGTGAACACTTTCGTCTTGATCGGATTGATCTGATAAACGCCCTGGAAAATATAGTCGTATTTCCCCGGTGCCAAGTCGGGAGGCAATTCCACGGGCCGGTCATGTTTGGTGCAATTGATTCCTGGATCGATATAGTTGCCGTTCAAGAAATGCATGAAGCCTCCCGCCCTGTCTCCGCTCGGGATGATAGGGCCGGCAATCATGCGAATGCCAGTACCTGGCACACCGGGCCGAATCTGGCAGACATCGACATGCAAGGTAACGGTGTCGCCGGGATGGTGCGGCGCGTCCGGCAGGAGCGCGATGCTATGGACGATGACGGGATCGGGATCGTCAAGAAATTCCCAATAGACGACCATCACAAAGACAACAATCCAACTTGCCGTCGCGGCCGGCGTGAGGCGATGAAGCCATTTCAGCAGGCAGTTCATTTGCCAAAATTACTCGTGATCCATGCCCACGATTTCAGGATGCCGCCGATGCCCACAAAGACCGCGCCAAGGACCCATATCAGCCTCCAAACCAATTGGCCGGCCTTGTAAGCATCCATAATCGGCTTGGCCTCTTTCTGAAAAGTCTCCAGTTCGGAAAGTCGCTCATCGAAGGACTTTTGGTGGGGCATCCAGCTTCCCGGAGTAGCAACAACCGCATTCACGTCTGCACCTGATTCCTACAATCGTACCATGACTAAAGGACTCCCCACATTCATCCTCAAGTATGATTACACAGGCTTACGATAGTACGAAAGTCTTGGGACCGGGTAAAAAGTATGGGCCATTTGCGGCCCATAAGTCTTGGGAGGTTCGGACGTTAGAACAGGATGTGACAGCGGCTTTGCGCGCCCATGCCGAACAACGACTTCGGCGCGGCTCCCGTGATGCCGACGCCAGCACCGCTCAACAGCACTTCGGCGCGGCAGTCAGCCACAGCATTCGCTGCCACGACGTTCTGCATACCGATGCCCGCAGCCGCCTGTGCGATCCACACTTCACCTGAGGAATTCGGCCCCAGAGACGTTTGCACGTTGCGGAAGGGCACGCCAGCGTACAGGTAGGGGTGCGGAACGCTGTTCGGAGCCTGCTGGATATTCAGAGAAGGCAGGCCGGGAAACAGCGATTGCAGATTGGGCAGCGCAGCTTGGAAAGTCTGCCATGGAAAGCCGAGCTTGACGCCAGGCTCGATCTCAAACTTGTTGTTGGACGAACATGGCGCTGCCGGCGCTCCGCACATGCTGGACGCGCCAATGTTCTGATAGGTGGCCGTCAAGTCGAGAGCGACGAAATCGAGGCCGCCCTTCCACTGATAGCCCACCGCAGCATCGAAGCCGGCGCCAAGAGCCACGACACCAGTATTTGCGGTCGAGACCGAATCGGCCATCGAGCTTGCACCGATGCCCCAATAGAAACCGGCCGCGTTATAGGGATAGCCAGTAACGACTGCCGGGGTAGCCTTGATCGGCATATCCGCCGCCACTGCCGCCGTCGAAGTCAGGAGCGCAAGGCCCCCAAGGATTCCAAGCAATTTGCGCATGATCTTCTCCTGAGTTGAACTTTACGCGAATTGCTGTAACAGAGAAAGGCGTGACTAAATTACAACATCACAGATTAAACGACGGTCTTAGGTTGTGTTGCCTCATTCCAGATCACGGGCTGCTCAACCGTCACGGAAATTCACACGACCGGGGGAGGAGGCGGCGTCACAGGCGGCGTCGAATTCGTGAGCGCCTGGATTGTTTGATCTTTGGTCGCCGATGTCTTTGTCGAACCAAAATAGTACGACACGATATTGCTAACCTGCGTCGCCAGAACCCCCACAAGCGCGGTCAGCAGCGTGAATATCTGCGGGTCCGATTTCGGCGACACAAAAAACAACAGCGTAATGACGAAAATAAAAGCGACGGAGTAAAGCAGCGCGAGGATTTTTTGGGTATCGCTCCACAACTCAGGCGTCGGATGTGTTACGTTTTTCTCCGTGACCTGCGTGCCAGCCCCGTTCGCACTTGCCGTCGAAACATCCGCCATGAAAAACCCCTATGTGTTCTGATTAATTTTCGCACGCGCGGCATCTACCGCGTCAATAACCGCCTTCGCGCCCTGCGCCTCGATCTGCAATAAGAGAGCCTGCGGAATAGCCGATTGCTCCCATTGCGGCACGTTCGCCACGATTGCCGCCTGAACGACGGTTTTGAGCGCCGCGGCGCCGATTTCATAGTCCTGCGGAGCTGCCATCGTCCTCACCACAAGTTTGAGATACTGTCGGGTCAACGTGGGGCATTTCGTTCTCCTATGCTCCCGCTGTTGCGGGTGTCGCCGCAGGCGCGGCAGGAATCAAACCGTCGCGAAACAAAAGCGCCTCATGCGTGCGCCTGTTCCACAAATCTTTTCCGACCGGCCACAGCCGACGCATGGAAAGAAATTCGTTCGGAATCAAGTCAAAACGCTCCGCTGCCATATGAGCTTTGATATTGCGCATTTCGAGGCAGCGGTTGCCGGGAACGTCGTAGCTCGGGCCACGATTGTAAGTGAGAGAAACCAGCGCCCCAAAGCTATCACCCGACAGCTTATCTGTGTTCGGTAAATGCGCGGCCGTGATGCCTTCCCATTTCGGCAACTCGCGACCGCTGAACTGTGCCATCGATTCGGCCCAACTGATCGTAATGGAATGACCATGCGAGGCCACCCATTGCCGCGCGGTCGAACCAGTCATTCCAGCCGCCGACGCCAAGGCACCGACACGCGCCGCGTCGATATAAGGAGACCAATCCTCGCGGATTTGCTGCGATGTCGAATAGCCGCAGTCATAGCCAATCCCGACCGTGGGACCGCTCGCACCGCCGGGCCACGAAAAGTGCGATTCAAATTTCATGTAATAATTCTGGTCGCCATCTTCCTCGGTGACAATCAAAAGGACCGCGCGCTGTGAACTTTTTACCGTCATTGCACCATCCACAAATAACACCCGTGCACGACCATCGCTCCCAAATAAAATGCCGCAAAGGAGGCAACGCCGATAAACACAATCTGCCAGGGACGCAGTTTTTCCGAATCGTCCAGCATCCTAAACGGGACCTCACAAGGATATTCATCCTGATATTTGTCGGGAGGATTGCGCATTGTCTCCTGCCAGATGGTTGAACGCGAGATCGGGATCGCTCGTTCGGAATCGAATGACCCAAACAACCTACGAATTCATGCTCCGGATTTCCTCCGCACTCGCCTGAGCCGGTACATTGCCCTGACTGTCGGAAATCAGAATAGCCGCTCTCCTGGTTAATTCAACCCCTGCGTTTAACGCCGTCCACATCCGAATCGACAGCACCGCTTCTGTGGGCGTGCCCTTATTGACGATCACGCATACGCCTTCGACGCCATCCATGAAACCAATGATAATTGTTTCGACGGAAAGGATCATGGCGCGGTCCTGATTCTTTGATGCGATGAACCCTGACTCCGTTATCTGCATCCGTCAACCAAAGAGTCACGGCAATGGCCTAATGACCACCGTCACATCGCCCGTCGCTGTGGCACCCTCCGGCGTCCCGATACGCGCATAAACATTCGGCGTATGCGGAAGATTGGCCAACACATAGGACTGCGTATTACCGTTGGTTGAGGTAAGACTTTGCGCGTTATTGTTGGTCGCGTCTGCGGTGGCACTAACCGTGATTGCCTGATCCGCCGCCATCGTGAGCGAGCCGCCGCCGGTCGTACCAAAGACGCCTATCGTGGCGGTCGTGAGCGAATGAGAGGCGTTCGTAATGTAAGCCGTGTTAAACACAAACCGCGTCATGCCCTGCGGCAGCGTGATCGGCACCGCATTGTCTGTGGTCGCGGAATTGAAATTGACGCCAGTCAAGGTGACATAGATAAAACCCGACGAAACTAACGACCGCAGAGCCGGCGTCCCCTCATTCGTATCGTCCGTCGCCAGGTTGGTGAAACTGCAAGCCGCGCTGCCGGGAAATATCGCCGCGCATGCGCTTCCTGCAAAGTTGAGCACCGTTCCGCTGAATAACGCCCGAGGTCCACTCGTCGTGATCGTGCCACCAATATTGAAAGACGACGACGTAAACCCTTTCAACAACCCACCGTTGATCGCCGATGCCACATTCGTAAAAGTCCCATTATTGGGAAAATTGAACTGGATTCCAGGATTAACCTGGATAATGCCGGTATTGTCGGCAAGCAACGCCTGTCCGCAATTGCCGAGGAAGGAACTGGACGCCACATTGAAATTAATAACGGCATTCTTGGTCGCATTGATACAAACCGCACTGGAATTAAATGACCCTATAGTCGTGCCAACCACATCGATGATGGAGTGCTCAGATGTCCGCATTGCATTGGCCGCAGACCCCGCATCATCAATCTGAATATCCGTGACCTTGAATTCGCAGCCATCGCCGGCAAAAACTGCCGTTCCGCCATTTGGCGCGGTCATGTGAACGTTTGTCGGACTAGATGAATTGCCCTGCAAAAATATAAATGGATTACCAAGGACGCCACCATTGCAGGCCACTGGATAATTTGCCGCAGCTACAGACGATGTCGGAGCATCTGCAAAAACAATAGTGGCATTAAAACCATTTGAATCATAGTTCTGCGCTACAACATTGACGGCGTGCTGCCCCGTGAGGAACGGCGCCGTGACCGAAAGCCCGTTGTTACTATCGTTGCCCGCCGAACATGTTTGCCCGTTGCACGGCTGAGAACTGCTGCTGTTTCCGTTCACATAAAAATTGGTATCGGCCGTGAGCCTTATTCGCGTGCCGCCCGCACCCGAATTCGAGGATAGCGCAACTTGATAATTCGAGGAACCATCGGCCACGATAAAGGCCGATTGATTGGTCGTGAGGATTAAAGACGATGCACCGCCGATGGTCGCAAGCGTTGGCGTAATCGTAACCGTGCCCGCGCCCAGATTACTGACATAGACATTCCATGGAAAAAACGATCCAGAACCCTGCGGCAGCGTCACTGCAACCGGGCTTGCATTGGCATAGGTGACGAGTTGTCCATAGTCCGCGACCTGCAGCGTGTCCGCCGTGAGAGTCACCGCCCGGACGCTGGTATATTGCTGGTAGGAATTGACGATATTATTGAGGCATTGGCGCTGGATTGCCGGCGTAATCAGTCCGGAATTGTTATCGGGAAAACAACTCGCGATCTGCGTCATGACCGCAGATTTTGTCATCTGGGCAGATGACGGGAGCGCCCCGATCAACACAAATACAAAAGCGGCGACAGCCGCTAATGTGCGCTTCATCATCACCCTCTCCACTGCGCAAGCAACAGCATAGTCGGCTGCGTGCCAAAGAATGTTGCGCCTCGGGTCCCGGTTACGGTTTCAAGGGCCGTAATCGTCTGCGCACCAATCGTGATCGGCGGCTGATACATTGCGGGCGGCGACCCACCAATCTCCCAAACTCCACTCCCTGGCAGCGTATCTATCATGACTTGAGCGGTCGTGCCCGAAAATGCCGTCGTGGAATTATAGCCGATACCGATCTGGCCGAGATCAACCTGGATTCCCACCACCGATGAATTGGATGGAATGATTGTTTGCTGAAACGTCAGGTTTACGGTTTCCTCGGGCAACCCGACAAAGGTAATCAGGCTGTTTGCCGTGGCATTGTTCGAGGGCCGAATTATCGCCGTCGTATAACCCCAACTTGCCGTGCTATCGCCGACCTGCAAATAAATAGGAATGCGCCAATAGGCGTTCCACACTCCGAATTTTCTACTCTGTCCCCATGTGCGATAAGCGCTGATCTGACCCGCCGTCGCATCGACCAGAACGGAACCGACATAGGTGCATTGCAGCGCCGGGATCGTGTAGGTATTCGATCCATTGTTGGCATTGATCGAGAATGCATTGACCCAAATGCCATTCTGTTTTTGCAATTGCGGCGATCCCGCCCCCGTACCGCGCGTCGCACTCGCACCGGACGAGGTTGCCCATGCCGGCCCGAACACGGCAACAGGCGTTCCGGCATTGTTGAAAATGCAGGCATCGTAAGCCGTATTCGACGCTTGAGCCGACGACGACACCGCAAGCGTCAATTCCGGAAACACCAGAATTGAAAACGACGATCCATTCCAGATCGGAATTTGATTCCCGACATAAGGACTATAATAAACCGTCGTCGCCGCCGTAATATCGTTAGGACCTTGAACAGGTCCTCCGCTAGCGGCATTTTGCAACGTCAAATAGCCTTGCGGCGGCTGCACGGGTGCCGCAGATGCCGATGGCTGCACCAGATTGATGATATGAAAATTCTGTTGCGTCGCCGAGAAAGAAACGTAAACGACATTCGACGGAGAATTCGCGACAATCTCACCGCCCGTCAAAGCTTCCGCGCCTGCGGACGTGTCTTTCAAGATCGAATATGTTCCAAATCCAGACGGCGTAAGCGTCGTCGCGCCGGTATTTGTCGATAACGGGATGAAGCCGATGATCTGTCCATCGATTCCAGCGAACGCCGTATCGACCACAGTGATTGCATTCGGGGTGCCGCCCGCGAGATTGGCCCAATACGGATTGTTCTGATTCGTTGAAGCGGTAAGCTGATCCCAGATCGTGTTGCCGAGTGAGTCTTGCAGAACCTGACGGTAAATTCCCGAGCCATAGACGATGGCACAGCCATTGGCATCGAGTTGAACCGGATTCGTATTTTGGTGATTCGAGGCTTGATCGGCGTTGAACCAAGTTTGTTTGAACGTCGAAGTGTTTGGAACGTAATAGGCGACCGTGCCGCCGGCCAAGGATTGGTTGATGTAGACGCTTGAGATCGGGACCGAAAAGCCCGTCACGTTGCCGATGGTCGAAGGGACAGCGGAAAGGACGTTTCCAACCATAAATTGCTTGCCGGGGTTGAGGATGGTTACCGCCGTAACCGCCCCTCCCGAAACTGTGATATTGGCCGTGGCGCCAGTGCCGTTGCCGCCCGTCAGGGCTACGCCGCCATAGGTACCGTTCGTACCCCCGGAACCGCCCGTGATCGGGCCTAGGAGGCCCACAAAGCCCGTGCCGGTGCCTCCTGGTCCCCCACTTGTGGGGCTCAACCCGACAAAACACGATTCGGCGAGAGGTAGCAGGGTAGCTTGTGCATATGCCTTTTGAGGCGCAAACCACGATAGCGCCAGCGCAAGGATGATGCTAAGATGGCCGAATCTTTTCACGGCCGCCTCGATTGTGGGGCGGTTTTTGGTTGGGTCATGAGAGGACAAACCATGTTTGAGGCATCGGAGTCAGCGCCAGCCGGTTATTCCATTCGGCGGTTAATGGAGTACAAGGTTGGAGAAGATCAAACAATTTCCGAAGACGACATTGCCAATATTGCCCAGATACGATTTGCGCGATGCCGAAACTATGTAGCCGAAGCCGATCAAGAGCGATTGCGATTCGCGATCCAGGTCGCGGGCAGCCAATGGGGCAAAACCGCAACCGCAGACGAAATAATCGCAGCCATTGAAGGTGCGGGCTTTCAGATAACCAGGGCGAAAACCTTATGAACATTGAAAACATAAAATACCGCGTGCAACTACCTCCCGACCTTAGGTGGTCGGAATGGCGCACATTGGATGAACCGACAACCGAACCGCTCATTCTGTCTGTTCAACTTTCCGAACAGGTTTCATTGGAGCAATATAATCAAGAGATTGCCCCTAAACTTAATAAACTCATCGGCTGAATGGTGACCGATGACCCTCTCGCTTTTCGCTCCCCTCACATGACACAGATTCCACACTGAGTTTCAATCCATGCAATTCAATTGGTGGATGATCGCAGCCTACATCATCGGCCCCGTGGCGGAAGGTATCCATCGCGGCTTTCAACAGCATTATGGCCTCAACGTCACAGACGGAGCGCGGCGCAAAACGCTTGCGCGATTGGAGGCCGAATACTGGTCAACACAAGCCGACGATGGCCCCGAACGCCGCTCGCAATGGTGGCCGCAGATCGATCCTCTCCCGCCGCTTGAGAATTTTCCCGCGCTTGCTGGCACGCTCCAAAACCTCATTGCAGAGTCCCGCCAAGATTGGGCACGGTTGAGAAATTCCCACGCAAGCGCGCCGTTTCCGCACCCGGACCGGCAATCAAAAGTCCTGATAACGCCCGCGCCCGCGCACCACTATTTGCCGCAGTCCCGCGCGACAACGCCTCGGATCGGATTGCATCAAGCAAGCTCGATAGACCGGGACCCTCGCGCTGAGTAAGCAGCGGCGCGATTTGCTGCCGGGCGCCCGCATAACTCGCATTCCTGCCGCCCTGCAAAACCGTCGAAGGCCGCAGCGCGTCAATCCAGGCAGGCGGAATGATCGACAGCGGTTCCGTCAAACTCGGATTCCAGTGTGGAATTGCCGGTGCCTCAAGTGCATTCATCGCGGCCGTGCGCGGCGCCGTTGGCGAGCCGGCGCGTGGATTCACATAGCGTGCCTGACCGGACAAATATTCCTGTTGCTGCATGGTATCAATCAACGTTTGCGCCTTGGTATCGCCAAGCATGAGCCGCAGCTTTTCCTGATTATTAGGTGCCAAGAACTTATTGCGCAGCGCCGTATCGCCATTCGCGGTCGAACCCATGACTTGATCGGCCGCGTTGCGCAGCCCCACAAGCCGCGCCTGCAATTCCGGCCCATTCAACGTGCGAAGCTCTTGACGCAATTCATCGACTGATGTTCCCGCGCGGCCACCCAGGAATGCATCCTGTCCTGCCGAAATCTGATCCAGCAACGAACTGCGGTCGGCAAATTCAGAGCGCGCCTGATTCCATACTTGCCCTGCAGGCGTTTTGCCAATTTCGTTAATTAGTTCGTTTTTCATGCCAATGAGGGCGGCAGCGCGAGTTTTGTTGCCGCCGGCATAAGCTGCCTCGATCTTGGAATCCAATCCGCGCTTGACCAAATCCCATGTTTCAGTGGTCGGAAAATCTTTCTGCTGACCCGTGGTGAAGAAATTCCGATTCATCGGCCGTCCGGTCGCGTTTGACAAGAATTCCGCCTCATCGAAGGCACCGACCTTATCGAGCCGCGGAATCATATCCTTCAAGGCCTGCGTCGGATGGACCTGCATCGTTCGCCATTGATTGTAAAGCGGATCGGCCGCCGCGCTCCGGTTTTCGGTAATCGCATTCCTGAAATCCTCGATATCGACTTTGTTGCCGATATTGCGATCCAATGCGGTTTCAATCACGCCGCGTTGCGCTGCCTGTCTTGTGCGATAGGCTTCGCCGACAACAGAGCTTGCGGGAGGCTCTGCCCGGTTGGCGATTCCCGCTGCCAATTCCGTCATGGCGGGATTCAAATCCGCGAGAAACCCATGCGGACCCATGCGTGTCCGCGCCGCAGCAAGCGAGCCAGGCGTTTCGTTGGCCATCGCCGTCGAAAGCCAATTGCGTGCGATGGGATTAACATTGGCCAACGGCCCCTGACCGCCGCGCGCCGCATTTAAACCAGCGCCGACGGCGCCGCCGATGCCTTCCGCAAGCAATGGCCCGCCTGCCCCGAACGCACCGCCGACTTCCGCCCCGGTAATCGGGTCTTGACCGCGCAAGGCCGCATCGGCAGCACCAATACCAGCACCACCAAGCGCACCACTATAAAACCGCGCGCCAAGCGTTGATCCCATAGTGCCGAGCGCCCGCCCGCCAAGACTCGTCATGGCCACCGGACCCGTAACCAGCGCCCCACCCAACAGATTCCCAGCCGTCGAAAGCAGCGGATGTTGCTGATTATAAATTTCCTGCGCGCGTTGATCTATATTCCAATCGCGGGAGAACCTTTCTCCATAACTCAGTCCCGGATTGGCGCCGGATAACGGATCAAGCGCCGCCCCCGCCGCCGACGTGGCCATACTGACCGCGGGCCCAACAATCGGCATTCCCTCCGCAATCGCGCTCGGAACGCCCAATGTTTTCGCGCGCTGTTGTGCCACCGCTTCCTGCTCCGCAGGCAATCGCGAAGGCAGATCGGCAGGCGTGAACTGCGGCGGCAATGTTCCTTTTGCAACCGGAGCATTGGAGCCAATCCCAAGCGCCCGCGCCGTTGCCGCAATATCATCATCGTTCACATTGGAGAACGCAGGCGGCGGCGGATCGCTTGCGGTTCTCTGACGGGGAATCACAATCTGCGGCCTCCCGGACGCGGAAGCTTGGGGCACGGAACTAATACCAAGCGCACGCGCCGTTTCCCCAATATCGTCTTGCGAGGGTATGCCGAATTGAGACTGGGGCACCGGACCATTCGGCGCATAAAAAGCATGGCCGCCGATTTTGGCAGTCGGCTGGCCCTGCGCCCAATCCGGCAACCGTCCATTTTGCGCCATGACAATCGACGGATTCAAATAATGATCGGCCCCTCCGGTCGAATCGGGAATGTCGCCCTTCCACACCGAATCGACAAGTCCCGCCGCTTTTTGATAGTCACCGTTTTTTGTAGACCAGCGCGACGGAGAATTCGGGTCGGTTCGCGGCAACGACCACGCTGAAAACTGATTCGGCGCCAACACAACATCGGATGGCGAGCCGCCATATTGTCCGGATGACAAACGATTCTTGATGACAGAGGCGACAGCGGCCATGCCCGCATCGCCATCCTTTCCAGCTTCGGAAAGAACGGTTCGCGTAATCAAATCGCGATCCTGCGGCGACAGATCGTCCGCCATTTCATTTGCTCATATCGTAATTGATCCAACCCTGCTTTCGCGCAACGGTCGCATTGTAGAGGAACTTTTGTTGCTCTTGCGGGTCCATTTGCTGGACATAGGCCTTGCGTTCCGTCGGCGCCAGATATTTGAACTGAAAGACGCGCGGGTCGAAGTGATTATTGAAGTCCTGCGAGAATTGGCGATAGGACGCATTCGGATCGGCGCTCGAGCGCGCCAGCCATGCGGTATTCTTGGCCTGCAGAGCGTCCTCATTGCCTTTGAGCAGACGAATGATTCCTTTATTGCCCAGCGTCGAAAGCGTCTCGTTTGGCGAGGTTTCAAATGCAGACGAAAACTTCGCATCCGTTCCCGTGCCGCCGATGGACTGGAACTGCTGCTGCGCAAGCTGCATCGCCTGCTTGTTGAATTCCTGCTGTGACGCAATCGACTTGGGATCGAATTGCCATCCGTTCGGCAGCGGCACGTTGCGATTGACGAAGGCTTTCGCCACCATCGACCAATCCGCGCCAGGACCTGCCGTGAATTTATCGACGGCGTTGTCAAGATTGCCGAGAATGCCGATTCGCGATGGCGAGCCTTCGGCTGCATCCGCGAGACCGCCGGCAAGTTTTGTATCGAGCGCCGCCGCGCCCGCCTGGCGCTCGCCAAAGCCGGGAGGCGGCGCAGTTTGGACCTGTCCCGGCATGCCTCCCGGCGCACCATATCCAGCCGCACCCAACGGCATTTGCGTCGGCGCGCCAGTCTCAGTCGGGGGCCCTTGAATTCTTTGCGCAGCATTAGCCGCACCCATGACGCGGTTCTGCGTATTCACAAGCCCAGATTTGATGCCGCCCGGATCGCTCAAAATCCCGCCGATCACCGAATTAATTGCGCCAGACGAAAGAATATTTGGATTGGTATTACGAGCCAAACTCACCGCATCGTTTAAAATGTCCTCTTTCGTTACGTTTGGCTGATTCGCCCGCGAAGCCAGCCATTGCTGCACGAATCCACTCTGTTTCGCATATTGATCGAATGACGCCGTATCGTTTGAGATCATCTGCCCATGCTGCGCCAGCATATTGCTCGTCGCCTCAGGCAGCACAAATCCCGCATTCGGATCGTTCTTGAGCGTCGTCGCAACCTTGCCGAGATCGACCGTGCCATCCGGATTGAGCGCCCCCTGATAGGCCTGCCCGAGCGCCTGTTTCGCCGCGAATGTCTTGGCCAATTGCGCCGCCGCAACGAAGCCGTAAAGCTTCGAAGGATCGCTGAGAATGCCCTGTTGCGGCTGAGGCGGCGCGGGATAAAGCGCAGATGCGTCCGGCATTATTGCTGCCCTCCCGCATAGTGCTGTGCCATCGTTCCGTGCATCGTTTCCAGGTGATTCTCCGGGTCACTCTCATCGCTATGGAGCGCATTTTCCAGATCGTAGTTTCCGGTTCCCATTGCCGATTGCCGATGATGATCCAACACCGCCGCCTGCGCTTGCACCGTCTGCGCATAGTGATTCGCAGCCCATTGAGCCTGCTGATAGGGAGCATCCGGAACGGAAGCAAGCTGACTGACGGCAGCGGCCGGCGGAATGATTCGCTCGGCAACAAGCTTGGTCATACCATCGATGATGGTGGATTTCAGATTGGCTTTGCCCAAATCCGGATTTTGCAAAAGCCCCTTCAATTCTCCCAGCACGGCATTGAAATGCCGCAGCGCAGCGACCGTCTGCCCATGGGTGGGCGCTGGCGCTTGTTGCGGTCCAGGTTGCTGCATTCCCGATCCTTGCGGAGCCACAGCACCACCTTGCGGCATCGGCGATTGCTGCTGCTGTCCGGCTAACATGGGAGGCGGCGGCGGCAAAGCGCCGGCAGAAAGTGCCGCACCGCGCGAGCGCGGAGAGGAACCGGCAGACAAGGCGTTTTGATTCGCGGCCATTGATTTTTATGTGCCCTTGCTGCCGCTCATGTAAATTCCCGATCCTCCGCTCCCGCCGCCCAGAATTCTGCTCAACAGGAGAGCATTTCCGATTGAGCTCGTCGCACCCTGAAGTCCTCCAGCTAAAGCATTCGCAGAACCTAAAGTGCCCTGCGCCTCCGATTGTCCGATCCCTGTAAGGGTGCCGCCAATGGTATTACTCGCGGCCGAACCCGCGCCACTGAGGGCCCCCGCAGCACCCGTGGCAATATTGCCGCCGGATGAAAACAGCCCCAACAACGAATTGACAATATTGCCATAGCCCTGCTGCGCAAGTCCCGTCGCGAAATTGGCACCGGCCGTGAGCGTATTGCCCCCTAGTCCCGTCGTCGTCCCGATATTCTGGACGGCTTTTTGCCCCCAATCCTGAGCGAACGTAAATCCCGGAATCTGCGAAAGCGTCTGGGTCATATTGGCACCAGGCGTCAACAGTTTCTGCAGTGTCGAAAGCGCGCCGCTCGCAGCACCGGTCCCAAGCCCTATGATCGGCTGAATTGCGGACTGTTCGGTATTCCAAATTCCTTCCTGTTGACTCAGTGCCTGTTGACCCAAAGCCACTTGCTGCGCTGAGGCCTTACTGGCGGCGCTCGATCCAAGCAAAGCGCCGCCGATGGAGCCTATCGCCCCAAGTCCCCCGCCGATTGCCGCACCGACCGGCATCTGTGATTCTCAATTTCCGTAAGAATGAAACTGCGTCGCCTGCCAGCACTGAAAACATCGCAACTTCCCAGCGCCAAGAACATACGGCATTCCAGCACCCAGCGCATCTATTTGCGTTTGCGCATTGGGCGGATACACATTTTTATTCGTAGCCGTCCCGTTAAATACCCAGATATCGTTACCGGGTTGAAGATCGAGCGCGGAGGCAATTGCGACTCCGGAATTCGCCGGCCCCCCCTCGATATCGTTCCAGTCCGCTGTAAGTTGGAAGGCATCATTAATCGCAATTCCCGCTGCAGTCACCGTAGGATTGCTGACTTTCGGTACAATACCGGTGCCGGCGCCAGTCCTAGTATCGATTGCCTGCAGCCATCCCCGACCGTAAGAAGTTGTCGGAATGCCGGTTTGTGGATCGACCAAAGGGGCGCGGCCATTAAATAATCCTTGCGGATGAAGAATGCTCATGCTCCAGCCCCAATCGGATCGACGTAAGCCCCATTCAAAGCCCCGCACATTTCCGCGGTCGAACTCAATTCAATAACCCAATCGCGCGCCAGCCCGTTGCCGCGCCAGCGCATCATCGAACGATAGCGGCCCGAGCTCACCATCTGTTTGGGGCGGTTATTTCCATATTCCGCCCCACCATTACGAGAAATACGCAGATTGACCGTGGGTGCAGCGACCTGGGTAAGAGGCCCGAATCCCGAACTAAACCCCGCGCTCCAAGGGCTTAAAAACTGATTGACCTCACCGGTATTTGGCCGCGTTCCTGTAGCCAAGTCCGCGACAATAGCCGCCTGATTCACATATTTTAGTTCGTTGGTGAAATGCGGAAACGACCTGATCCACGGAATCGGTTGGCCGTTATCGGTATAGGTATTCAGATCAATTTCATAAAGCTGTCCGGTCGCCCAATCGAGCGCGACATTCTTGCCATAGAGATAGGTCGTGAAGGCATTGCGCGCGCGATGTAAGATGCCGTTCCCATCGATCGAGCAATCTTCGAACCATTGATCCGTCGCTTGGTCGATTGCCCACGTCTTGTCGGCACTAGGAAAATGCAACTCGTAAAACGAGTGTCCTTCGATCTGATAGACCGAACCGATTGCATCGTCCACGCGCGCATATTTTAAAAACTCTTTTTCGATGGCGTGGGTGGAAATCCGCTGCGCGACGTTCTGCGCATTGCCGCGCATTACCATGCGGGCGCCTTCCGGACTCTGTGACAACCAATAGACGTTGGTATCCATTTTGGCGGGAGAATATTTTGCGGCGCAACCCTGCTCTATAATCACGCCCGGCAGAATCTGGAACGGAAACGGGGTGCTGCCGGCATTGAACCACGGCTCGCTTTTCTTCGGTCCAAAAATCCAGACTTCACGTTCGATTGCCACGACACAGAGAATATTGTCCGGCCACGCCGTCTTGACGCCGATATAGAGCGCATTGAACGTAATATCATCAGACAGCGTGCAATACCATTGATTGGTCCCAGGAACGTTCAAGATCAAAAACGAATCAATGAAATCCACCCGATCCGAACCCAGAAAATTAGGATCGGCGATCTGGGTCAATTGCCGTAGCGGAATTCCAGTCAAATTGATCGTATAACCCTGTGGCGACCCGTCAACCACGATGATATTTTTACCATTGTCGGCCATGGAGGCCGGCGTGCCTTTGTTGGCGATCAAATTGCCGAGCGCGGTAAACTTCCAATCGGGATCGATGTAATAAACCACCTGACCGATCACTGCATAACCGTCGCCATTTGTTGCACCATACAAACAACGCGAGAGGCCAGGAACGGGCGGCGCACCCAATGGTTTCAAACCGGGGCGCACATATTGAGTGGTCGGAAATGTCGGTTCCGTATTGGCTGGATTCTTTTCCGCGAAAACATTTACGGCACGCTGTGCGTTCGCAATTAAGGATTCCGAACTATATGCACCGGAATTCAACGCAATCTGGGTCATCCCAGCACCTTCACGACTTTGAAGGTATCGCCATAAATCTGAATCAGCGCCGTACCGATATTCAGCACCGTGGGTTGATGCGAAACAATCTCAATCGGGCCATAGCCGGCGAACTGCGCCCAGCGATTATAAAGGATCACCGCCTTGTCGAGTTGGCCACCACGGATCATTTCAAAGCAGGCACCGACATGCAGATCATGACAATCTTCGTCCGGATGTTTTTTGTCCTGCGCGCCGTGCCGCTCGAACTCGCGCTCCAATTGCTCATGAAATTCTCGCCCGGATATCATAAGCTCGGGCGTCTTTCGCACCCAATCGTCATAACGCAGCGCCAGAAACGACATATCGACCACACCATCTTCGACGGACGGCCAGATCGACTTGCGTTCGAATTCCCTTGTCCATCCCGCCAACGGCGCAAACATGGAAGCGGCCCGGTTATGAGCGGGGATCAATGTCAGCAAAGTGATGCAATCGGTTTGCGTGAACATCCAACGATAAGCCGCACGGCACGCGTTAAGAACATAAGTTCCGGGGCCGGAATAGCCGCGAGGAACTTTCAAGAAGTTGGTATGGACATGATAAACCCCGAGCGCCTGCCAATGAAAGATCATGCCACCATGATCGGCCATCAACAAAACATTGCGCGTATCTGCCAGCAAGGGTGCCACGTCGAACGACTGGATTCCCTCATGCGCCGCATACTTGAACACGGAGGGATCATTGAGAATCCCATTGATTTCCTCCGCGTCGAAACTGCGCCTTACAAGATTTGTGGGGATGGAATCAATGAGGATAGATCGTTCGGCAGGTCCATCGGCAGCGGCGGCGACCACAGGACCGTCGCTTTTCTCTTGTCGAGAAATTCCATCAGATCGCTTTTCTTCTGGAACGGCAGCGATATCCGCACCGGAGCGTCCGGCGGCAGGCGGCTCAGGCGATATAGCAATGCCTTCGGATCGTACCAGCCGAAGTATTGTGGGCGTACTCGCATAGCTGTCCTCCACAATGGGAGAAGCAGGCGCGGCCAATCGCTGCGCCCGTTCCGCCGCTCGCCGTTCCTTGCGTTTCTTGCTTGCCGCCATGATCTTTTAGGATGCGTACCAATTTCCCGCTTTGGCGCAGGCCGGCGACGTGGCAACGTGCGATGCCAGCGTGATCGATGTCGCGTTGTTGATCGTATCCTGCGCGGCAGTAAGAGGATTGTTCGCCACCGAAGGATAAATCGTGAGCGTCTGCGCGCCATTATTATAGATTTGCATCTGCGTGCCGGGAATGCACGGCGGCAGATTGACGCCCGTGCTCGCCGCGACGGTATCGACCTCGATCAAATAGATATTGGTCGGCAGCGCCGTACCCGTGGCCTGGGTGGTGCCCGCGGCGGTAATTCCGGACTGATAACTATAGTTCTGACCACCGGCCAATCCGTTGAGCCACGCGCCATCCACGAGGCCAGGGCCGGTACCCGGAGGCGTCCCTACCGCGGCAACCGCGGCGCCGACAGCGGCACAACAGATTGCACCCAACAGCATATCCCGAAGCGTCTTGAACATTTTCCGTCTCCTTAGCCAATAGTTGAAGGCCAGTCGTCTATCCAGATATCGACCTTTCGGCCGAGGCGAGTCATGTAGGGAAGTTTCTTTTCTCCGTCAGTGTAGATGACTTCAACTGAAATGCCGCCGGCACCGTGTTTTTCGGCACGCATGGTGACGCACACGACCTCATGACCCCGTTCTTTCGCACACGCAATAAATTTCTCCCACAAAAAAGGGTCACTCGTATATGTCTTTCCATAATCCAAAGCTATCAGCATTTAAAAACTGTCCGAATCTCCGCGGTAATCATATGCGCGATTCCTGTTGCGCAGAAAACTCGGCATCCTCAGCACTCCGACAGCCTGATTCGCGAGGCGAATGACATTGAGCGCGTCGCGCGCCAAAGCGTTGATTTCAGGATCGGCGGGCATCTGATAACTGGCGCGAAAACGGCGCGCAAGGCACCAATTCAAAGCAGATTCGTATTCGGGCGGAAAATTGATAGGCTGTTGGATATTTGCAAAACGCGGCAGCACAACCTTAAAGCCGCAATGAATTTCATAGATTGTCGGTTGCGGCACGGGCCACGGGAACAATACCCCAACCGGCCACACCGGATCATAAAAAATCCGCCATGCCAAGGTCCCAATATTCTTGACCGTGATTCGCGAATAATCCTCATGCGATTGGATAATGTCGAGCGGGATATCGACAAACAAACCGCCGGGAGGCGCCTGATTCAAGAAGCGCAAAAATGCATATTCCAATCGATCCGGCCGCGGATTGATGTTGACCGTCTGATTAAGGCCGACGCTGTAATTCTGTGCGCCGGTCGAAACAAACGAATAATCCACAAGCCGATAAACCAACCATCGCTTGCGCGCCCATTGCGCCAGTAGCCAGTTGGCTTGCGTGAAAGCGCGGTTGAGAATCGCCGGCTCGATTGCCTCATCGATGCCGACAATTCCACCGTCGATAAGAGCATTTGTCAGCAATGCCCCACAGGTATCGACCGGAAGGGCCGGTTCTGCCGGAGGCATTGCCATGGCATCAAGCCGCCTTCTCGACCTCGGACTTCAAACGCTCAAGCGACCAGCGGCGGTCGATCTTGATGCCCTTTTGTTCGGCCGCTACTTCCCATGCAGTGCGTTCCGCTTCCGGGCCACTCTGCGTACCGCCGCCCTGCAATCCCAACCCAGGAGCCTCCGGCTGCGCCGCACGCTCGACGGCACCGCCAACGACTTCCGCCGACTTTTGCCACGCCTGGAAGGCCAGGAATTGGTCCCACTGCGCCGGATCGATAGTCGCGGGCGCGGCAGGCCCGGACGCCTTGAGTGCCTGCGCCACCGCCGCAGCGACTTGGGGAATCAAAAGCGCCGCAAGCTCGTTCTGGGCGATGGACGGATTGACCGGAGAGGCAATGTACGTCTTGCCCTGCTCCGCTTTGAGCGGATCGAATTTCTGGGTGCCGGGCCACGGCTGAGGACGCCACTGGCAATCGTCCTGCCAGTCCCACACGTGATCGCGGCCATAACGGCCTTTCTCATCCATGGTCGATTCGCGATAGCAGACGCCAAGTTCCGCCGCCTCATCTGCAGTCCGGACCAGCCGCGGCTGATCCTTGGGATGATAGAGCCACGCCGGCCACACCCGATAATCCGTCCGATTGAAATAATGCCGAATGGATTTGATCGTGGACCAATCCGGCATAACAGGTTTGGGGGGAGGCGGATTATAGGTGATCACGTCGCCATCGGACATGATTACTTTGGCGCCTTCTCCCGCAATGGACGGATCGAGATAGCCGGCTTCGCGTTTGGACGGCAGAACAAAGGCCATAGGCAACTCTCCGGTTGATGATTATCCGACGGGCGGCTTCCGATTGGCTTCCTCGGCAAGAATGCGCCGACGTTCCTCAGCGACAGGCGCGCCGAGTTGCTCGTCAAGTGCAGCCTGATCGGCAGCGGCGATTTCCGCGACCGTTTTCTGATTCTCGCCGCGACGCGCGGCCTCTTCGGCCATGCGGCGGCGTGTTTCATCGGCTTCGATTTGTTCGCGCTGCCGTTGAATTGCCGCCGATACGGCGCCTGCCTGTTCGCGTTCCGTCGCCTCAACGTCGCGATGGACCTCACGGCGCACCCGCTCATCAAGACTCGGAATCCGTTTTTGATCCTCGTCGTCTTTTACGGCTTCCGCAGTCGCGATCTTTTCCTGATCCTCATCATGGACCAACACCGACACGTCGCCAGTTAAACGGTCCACATGATATTCTGGATATGCCGGCACACTCACATGGTCCGGCACACCTTCTACTTTCTTGCGCAGGATATGGCTATCGTGGACCTTCACCCATTTTGGCCACTCGATATCCTTGGGCGATTGCAGCGGAGGCGGTACAAGGCCAATCGGATGCCCGGTGTCCTTGTGCACCATGAATCCGCTGTGCGGATCGATTTCGTGATTCTCGGGATCGAAAGCCATGATCGTCTCCTATTTGATTCTTTGACCGATGCAAGCGCCGTAACCTAACTTATTTCAGGTAGTCGGCACTTGCACTTTCTTCCCCCGATTTCCGTTAATGAGCCATACCGAGAATCGTTCCGGATCGAAGGCGTGTCTGCGCTGAGTGCGGTCGTTCCTAGCAGCGGAAGGTACGACTCTCGTAACGCAAAGTCTACGGCGTGCTGTCCATGGCCTGCACGATCCACTCTGGCCGCGGAACGCCGCTTCCGAACAGGATATCCAGGCGATCGATGGGTTGATCCGTTGTCGGTTCGTAACAGACCAGGCTGCGCATCGATAGACGATCATATTCATGCCGAGCCGCAGCGATGACGCCTTTCTCGTTCGGCGGAATCCACAACGGCGCCACGACCAAGGTGATCGCATCGGGCGCATAGGCCAGATTCTCGCGATAGGTCACGCTCGCATTCGCAAATGGCGTGATCGTGGCGTTATTGGCCGGCGACGCCGTGACGGTCTGATACTGTTGCGGCGTGTAAGGCAGCCCAGCATAAGGTACGTTCGAAGCCGGCGGAACGATTGGCGGATAGAACTGAATCTGCGTCGCGCCTGCGGCGGCATTCGCCGTTGCGACAAACTGCGCCAAGGTTCCCAGGCTCGAATAGTTGACCCGGTTGACCGCATTCACACCCGCGATGGTAAACACGTCGCCGGCATTGATCGTTCCGCCGAGCGCATTGACCGTGAGCGCTTGGCCGGTTTGATTCGCACCGTTAACCGTGGCAGTTGCGAGCGACCCGGTCGTGTGCGAGACCACCGATTGATCCTCGAACAGCCGGAATTGCAGCGCCTCATACATCATGCCGGTATTGTACTGCCGCGAAATCGAATCGACCGGGTTGAACAGGCCGCGAAGCGACTGCTGAATCCGCGTATCGGATCGCGGAGCAAGAACGCACTTGCGCATTCCCATTTCGCCGAAATTCGGCGCGGAGTTTTCCTCCAAGAGCGCACGTGCCAGCGCAATCGGGCTATCGGTGATCGGCAGGATATTGTTGTTGGCATCCACATTGGCGGTCGCGTTTCGGCACGCCGTTGCCGTGTTCACCATGACTTGGAGTGCGACGTTGGCGGCGAGCGCATTGACGCGCGGGAGCACGATTCGCTCCATATAATCGTCCACGTCCAAGGTGGTTTCCGCCGACGTGAAGGCCACGTCCACATGGCGCTGCGTCGCGACCGTGAGCAGGAATTGCTGTTCGGTCGTATCCTGAATCGCAATGCCGGGACCGTCCGTGACGGTATATTGGTTGGCGTAGCGGATACGCAATTGCGCACCGATCCGCGCGCCTTCGATGCCGAACTGCGATTCGAACTGGCGGGAAACGTTCTGGATGAAATAATTCGTATTCAAGAACATGCGGATCGAATACCGCGTGATCATTGAAGGCGTAAGGATATTGTTCGCCATCGGGATGGCTCCTGAGAATCAATCGCGCCATCACCCGGCGCATTGGTTTTTGGGAGCACATTGCTGTGCGGTGTTTGTCCGGTCCCGACGCGGACAAGGGCGGGAAAACCCTGATAATGCTCAGGTCGCAGCGCAACGGCGCGATACTAACCCAGGATGCCGCCTGGTGCGGACGATTCTCAGTCCTTAACGACGCGCGGTGCGCCGCTTCATCATTTCCTCAAAACCCTTTGTGAATTCCTCATCGCTCGATTCATCGGCGCGCCAGTCCACAACCTTGCTTGCGCTCGGATCGACCGGAGGCGGCGGTGCCGGAGCTTTGCTCACGGTTTTCGCGGGCATTACGGGCGTAGCCGGCGGCGTCGGATCGGTTTTCTGGGCAGCGGGAGCCATTGCCATCCTCGTGATTTCGGCGATCCTACGCGCGGGCGTCATGTTTGCAAGCGCAATGGCTTTTTCGCCATCCTGCGCAATCGCGTGCATGATTTCATGCGCCTTGGCGCGGTCGATTTCAATGACGGACGAGACAAAATCCGCCGAATTGACGCCATAGGCGTTGAGCGCATTGACTGCATCGACCCAGCCTTGACCATAGGTTTTCAGGCCAGTCTCGCTGACTTGCTGGGCGTCGCGCTGAAAGACCAATTCAGCCGCGCGGCGGTCCACGTCGTCGGATTGCGGCTGCTGCGCCGGCTGCCGCGGCACGGGTTGCGGCTGTTGCTGATTATTAGGCTGCTGCAGCCGCGAAAGTAATTCGTTCTGTTCGGCAATTGTGCGCCGGCTGGTCGCCAATTCAGCCTCAGTCTCGCGCACCTTGGCGCGAAGCGGCGTGATCTCGCGCACCATCACATCGACCGGCACCATTTTGGGTTGCGGTGCTGTAGGTTCGGCAGCCGGATCGAGCGACAACGCAGGATCAACGGCTACAACAGGAGCCTCGTTCGGAGTGGGATTTTGTGCCGGGTCCATGAATCCCTCAGTGCAGGAGATGGGCTGTTGAACGCTTCAAGGCCGCACGATAGTTCGGCGCGTTGCCGAATTTCTCCGCGATCTTGCGATTTTCGTACTTGTCCCCAACAAACTGCTGGGTATTCGGCGCAAGCTGCAGCCGATTATCTTTCGGTTGATCCTTGGCGGTCATGGCATTGAGCACAATCGCCAGATGCAAACGGCGCTTGTCCGCAGGAGATACTTTAGGGTCTTTCAATTGCTCGACGTAAAGCTGAATCGTCGCCTCGACAAAATTGCGCCATTCCGACTTGGCGAATTCATTCTCATCGGGCCAATTGATACGGAATTTTTCCGAGCGTTCCATGCCATGAAACTCGCCGGCCATCTGCTTGGCGTCGTTAAACAGCATTTTAATGAGGCCCATGGCCTCATCGTTGGTGATACTCTCGCCGTTGACTTCGATCACTTGTCACCTTTCGGCGGTTTGCCCGGATTCACGTCCATCCTGCCGAATTTCACGCCGGCACGCATATTCATATCGGTCGGCGGATTGAGCGAATCGACCCGATCCGGCATTCCCGTGGTCGGCATCGGCTTGGGCGTTACATCCTCAGGCATTATTGCGACCCTAGCGGAATTGTTATCTGGAACGGTACGACCTTGACCCAACCTGTGGACATTTGCAACTTGGGAAACAGGGGAAACACAGGCTTTTTTGTTTGCAGCAGTTTTTGCGAAGTTTCGATCAAGCATTCATTGACCGCAGCTAATTTCGCTTGAGTCTCAATAAGTTGCGCATAAGTCAGCAAATGCGCGCGCTGGCTTGCCTCCAATTCATCGGCCGCCTCGCGAATGGTGCGGCGATCCTCCGCGGACAATCCCGGCACGTCCTTGGCGATGATTCGCAGATTATCGAAGCCATTGGAGACTTCGCCGATAATGCGCGCGGTCGCGGTAAAGGGTGATTCGGCTGGGTTCATTGCGTTGCCCCACTGCCGTTTTGAGCGGACGGAGCATCGGATGGTGTCAACGCCGCCTCATTAACCTGTGCAATCGTATTGTAGACGTGCTGATGACCAAGCACTTCCAACTCATGCTCCATTTGGGCGCGTTGCTGGGGATTGAGGAGCAAATCCTTCAAAGCACGAATCTCTGCTTCCATGCGTTTGGTATCGGCATTGAACGATTCGATGTCCCTCAATTCGTCGCGCCCGCGGATTTTGAGATTTTGATCGGCAAGCTTTGTCACCAACTCGGCATTCAATTTCGTAAGCTGCGCGATTTGCTGTTGCAGTGTGGAAACCTGCGGATCGGGCGCATCGCCGAACAAATAAGGCTTTGTCGCCTTGATTTCCCGCTCCAAACGTTCGCGGACTTCCTCCGCACCCTCAACATCCATATATTTGAACAGCAAGTCGCCGACGACGCCGCCCAATTCCTTGTTGTTGGCGAGAATGGTTCCGAGCATGCTCCGCGCCTCTTGCCTTTGGGTAGCAAAATCCGGTCCGGGATCGGAAATACATTCGTATTCCCCGACACTCGGATTGAAAGCGAGTTGAATGGCTTCCTCATCCGCCTGCACATGCTGCAACTTTTGAACCGCATTTACTTGATTCGGGTCGATCTTGATCCAGCGTTTTTCATTTTTCTCGTCCATGATATGGAGAGTGCGCTCCGTATCATAGATTTTTGGGATGAGATCGAGCAATTGCACGCCGATAAAGCGCAGCATGTCGCTTTGATGCTCGGGGAAATGATAGGTCGCGGTTTCGCCTTGCTGCTGGCCCTCTTGGAGCGCGCGGCCGGATTGAGGAAACTGCTGATCCTGCTGGCCCGTGGTCTGCTGCCACTGCCCTGAGATCATCATCATTTGGCGTTCGGCGTTTTGCATCGCCGTCTGATACGCAGCGTTAGGTTGCTGCGGCGGCACACGCTGCGGAGGGTCAAGTTTATTTCCCTCATCATCATACGCATTATATAACAGGACCGCCAAAGCATTGATGTTGGCAGATTTCCAACCCTCTTGCCCTTCAGTAGCCTCCGCGGACCCTATAAAAGGCGATTTCGGCTGCAGCGCATTCATTTGCACGTCGGTCGAAGCCGAAAAGTTCAACATGCGTTGCGCATCGATGAGAGGCCGCGTATGGCCCTTGATATCGAGCGTCGAGTCCACCACAAGTTCACGTCCCACGCAGCGGCAGATCGGAATATATTTTCCGGCCCAATCGCCACGATCAATGATCGTGTCGCCCGCGATCAAAAACCATTCGACTTCATCATTGAAAACGGGCCGCGACCCACCTTCGATCACGCCATCTTTGATATCGAGCATAAGAGCGTCATAAATCTCTTTTCCGGACTCGTCGCGGATTTCCGATGCGAGCTTTTCGACGGCGTCGGCGCCGCCCGTTGGCTTATACCAGACGTATTTATCGGGTGTTTGTTTCTTGCGGAAATACTTCGCAAGGATGATTTCCTTGTCGCTGATCCAATTTGCAAAAGCCGAATCAAGCGGAGCCGCGCCGATCTTGTCTTTGAACTTCGGATATTTCCGGTTGAATTCCTTGCGCGGCATCCGCTCGAAGATGAAACCGAAATTCGCATCCGACCCATCCGTCTGCCTGATCCACGGATCAAGATAAACGCCGGTCGGATCGCGCGAGGCTTTGAGGTAGATATCCTGATTGCGCGTGCGATTAGATGTGTAAGCGGTTTCGATAATGCAATAGCTTAGCCCACCATCGACTTGCTGTTCCGCAATCTTTCGTCGCACCGACCCGAACCGCGAGATATCCTCTATGCGCTTGATGATGCTTTGCATCACCTTGGCGGATTCATAAGTGGCCTTTCCGCCTGTGGGGCGGATTTTCACGCCGTAATTGTTCTTGGAGAGTTGATTGATAATCAGATCATTGTGAACGCGGGTATTGTTGATGGTGAGACACGGCATATCGTTGCCGTCGGACGTGCGCTCCTGGTAAATCTTGGTGGGCCACTGCCAGGCATTGCGGGCGTCCGCATTGGCGAATTTGATATCCTCCCGGATTCGCTCGTCCTGGACGCCCTGCCAGTCCTCGCAGGCGTGCCAGCGGTCAACCGCCTCTAGAACGATTCCGGGATCGCCGGGAACGGGCGGCCCATCGTCTGCGGTTGCGGCAAAATCCGTCATCTGCGGCCCATCCAGCCGCAGCCGCGATTCGGCGATTGGTCAATCTGCGGTTTTGGCGGCTCGCCCTTGAAGGTTTTCATGGCGTCTTTGAGTTGATCGGACAGCCAACGCGATGAAGTCGGCGATGCAATAGATTCAATCGCAATCCGTGGTGCGTCCGGTTTTTTGTTTTCCTCGGCCATCACCGCCGCCCCATCCATCCCGTGCCGCGCTCAGTCGGCAGATCGACGCGAGGCTGTATAGCCGGAATCTGTGCGACGCGCGAGAATTTCTTGATCCCGCTGATAATTGCTTTTTCACCCTCCGACCATGCCATCATCACGGCATCCCCCTTATCCGGACTGCGACCAAGGCGCTCGGGCTTTTTCAAATCTTCTTTCGGTTCGACCAAGATGCCGTTGGTTGTGAGTTTCCATCGCGGGGCGGTCAGATCGGCAAGCAACTGTGGATCGGGCGGCAAAGCAATCGGCGAACCGCCATCTTGATCGGGATCGAGCGCTTCACGGAATCGCCATGCGACTTCGGCGCGCTTATTGTAGAATTCCAATTGCTTGTCCTTGGTCTTGGCTTTCGATTCGTTTGCCGCATTATAGGGATGCACCGCAATATCGTTGTCGTTCAACCGCTGCTTTGCAGCCCCACCATACCCCCCTCCCATATCCATGACGATGACGGCATTGTTGCGCCTGGCCTCAACCACCAACGCTGCCACATGTGATCCCGTCGGCGTCAGGATGCCCGGCCGCTCGATCAATGGCGCATACCATGGCCCATGACGCGGCGCCAAGACGGTCCTATCGGCGCCGCCCTGTGCAACATCCACGCCTATCGCAGACATCACTGCACCATCGGGAGGCTGCGGCTTCCAACGCGCCTGCGCTGCCTTGACCCAGGCGGTCGGAATCACTTGCCATTCATGATCCTCGCGACCAACAACGAAGTCGCCGTTGAGCAACTGACTCCGCAAAGGTTCGGGAAGGGCTTGAATTTGTGCGCGGTATCCCGTGTTGGCAAGATAAGGATTGTTTCGCAGGAGAGATTGAATAAAGGTGCGCGACTGCGGCTGCACGACATCGGTATTATCGTCGCCCTGGGCGATTTCCGCTTCGGTCGCATACCTCCAATTCAGTCCTTCGGTAAACACGATGGGCGCGGCATCGGGCACCCACACTGTGGTTCCGTCCCGGTCAGGCCCGGTCACACAATAACGCAACTCGCCCTGGACTGCAGGCCGCGCAAAATTCGGATCGAGCCATGGCGCGAACCATTCGATAAGCCATTCGCCTTCGCCTCCGGTCGGAGGGTTTGAAGCAATGATCGCGCGGCGCCGCTGCTTTGGATCGACGCTGCGAAGCCAACCCAGAACGAACCTCACTTTTTGTTTAGCGAGTTGCGCCCCCTCATCAAACCCAATGAAATCGTGCGGGCGACCGCGCCAGCTTTCCTCCGAGCCGGGCTTTTCAAGGTGGCCCAGTTCGCACAGTTTCGAGCCGCGGCGCAGCGTTTTATAAGTACCGTTCCAACCATCGCGCCCGGCGAGCGCCAAGAGTCTTTCCTCAAGCCCGCGCAAGTCCGTGCTTTGCTTGCGAAAGATCACCGCATTTTGATGATTGTTGAGCGCGACGCCGCAAAGCAAATCCGTCTTGCCGCCGCCCGCTGCACCACCGAACAAGATCAAATCGGCTTCGCTGTAGTACGCTTGAAGCTGCGGCTCGTTGCGGGAATCCGGATGCCAGGACAAGGCCAATTCTTTCGCCAACAATTGATCCAGGACAGCCTTATCCTCGCGCGACAACGACGCGACATAGGCTCTTGGATCAGCGATCACACTCATCATGCGTCAGGCGGCTTTCCCGTGGTCAATGCGCGGCTTCCGAGCACACCGACGAAACATCCAACGATAGTCTGAAATGCCGGACCAAGTACCGCGAATATTTTGTCGTTATCAACGCGCGCGTCGAACAAACCGATTAGCAGAATAGCTATTACTGCGAGCATAACAGCGGCCAAGGTTCCAACGACGATGTAGTAAATGTTGTCTTTCATTTTTCGGGGGTAATTTTCGCCTTTGCTTCCTCAAGTTGTTTCTGCAAATCCGCAATCTGCTTCTGCTGCGCCTCGATCTGCTGCGCCCATTGATTGACCACGTTGTCGATCTGAATCGCGGTTTGACTGGGCGTCGGCTGCTGCTGGGCCAACGCGGAAAATGAGACAAGACACAGCAAAATTGCGAATATGCGCATCATTGCACAATCCAATTTGCACCATTGCACGTGACACCGATCGACACCGCACCACCACCGACAACGGTCGCAATCGCCACGGGCGTCAGCGCGTCAGTGACCATGTACATTGCCCCTTTGGTCGTGGAGTTGCATGTGGGCAGTTGGCTTCCTCCGGCTCCGACGGTCGCGAGAGGGCGCGTCGGTGCGCCACAGGTGAGAGCACTTCCGCTGTACTGCACGGCCTGCCCTGCAGCCGTGCAGCCCATATCGGCGTTCACGGCAGGCACGAGACCGCCAGCGAATGCGGACGAAGCAAAGAGGATGGAGGCGGCGGCAACAGCAAAAAGCTTTTTCATAATCAGCATCCCGACCCCACAGTGCTAGCAATGGTGACCGGCGTCGTGCTCGTGCCCGCATAAGCAATCAAATTACATGAGCCTGCCGAACCGGCAACCCATTTGAGCACGGCGTATCCAGCGCCGGGTGCGGCAGCGGCATCGGTTTCCTTGATCTGCGAGAGATCGCCGCGCTGGCCTGCGGCTGGCGTTGCCGATCCAATGGTGACTTGCTGGCCGGAGCCGCTAATCGACAGCGCAGAATTAGTTGCCGTCACCGTTCCGCCGGCAAAGAGAACAACATTCGTGGACGACGATTCCGAGCCGAGATAAAGTCCGCCACCTGTATTCGCAAGCAATGTCGTATTCGCAACATTGACCAGCGTCGTGCCCGCACCGACCGAATTTCTGATTTGGTAGACAGCCGTTCCCGCGCCCGTATCGTTGATCAAATTGTCCGATACGAAGGAAGTGGTAGTCAAATTTGCGATGAAATTCATCGCGGAGTTGCTACCGCTCGCCCCCGACGCTTGGAAAACCTGATTACCAATAAATGTCTGCCCAGCGTCGATGCGCGCCACAGAGATTGCGGCAGCGGGCCACGTGATCGTGTTGCTATTGACCTGGAAAGTGCCAGTGAAGTTCGCCGTGCCGTTCGCGGCCAGCGTCGTGAAAGCGCCCGCTGCGCGCGTCGTGCCACCAATTGCCGAACCGTTGATTCCTCCGCTGCCCCACGTGCCGCTATCGGGTAGCGTGACCGTGCCAGAGAAGGTCGGACTAGCCGAAAATACAAGATTGGTCGAAGTCGTTCCGGTCGCACCCGCTGCTGAATACCCGGTGATATTGTTGAAGCAGGTGATCGAGGGCGTTGCGCAGTTCGTGCCGCCGCTGGCTATGGGCAATGTGCCCGATGAGATAGCGCCAGCTCCACCACTGATGAAAAGCGCACCGTTGCCAAACTGATTGAACGCAATCGCATTCGGCGCGCTGATGGTAAGCGCATTATTGACCCCATTGGCAACGCCCCCCTCGAATAGCACGACGGGTGCGGCAGCGGTTTCCGTACCGATATATAGTCCGGGCCCGGTGTTTGCGATGGCTGTCGTGCTGGCCTGCCTAACCAGCGTCGTATTGTCTCGCGCCGAACCGTTGGTGAAAATAATCGTGCTATCGGTGCCGTTGTCGTTAACGACAGTAAATTGCTGGTCGCTCGTTGTAAGAGTGCTGTGGGCTATTGTGGTTTGAGCATTACCTCCCGTCGCGCCAGATGCCTGGAACAGCGACGTAGGAGCAGCAACACAAAGGCCATTCGATCCAATCGTGCACCCGTTAATCGCAACAGATGAGGGCGTGATCGCTCCCAGCGTCAACGTGATCGCAGGCGTCGTCGTGGGGTTAGCCACGCTGCCGGATATGCCATTGGCGGTAACGACAGAAACCGATGTAACGGTCCCGGAACCCCCACCACCGCCGCTGCCCGATGAATTATTGATACCGTCGGCAATTGCCGCCGTGGCAAAAACTAATAGCGCCGCAACAAGAATGGCTTTATTGATTATCGACATAAAGCGTATCCGAATTGCTCGCACACGTCGCTTGGAACGCATCGGATGGCACATAGGGCCAATATCGCGTGTAAGACCCGCCCGGCAACAGGATCATCGAAATTGCTTTTGTGGCTGTTCCAGAGCCAATGAACAGCCAGCAATTGTCAGATGCATTATTGTTCTCAATCGTGAGCGCCTGCCGCTGGGTCGATGTCCCCGCAATCGAAGGCAGGATTTGCTGGAAAGTATTGCCAGTCGCAATAGTCGTCGGTGTATTGACCGTCGATCGATTGAGCGGCGTTCCGGAGACCGTTGTCTGAGCCGACGCAGCAACTATTGCGCAGACAAGAAACCCGAGCGCGAAAAAAATCTGACGCATGGTCGCAATCCTTCCCGCGCTCAATCCGTCACTTCGGCATCGGCACCGCATCGTCTTTTTCGGCCGGAGGCTTGGTGCCGCCCGGATCGGCCTTCCCTGCCGTCGCGGAGGGCTTTTGCGTGCCCTGACCCGGCTGGGTATTGAGATTCATGGACGTGCCAGAGATGCCTTTTTGCGTTCCGATATCGTTTGCCATTGTGGTCTCCTGACCATTTCGAGGGATGGTGGCGGCGCGGGCTTGGAACTAAGACCCGCGCCGCAGTCCGCCGCACATTGGGAGGAAAAGCGGCTGTTGGTTCGCTTATGGTTCGGCCGATGCCGAAATGACACCAGCGCCGGCATTGTCAATGAGCGTCATGCTCAAGCCAACCGCCGCGGTGGTACCGGACAGCGTACACGCCGCCATGACCTGCTGCGTCGAAGGCGCCAGTGCCACCGTGGAATCGGTTGCCAGTCCCGTGCAGTTCGACGCCGTGGTTTCCGCCGTGGTGGTGAAGCCAGCAAACCCCGCCGTATATTTGACAACCGGCGCCAACCGCATCGAGATCGGGAAAAGCACCGGACACTGCATCGTGGTATTGGCCGTCGTGAAGTGACAAACCGATCGCGAAGGACCAAGCGCGCCTTCATTCACCACATACGAATAGTACTGCTGCAGAACCTGTTCGACAGCAGCGGGACGGCGCTCAAAGCCGGTCGGAGAGATCACGCCATTGGGCAGCAGATTCGTCACGCCCGAAGGCATCGCCTGCAACTGCGCGCCGGTAAACTCGAAATAGTCTGTCGAAACCGTCGTGGTGAGTGTCGGCGTCGCGCAGATTTGCACGCCGATCGCAGTTACGGCAGTTCCAGATGCATTGGTCGCGGGGATCGGCGCATAGACCGAATAGCGCGTCCATGTGGTCGAGAGCGGAATGGTGGCGGCACCACTGGCCACAGTACCCGTCGTGCCGGGACTGAGACCAGCAACCGCCGCCTGATATCCGGTGATGGTGCCGAGCGCGAAGGTTGAACTATTGCCACCGGCAAATCCAATCGTCGCTTGAGTCGCCGCCGCATCTGCCGCCGTAAAATAAGCGATCGTTACCACGACTTGCGAGTTTGACGCCGAAAAAGTGGCCGGCGCAAAACCATAGAACGAGAAGATCGCATTGTTGCCGATGAGAGGCGCCGCAGCCTGCTTATCGAGCGTCTGGCCAACACAGCTTGCGCCCGAAGGCGTCCCTGACGGACGCGCGACACGCATCGACGCGTAAAGCCCGAGAGTGGGAATCGTATCGGCAGCCCCGGTTTGTTTCGTGACCGTCATCACGTTGGAGGCCGAATAGGCCCACCAACGATCCGCCGTCATCACCGCGGCAGTCGGAGACACAGCCGCAAAGCTCGAAGCCGCGCGCTGCCAAAGATTGGTGCCAAAATCGCCGCCGATCAAACGATTGGTCTTGAGATTGATCGAGCCGGCCAGAGCGGATGGAAGCACAGACGTTGTGCCGCTGGGCGTATCAACGGGAATCGTTTCCTCGCCGGTATAAGCCGGACCTGCAGGAACCGTTTGGGCGCAGATACCTTGCCCAGTGCCTTGGGTCGATCCCGGCACTTGGCCGAATGGGCCTTGGGTCGAAGGCAGCACGACGCCGGTAACGGTCGAAGCGCAATACGAGGCACCCCCGATCACCGGCAATGTAGACCACATGCCAGTGGCTTTGAGCGCGGTCGGAACCAATGTAATCGCAAGCACGGAAGCCGCCAGCGCGCCTGCGGCAATCAATCCCTTACGGGTCCGATTCATCGGAATCTCCTTGATGAATTGCCGGGTTCTAGCCGGACGGTTGATCGCCACTTTGCAGTCGCGCAGAGGACTCAGGCTTTCGAAACCGATCACGATGCTCAATATGCCGTTTCATCGATTCCAGCATCGGCCTTATGATTTGACGCTTAATATCATTGTCGCTCGCAATCAAGACATTTGGTGCGAGCATTCCGTCCACGTGGGCGAATTCCCCAAGATTCTTGCCGTAGGTGATGCAAAGTAGTTGGCCTTCGCCATAATCGCCGGTGGGCAGGAAATATTCCGCGCCGTATTTGTCAGGGATCATCGCCCTGATTCGCGCTGGGACTTCGAGGATTTTGAAGCCGGCCGGCACATTCATTGTCGGCTTTTCCATTTTGCAACTCCGGCGAACGGGTGACCACGCTGAGATTGAGAATGCTTTGCCTCGAATGAGACAAGGCTTTACATGCGGTTTTGATCTAACCATTTTTGTGCTTCTGCCTCCGAATTGAAGCAAAGCGCCCGCACCAGCCCATTGGCGCCGCGACACCAATCAAGCGGCGCCAACCATTTTTCCATACTGACAGGCTTTCCCAATATTGTGGAGATAAGCCACACAATCGACCGGTCCTTCATTTTGACCTCTATTGTGTCAGCCAATCCAAATATTTTGCCGTTCCTGTTTGTCGTAAAGCGGAGGCAAACGCCTCAATTCTATTTTCTCCACCAGAACGGAAAAGACGATAGAAGCCTCTTACCTTCGATAACCATTTCATTTTTCCCTCCAAACGTCACAATGCCTATCAGCCCTCACAAGCCCCGTCACCCGATGGCACCCAGCCAATTCGCCACGCTCCTGGGACACCAACTCTGGATTCCACCCTGCACATTGATCGCAATTCTTCGGTCCAAATCCGTAATGCACACTGTATTTCGGCCGCTTACTGGCGTCAATGACGCCCATCTTCCGAAAGATGTCCAAAATCTCCTGATCGCGCTCCGACGGCTGATCCAAGAGCGGCGCACACCACAAATCCTTTGGCGGATTCTTGATCTCGCGATGATAGCACCGCACCAGACCTGGCCAGATCGTTTCCTCGTATTTCTTGATCTTGGCCGCGGCATTCTTCGGCCCGAGAATCGCTATAACGCCCCCATGTTCTTTGCGGAGCGCGCGGCGATGGCACGGTAGATAATCGTCCACGCCATTGTCGCCATCCGCCACACATTTTTCGGAGTGTTCGTGATCAAGCCAGCGCTCGATAATCTGTTCGGGAGTGAGATCGGTGGCCTTGAATTGGTCATCCATCACTTCCTGATAAAGAACCCGATCGATGTATTTGATCTTGCGATCCAGCGAATTGCCGCCGCCCGAGGGAATGTCGTGGTCGGTATCGACCTTATAGGACTTTTCGAACAGGAACGGCGTGTCTTTGGCCCCCAATGCCGAATAGAGTTCGCCGATTGAGGATTCGGTTAGTTCTTCGTCGGTGAGGGCGCGGTGGCCGATAGACATGGCCTACATGCGAGCCCAATAAGCGCGTGAATCTGTACTTAGGTCAGCATCAGGTGGATTCCATTTGAAAAAACAGCGGCCGTTCGCATCACGCTCAATCGCTAGCGATTCCTTCTTGTCGAAACGAATAAGCGCTTTGCCACTAGACCTGTCGCTGGCAAGTCCTTTCCAGGGTGATTATAACCTTGACAAAGCAGTTTCGATAGGTAGTATGTGGGCAGGAAAGGACACCTGTGCCATGACCGCGAACCTCCAAAACCCCATTTTCACGGACGAGACCAAAGCCCGCGAATGGCTAGAGGCGCGCGTTTGGCCGAATGGTCCTGTTTGCCCTCACTGTGGCGCTACAGGCGATGACGTGACGGCGCTCAATGGTAAGGCCCATCGTCCGGGCCTTTATCAGTGCAGCCAATGCCGCGAGCAATTCACCGTGACCGTAAAGACGGTGTTCGAGCGCAGCAAAATCCCTTTGTCCAAATGGCTAGCCGCGCTGTTCCTGCTCACCGCGTCCAAGAAAGGCGTCAGCGCCCATCAAGTGCATCGCTCGCTCGGCATTTCGTACAAGTCGAGCTGGTTCATGATGCACAGGCTGCGTGAAGCCCTGCGCTCCGATTCCAAGGGCCAGCTAGGCGGCCCCGGCAAGATCGTTGAAGCGGATGAAACATTCATTGTGAACAAGAAGGGCGCGCCAGTTCGCACAGGCTACGCTCACAAGATGGCGGTCATGAGCCTTGTCGAGCGCGATGGTCCGATCCGCTCAGTGGTCCTAGATCGCGTCAATCGCATGGAAGTAAACCGCGTTATCCGTCGCAACGTGCATGCGGAAAGCAGGCTCATGACGGACGCGGCGGCTTACTACAAGGCTCGCAATCGTTTTGGCATCGCGGAGCACGAAAAGGTCAATCACGATCAAGGCGAATACGTACATGGCGACGTGCACGTGAACACGCTCGAAGGCTACTATTCGATCTTCAAACGCGGCATGAAGGGCGTCTATCAGCATTGTAGCGAACAGCATTTGCATCGCTACGTTTCTGAATTCGATTTCCGCTACAACACGCGCACTCGCTTGGGCTTCAACGATCTAATGCGCGCTGAAAAAGCGGCAGAGGGCATCAAGGGCAAAAGGCTAACTTATCGACGGCCTGCTAAACTCGCTCAATCGCCTGCGAATTAAACGCGACGCAGAACGCTTCATGCGATGGAGAAAACACCATGGCTGACAAATCGAAACTTTTATTAGATCAGGCCGCGACGGTATCGTGGGCAGATATAGGCCAAATGCGGCCTGTTAGTCCGGGCGTATCTTTAGCGCCCCATAGTCGTAACAGAGATTTTGAATCAGTCAGAAACGCAGTCCAATTCATTATGGAAAAGCTAGATGCAGGAAGCAGAAGCAGCGCAATGATTCTTACCGATGGGGCAACGCTGCACTATGCTGACATCGAAGCGATATATGCTCAGATCAAACAGCCTTAGTGATCTTTTTCTTTTGGGTTTTGGGTTTTTCGAGTTTTTTTGCCCTGTGTTGTGGCGGCGATTTAGCCACAGCGTCAACGGCACGCTCAAAGCGTGACCATGCCTCGGAATCGACTTCCGATGTGGAATTATCACCTTTGGAAAGCTTAGCCATGTCTCGCCAGCCCTTTCTACCATTCCTTCTCAGAAACCGCAGCGGTCAATTTAACGTCGGAACCCACGCACTACAGCAACGCCCCGAAATTGAACTGCTAATTGCCCATTGTCTCATGGCTTGGCCGCCGGCAGAAGCAGAAATGGCGCTTTTGTTGGCACACCTACTCGGTGCTGAACAAAGTGAGGCGGCTCTGGCCGTTTTTCAATCGCTCCGGCGTTCTTCCGCTCAACGGGATGCAATTTCCGAGGCCGCGCGCACCACCATCAGCGACGCTAATCAGGAATTGCTTAACGCGATTCTCAATGCGCATAAGGCCGTCGAATCCGAAAGAAATGCTCTCACGCATGGTCATTTTGGAACCTATAGCCTGCTCCTAGATGGCATCGTTTGGATGGACACTAAATCGTACATTGATACGAAAGTGCGCGGCGAGCTCGGCCATCAAGTTATGAGCGAGCATTTTCTGGAGAAAATGTATTCCAAAGTCTACGTTTACAAGGCTTCAGACGTACAAACGTCGTTTGAGGATATCAAGGACATTGCCGACATCTGGAATAAATTCACCCACTATTTGCGGGTTCAGCCTGATGTGTCGCTATCCTCTGGATTATACCGCCAACTATGTGCGCGACCGCGTATTCAGCAAGAGTTGCTGAAACTCCGTCGTAAAAATACTCCTCCAATTCAGCCCGAATAGCAGCCGCTAAATCCGGGCAAGACACTGTGAATGTTTCGGGCGCGCCAACCCCTTGCGGGGTGGGCAGCATACCCACATTTTGTCCCTGCTTTGTCAAGGTTATAATCCCCCTTTCCAGACCGTAAAACTATCGTCGCCTATGTGGTAAATGCCAACCCAAACAACTTTATTGTCAAGTTCCACTACCTGCACAGTCACGCCGGCACCCGCAATGTGCTTTTCGTGAGCAATGCCGTCAGTGCAATCACCCGCTGCTCGTCGGTGTATTCGGGGATCAGGGGAATGCCGTCCTTGCCGGTGAGTGCGCTCTTTTCGATCCAAAGCCCCGCGAGTTTGGCCTTGCAGATGATCGCCTGAACTGCGGCAGAGGCCCCACCTTTTTCCCGCATGGCCTTGAGTCGTGCGTCGTCGGTTTCGACAATCAAGGAGGCCACCGAAGTCTCAGCCA
>Ga0307474_10000107_pt1 | contig 60563 bp, 48 predicted proteins | sample atmos_gasesECM1C_2_FD_203312 | JGI IMG/M metagenome (GOLD analysis project Ga0307474, IMG submission 203312) | Hardwood forest soil microbial communities from Morgan-Monroe State Forest, Indiana, United States - atmos_gasesECM1C_05 | ecosystem: Environmental > Terrestrial > Soil > Temperate...
GGCCGTTGTCCACAGAGGGGATTACTTCAGGAGATAAAGCCTAGCCGCGTCTTGGGGTCACTGAATCCAGCCTAGACCCCTCGGCTTCTTCGGCAAAACGGTTGAAGTGATTGTCCTCGACCCGCCCGATGGTCGCGGTCTGATGATCGCATGTGATAGGGTCTGCACGGAGGTTGAACACATCAATGAAACTCTTACTAACCGTGATCCTTTGCCTCACGCCTCTTTCCGCTTTTGCTCAGTATCCTAAAACGATTAGTCTCACAGTCACCAAGATAACGAGAGCGGAGAAAGAAACTTCGGCTTGTGGCAACTGCGGCAAAATTACGACTATCGAGGCTTATTCTGCCACGGCAAAATTCGTCTTGGTCTGTGAATCCAACGATTTCCCAGAACATTCTGAAAATAACACAGTCTGCACACAGTTCGAGACGGGCGTATACCAAGCTAGGATGTTCAGCCCCGACGTGATTAGCTTCTGGCCAGATAACTCACTCGGTACACAAGGTGCAAGACGCATTCTATACTCGGTGAAGGTCGAAGAAGCCCGAGAAAAAAGTTAGCGGGCGGTATCCCTCGGGACGGCACTTGGCAGTGCCGCCGTGCTGGGAACGGTGCTTGCGCTGCCATATTTCGCTCCAATCTGAAACGTTAGGCTGATTGACTTCCGGCGTGGGCCCGGACACGATGTCAATCTTCATGGACCGTCGCTCCAAGAGCGATAGGCTCTAGGTCTTGCGCAACGAAGGGCTTGTTGTACAATCTGAAATCGGAGGCGACGATGGACCTGCTGATGAGGATGTTGCACCGAGAAGAGAAGAAACTGCTATCAACGCAGGATAAGGTCGCGGGGAAGTTGACTAATCTGCGGGCAGCAATCCACGCGCTGGCTGGCAACGGCAACAAGTCAGTCGGTGCCAGGGTCAGCAAGTTAAAGGGGAAGCCGTTGAGCGCGAAGCACCGCGCGGCGATTCGAGCGGGTTGGGCAAAGCGTAGGAAGGCGCAGGCGTAGCAGCGGATACCCAGTGTGGATACCCAAACAAACCTGTATAACAGCGGGGCCGGGACTGAGCATTCCGGCCTTTTTCTTTTTCTGTGCTCCGCGCCAAGCCATACCTACTGGCACAGAACGGCACATTTTAGCTTCCACAATGTTCCACACTTTACCTCGGTCTACTTCAGACGAAATACTAAAAACATCAATGTTTTAGCGGGTTTTTGCAATGATGAAGGCTGAAATCATAGCCGTAGGGTCGGAACTGCTGACTCCGGACCGCGTGGATACGAACTCTCTGTTTTTGACAGAAGAACTGAACAAGCTGGGCATCGAAGTGGTGCGCAAATCGATCGTAGGGGACAATCGCGATTATTTGAGCGCGACATTCAAGGAAGCACTTGAACGCGTCGAGTTGATTATCGCTTCGGGCGGGCTCGGTCCCACGGAAGACGACCTGACGCGCGAAACTCTCGCCGATCTACTGGGCCGCAAGCTGCATCTGAACCATGAAATCCTGCGTTACATCGAAGGGCGCTTCCGGCAGCTCGGGCGGGAAATGCCAGCAGTGAATGTGCGACAGGCGATGGTGCCGGAAGGCGCGGAGGTGCTGGAGAATCCGCGCGGCTCCGCGCCGGGGCTGTGGATTGAAGATGCGGGCCGTTTTATGGCGCTGCTGCCTGGGCCGCCGCGCGAATTGAAGCCTATGTACTTGGAGCAGGTTTTGCCGCGTTTGCAGCGGCGCAGTTCTGGCATTCGAATGTTTCACCGGGAATTGCGCGTCGCGGGAATGGGCGAGTCGGGCGTCGAGCAGCGCATCAAACCGATTTACACGCGCTATGCCGATGTGAACACAACGATTCTCGCGGCGCCGGGCGAGATTCAAATCCACCTGCGGATGTGGACCGACGACGCGGCACACGCACAAAAAATGCTGGACGAAATTGTTCAAGGCTTCGAGATCGCGCTGGCCGACCGGATTTTTTCGCAAGACGGTTCTTCCATGGAAGAAGTGGTGGCAGGGCTGCTCACGAGAAATAACTCCACGATCTCCACGGCGGAAAGCTGCACTGGTGGATTGCTGGCACAGCGGCTGACCAGCATCGCGGGTAGTTCGTCCTATTTTTTGGGCGGGGTTGTAAGCTACAGCAACGAGCGGAAGACGGCCTGGGCGGATGTGCTTCAAGAACTGATTCAGAGCAAGGGCGCGGTAAGCAGTGAAGTGGCGATCGCGCTGGCAGAAGGGATTCGCCGCAACGTCGGGAGCACGCTGGGTGTGGGGATTACCGGCATTGCCGGTCCAGGAGGTGGCAGTGAAGAAAAGCCAGTGGGTACAGTGCACATCGCGCTTTCACATGCCGGCGGTGTGAAAGAGCGCGGCGTGGTGTTTCCGGGCGATCGCGAAGCTATCCGCTGGCATGCCTCGCAACTCGCGCTCGATCTGGTGCGCCTCCATTTTCTTTATAACGGCGGAGGGCCGCCGGTCCACAGCGGCAAAAGGTCCTGACCTTCGATGCGGCTTTTCGTCGCGCTGGAGATCCCCTCGGCGGTGCGAGATAGCCTCGCCGCGTTGCTTCAGACCCTTGGTGAGGTCTCGCCGCAGACTCGCTGGGTGCGTCTCGAGAATCTTCACGCCACGCTCAAATTCATCGGCGAAGTGCCGGAAACGAAATTAGCCGCGATTCGCGGGGCTCTTGCCGAGGTGCGTTCGGATCAAATCGTCAGGCTCGATTTTCGTGGCCTCGGTTTCTTCCCTAACGAAAAACGTCCACGCGTTTTCTGGGCGGGCATCGAAGCTTCAGCGAATCTGAAAACTCTGGCGGCCGATGTCGAAACGGCTATGGAGAACCTAGGCATCCGGCGGGAGAGACGGCCTTTTTCGCCGCACTTGACGCTCGCACGGTTCGAACCTCCCCGGTTGCTGGAACAACTTCGCGAAGCAATTCAGGAAAACTCGCGGCGCGATTTTGGTTCGCTGCGAACCAATCAATTCCGGCTGATCGAAAGCAAGCTAAAACCTACCGGCGCGGAGTACACTACGGTCGAAAGTTTTTCGTTCACGGCGGCGGAGGCCTGAGCGCGCATGTTGGAATATTCCATCACTTTTTTTGTGATCGCTTTCGCCGCGTATCTATTGGGCTCGATTCCCTTCGGATTGCTGCTCGGAAAATTATTTGGCGGCGCGGACGTGCGTAAAGCCGGGAGCGGCAACATCGGGGCGACCAACGTCACCCGCGTCGTGGGCCCGCTGGCGGGAATTCTCACGCTGGTTTTCGATACCGCGAAAGGCGCCGCGGCCGTGTGGCTCGCGGGCCGAGTCACCAACGAAAGCGCTAAGTGGATGATCATGGCCGGTTTCGCTGTGCTGCTCGGACACTGCTTCCCAGTATGGCTGAAATGCAAAGGCGGCAAAGGCGTGGCCACCGCACTCGGCGTGTTTCTTGCTTTATCGCCGCTCGCCGCTCTTAGCGCTCTACTGCTTTTCATTCTTTGCGTTGCTTACTGGCGCTACGTTTCACTGGGTTCCGTTGCGGCGGCCGCGGCTATGCCGCTACTGATTTATTTTTTGTGGGCGCCGCGTTATGCACCGCCGATGGTCATCAACTTGGGGACGCTGGCGATCGCGGCGCTGGTTATTTACAAGCATGACGCCAATCTTCAGCGCCTCGTTGAAGGAACCGAGCCGCGCTTCTCCTTCGGAAAAAAGAAAGAATCGCAATGACGAAGATCGCCATTCTAGGCGGTGGAGGGTGGGGTACGGCGCTGGCGATTCTACTTTCGCGCAGCCGTATGCGGCATGAAATCTCACTTTGGGTTCACAATGCCGAACGCGCCGAATCCATTCGGAACGAACGCGAAAACAAAGCCTACCTTCCCGGGCAGAAATTGCCTGAGAGCGTTGGCGTTCATTCTCAGCTGGAAGCTGCGCTTTCTGACGCGCACGCGATTCTCGGCGCGATGCCCTCGGCGCATGCACGCGCCGTTTACGGTTCAGCGATTCCCTATACCGTCGCTGGGAGAATTTTCGTCAGCGCCACCAAAGGGCTTGAGCCCTCGACGCACTTGCGGATGAGCGAAGTGATCGCGCAGGTCCTCCCGCCGAAATTTCCGCCGTACATCGCTGTGATTTCCGGACCCTCATTTGCGGCGGAGGCGGCCCTCGGTGAACCCACAGCCGTCGTTCTAGCCTCGGGGGACGCGGCGATGGCCGCCGGGTTGCAGGAAGAGTTTGCCAGCCCGAATTTCCGTCTTTATACCAACGACGATGTTCTCGGCGTGGAGCTTGCCGGCGCGATGAAAAACGTGATGGCCATTGCCGCGGGGGCCTGCCAGGGGCTCGGCTTTGGTTCGAATTCGCTCGCCGCGGTGATTACGCGAGGGCTAGCGGAAATGACGCGCTTGGCGGTGGCGCTGGGGGCGCGGCCAGAGACTTTGAGCGGTCTAGCGGGGCTGGGCGATTTGGTTCTCACCTGCACCGGCGCGCTCAGCCGCAATCGTTTTGTAGGAATCGAGCTGGGCAAGGGACGCTCGCTCGGCGAGATTATGGCGAACATGCGGATGGTGGCTGAGGGCGTGAATACCGCCGCGCCGTTGCTGGCGCTGGCTCGCAAGCATAAGATCGAAATGCCGATCACGGAGCAGGTTGACGCGATACTGCACGCGGGCAAGTCTCCCAAGGACGCCATTCGGGACATCATGGACCGGCCGTTGAAGCGGGAGTTCGGTCTATTAAAGGCCAACAACTAAATACTGAAAACTGAGAACCGCCCACTTTACCCCTCTAGTACTAAAGTCCCAGTTGCATATGCGCGACTCGAAGGGCTCGCCGCCTCCCTAAGCCCTCTCCGTTCTCCTAAAATGAATAGTCGGGATGGCCCAGACTTTCAAATCTCGCTGGGAACAAGTGCGCGCGGGACGCGTGCGCATCCTTTGGCTAGTCTTGGGAGCGCTTTTATTGGTGAGCGCGCTTCCCATCGGATTGTATCACTTGCAGGTGCTGAAACTTAGCCAGGACAAGCTGGTGGATACTGAGCGCGTGCAGCAAACCGACCTGACTAGGTCACTGGCGCAGGAAATCCAGCTGTTCGAATCCAACCTGACGCAACAGCTGCTGAGCGAGAGGCAGATTCTCACGCTCACAGGATTGATTGACAACGTCGAAGATCCAGCGTCGGAACCCAAGGTGACCAGGCTGCTGGAAAATTTCGTCGACAGCAATCGCACGACCTTCATTTACCTCACAGCGGTCGGCAAGTCAGGAAAAGGCACGACCGCGTCGCAGGGAAATTTTCGCGCCGACCAAGATCCGTTTGTGGCTAGGGCGCTGCAGCGAGCGTTCGCTACCTGCCTGCAATCGCAGCAGCTCCAGGTGGTCAAGTTTCGCAGCGATCCGCTGGCATTGGCGCCGGAAAACCGGCCAGCCTTCGTGGTGGCCGTGCCGTTGAAAGACGTGAATGACAATTTTACGGGCATGCTTGCTGCGGTCGTTTCGCTGGACGCGATCGTTCAACGACTGAGAGAAGCCAGCGTGCGGGGACGCACTGTTTTCCTGGTGGATCACAACGGCCGGCTGGTGGCGCATTGGGACACGAAAAACTTTGTTCCGGGCGCGGACGTCAGCAGCAATTCTCTGGTGGCGCAGGTGAAAGCGTTGCCCCAGGAACTCCGCAACACGGAAACGGTGCGTTTTACGGAAACTAACAAGAAGCACCCGATCGAAATGATTGGGACGTACAGCACATTCCCCGAAGTGAATTGGGCGGTCATCGCGCAGCGGAGCCTCGACCAGGCGCAAACCGACACGGGAGTGACCGAACTCAACCAGCAGGCACTTGCCTTCGTCCTTGTCGTTATACTGTCGGCGATTCTTGTTGGATATTTTTTCGCGGTGGGCATCAGCGGGCCGATTCGCGGGCTGGCGGCCTCCACGCGCGCTATCAGCCGCGGCGAATTTCACCAGCGCTCTGCCGTCCGTGGCGCTTCGGAAATCAGCGAACTCGCCGAAAATTTCAACAAGATGGCTGGCGACATCGAAGAGTACATCGAGCGCCTGAAGGAAGCGGCCGAAGAGAACCGCGAGCTGTTTATTGGGTCGATCCGCATGCTTGCAGCGGCCATCGACGAAAAGGATCCGTACACGCGCGGTCACTCCGGCCGCGTGGCAAAATATTCAACGCTGATTGGCCAGGAATTGGGCCTCAGCACGGAAGAACTGGATAAGCTGCGTATCGCGGCACTGCTGCACGACGTCGGAAAAATTGGCGTCGAGGACCGCGTGCTGAAAAAGCCGGGCTCGCTGACGCCTGAAGAATTCGGCTTGATGAAGCAGCACACCGTGAAAGGCGCAAACATCATGCGTCCGGTTTCGCAGTTGAAGGAAATGCTGCCGGGCATCGAGCTGCACCACGAACACATGGACGGCCGCGGTTACCCATACGGTTTGCCGGGCCACCAGATTCCCCTGATGGCGCGCATCATCGGCGTGGCCGATACGTTGGACGCTATGACCACGAACCGCCCCTATCAGACGGCCATGGAATTGGATTACGCCATGAACCGCATTCGCGCGCTGACTGGCTCCAAGTTCGATGCGGTCGTTGTGACCGCCCTGGAATCGGCCGTCAATGCCGGCAAGCTCCGCCTCAGCGCCGTCGAAGTGCACGTTTAGAAGTAATTCTCCCCGCGCGATCTCCCCCTCTCGCCTACCGCTGGAAGGTTCAAGAGGCGGCATCTGATACAATTTTGGGTTGCGGCGACTGTCATGCGGGCTGCCTTATGATTTCGCTTTTCGGGAAGAATGAACCGGAGCCGACGCTCCTTGAGCGGCTGAAGAAATCCGTCAGCAAGACCAAAGCGGCGCTTTCGGAAGCCGTCGATACCGTTTTTCTAGGCGGACGCGCGATTGATCCTTCCCTTCTGAAGGATTTGGAGACGGCGCTGCTCTCCGCCGACCTGGGCGTGAAACCGACACGCGAGATTCTGGACGCCGTACGCGAGAAAATGGACCGCCACGCGCTCGCCGATGGTGCGCAGCTCAAGCGCGAAATCAAGGCGCACATCATTCGCATTCTGAGCGCGTCTGCGAAGCCGGATATCGTCACAACGGAAGTAACCGGAAGCGGCATTTCGGCTTCGCCGAATGGCGCCGGCACGCGCGTGATTTTCATTGTTGGCGTCAATGGCGCAGGCAAAACCACCAGTATCGGTAAGCTCGCCAACCGGCTCCGCCAAGAAGGCCGCAGCGTGATGCTCTGCGCCGCGGACACGTTTCGCGCCGCCGCTGTCGAGCAACTGGAAATCTGGGCGCAGCGCAACGGCATCGAGGTCATTAAGCAAAAATCCGGCGCCGACCCCGCCGCTGTTGTCTATGACGCCGTGGCCGCCGCCAAGGCACGCTCGTCCGACGTGGTTATCGTGGATACCGCTGGACGACTGCATACCAAATCGAACCTCATGGCGGAACTCGAAAAAATGAAGCGCACGGCTGCCAAGGTGATTCCCGGCGCGCCGCACGATGTTTTGCTGGTTCTCGACGCCACGACAGGGCAGAACGGTCTGGCACAAGCGCGCGAGTTCACTTCCACGGTCGGCGTCACCGGGATCATCCTGACCAAGCTGGACGGCACGGCGAAGGGCGGTATTGTCGTCGCGATCTCACGAGAGCTGGGCCTGCCCGTTCGCTTCGTAGGCACTGGCGAGCAGATAAACGACATGGTTCCCTTCGACGCGGAAATGTACGCCAATTCGCTGTTCGACTGAACCGTGGACGCGCACGCCATTCGCTTCATGCAACACGCTCTCGGGCTGGCCCGCAAAGGGACCGGTCTGGCGAGCCCCAATCCCATGGTGGGTTGCGTTATCGTGCGCGAAGGCCAGATTATCGGCGAAGGATTTCATCAATATGAATGGCGCGACCACGCGGAAATTGTCGCGTTGAAATCCGCAGGCGAAAAGGCGCGCGGCGCAACGCTTTATGTGACGCTCGAGCCGTGCAACCACACCGGGCGGACCGGCCCCTGCACCGAAGCGATCATCGCCGCTGGTGTCGAACGCGTCGTCGCCGCCATCGATGATCCGAATCCCGTCAATTCCGGGCGCGGATTCGAGCGCTTGCGCGCGGCCGGCATCGAAGTTTTGACAGGGGTTTGCGAAGAAGAAGCGCGCCGCCTCAACGAAGCTTTCGCGTACTGGATTCGAACAAAGAAGCCATTCGTCACGCTCAAGTCGGCTACGACGCTGGACGGACAACTCGCCCTTCCCGGCGCCAAAAAGAAATACCTCCTTAAAAATCCTAGGGCAGGCGAATCCAGGTGGATCACATCCGAAGAATCGCGCGCGGAAGTGCACCGCATGCGCCACGCTTCGGACGCGCTGTTGACCGGAATTGGCACGATACGCGTCGATGACCCGCTTCTTTCCGATCGCAGCGGCCTTCCTCGCCGGCGGCGTTTACTGCGGGTTATTCTCGACTGCAAGCTCGCGCTCTCGCGGTTCTCGCGGATCGTGGAAACCGCCGAAGACGATCTGCTGGTTTTCACCAACGAGGATCTTGGCCGCCAGCGGGTGCGCCTCCTGCTGAAAGAGGGCGTCGAAGTTGTTCACACGAGAGCGCGAGACAACCGCATCCACTGGGAGGATGTACTCACGGAGCTCGGTCGCCGCGATATCCTCAGCGTCCTTCTGGAAGCAGGCCCGACGATGAACGGTTCGGCGCTCTCCGCAGGTGTCGTCCACAAACTTTTTCTATTCTATGCGCCAAGAATCTCCGGCCAAAACCGTGTTCCCTTCGCGCACGCTCCAAAACTGCATCTCCCTCCGTTGCGAGACGTTCGCACGCACCAGTTCGGACCCGACATCGCTATTGAAGGCTATGTGCGAGATGCTTACGAAAAATAGATGTACTACTGGCTGACGCGGAGAACTGCGGCGCCGGGAATGGCGTCATTCTTCAGCGCATTGAGCGCGCGGTTAGCTTCCGCCAGCGGAAAACTTTGCACATGCGTTCGAATCGGAATCTCGGCCGCCACGCGCAAAAAGTCCTCGCCGTCTTGCCGCGTATTGTTCGCCACGCTGCGAATCATGCGCTCTTGGTACAGCAGGTCGTAGCTGAACGAGGGAATCGGACTCATGTGGATGCCGCCGAGAACCAGCATACCGCCTTTTTTCAATGCCTTGAGCGCGGCGGGAACAATCTCTCCAGCCGGCGCGAAGACAATGGCGGCGTCCAGCTTTCTCGGAGGCTCATCGAACGTGCTTCCAGCCCAGACCGCGCCCAACTCAAGCGCGAGTTTTTGATGACGCGCGTCGCGCGTAGAAGCGTAAACTTCGGCACCCCAGTGCCGCGCCACCTGAATCGCAACATGGGCCGCGGCCCCGAAGCCATAAAATCCGAGCCGTCCGTCTGCTTTGATTCCCGAGAGCCGTAGCGACCGAAACCCGATGATCCCTGCGCAGAGTAGCGGCGCGGCTTGTTCATCAGGAAATGCTTCGGGGATCGCGTAAACAAAGTCTTCCGGCGCAACGATGTATTCGGCATAACCGCCATCCACGCTGTAGCCGGTGAACGTCGGATGGTTGCAAAGATTTTCCGCACCCGACCGACAATACTCACAGGTCCCATCCGTTTGGTGCAGCCAAGCGATCCCCACTCGCGCTCCGGCCGCAAATCGTTTCGTGCCTTCGCCGCGTGTCTCAATAACTCCGACGACTTGGTGCCCGGGAATCACCGGCGATTTGCGCGGCGGCAATTCGCCTTCGATCACATGCAAATCCGTGCGGCAGACGCCGCAAGCGCGCACATGCACGAGCACTTCGCCGCTCTTCGGCTGCGTCGCCGCAACTTCCGAGTATTCCAGCGGATTCGTTTCAATCGCGGCTGGCTTGTGCAACAAGCATGCTTTCATCGCGAGGCCTCCGCGTTTTCCGTACACATCCGACGTAAAACAGTTTAGTGCTTTCTGTCTTTGGCGCGAAATACTGTACACTCGGATTCGAGAGCGACCGCAATCACGATGTTTACCGGCATCATCGAGCATACTGGCACCATTGAAGCCCTGGATCTCAAAGAGCACGGCGGGCGCGTCACCATCCACGCCCCCACGGTCGCCCCGTCGCTAGCTGTTTCGAACAGCATCGCCGTGAACGGCTGCTGCCTGACCGTCGTTGATCTTCACAACGGCCGCTTCTCCGCTGATCTCTCCGGTGAAACCATCCGCAAGACTTCGTTCGGCGCCAACGGCGGCGAGCTGAAGAAAGGCGCGCGCGTCAATCTCGAGCAACCGCTCACTGCTGGCAAGGAATTCGGTGGACACTTCGTCCTCGGCCACGTGGACACCATCGGCCGCGTAGCGCACCTCAGGTCCGAAGGGGAAAACTGGTGGTTTGGCCTGGAAGTCCCGGCGGAGTTCGCCCGCTACATCGTGCCAAAAGGTTCGATCACCGTTGACGGTATCAGCCTCACGGTGGCCGGCTGGCAAAACAACATCGTCGAAATTGCCGTGATTCCCTACACCTGTGAAAACACCAACATCCGCGACCGCCAGCCGGGAGACGCGGCAAACCTCGAAGGTGACGTCATCGGAAAATACGTCGAGCGCTATCTGGAAGCGCGCAAAGACTCGGCATCTAGTAAACTGACGATCGGACATCTAGTTAATCAGGGTTTCTAAACGTTAGAATTCTCGGCACTCTTCTGCCTCACGCCGCGCCAGTACAAGCTCAGCCCTAGCGCAATCGCCGCAACGGTTCCGCCGACGAGCCGCAATTCGAATCCCAACTTGTCGGGCGAGTCTCCCGGAGGTACGAGCGACACAATAATTCCCATCAACACAATCACAAAACCGAGAATGCTGACGATCCACACGCCAGCCTTGCCTCCCGGAATCAGCACGGCGTTCTTATTTTCCAAGCGGTCGCGTCGCCTGAACAGCTTGATCGCCGCCGCAAACATGTACAAAAACGGAATAAAATACAGGATGATCGCGGCATCGATCAAAATCTGATAAGCCCCTTGAACCGTTGGGCTATTGATCTGGCTCAAGAATAGAATCAAGCCAGAAACAACAGCCTGGACGATGATGGAAACGTAGGGCGTCTTCCATCGCGGATGAATTTTTCCGAATGCCGCGGGCAGATAGCGATCGATGCCGACCACAAAAGGTACGCGTGCAATTCCCGCGACCGTGCTGCCCACTCCCCCGGCATTCCCCACGGTAGCCAGCAAAGCCGCAAGGATTCCCAAGAATCCTATCTTCAGCGCAATCGAGCCCACAGTAATGGCATGGAACACGCCGCTTGTTGTGGAGACATCGGCCGGCGGAACAAGCGCCATCACCGCCATGGTCCCAACAACGTACATCGCGGCAATCAGCCCACCCGCGGCAAACACGGCGCGAGGCAAAGTCCGTTGCGGATCACGGACTTCCTGGCTCATAGCCGAGACAAGCTCGAGGCCGGTGAAGGCAAAAGCGATCTGCGACCAGAAGTTCACCGTATCCCAATTCCAAACTGGCCAAACGTTCGTCCATGTCAGGTGCGTCACCGTACCCTGCCGCAGCCACAAAAATCCTCCCAAGGCCACAAGCATGAGCAGTGGTGCGTAAGTCGCGGCGCCCCCTGCATTCTGCAGCCATTTCCCAATGTTCAGGCCAACGATGTTCAAGGCTACGGCAACGATCAGGTATCCCAGAGAAACAAGCAGAAGAAACCGTTGGTTGTGCTCCAGTGTCGCGCCGCCTTCGCCGATAATGTAAGCGCTCATCGCCGCGCTGGCGAGCAGCAACCCCGGAAAATAAAACACGGTGTAAATCCAATACGTCCAACCGGCGACAAAGCCGTGGAAGTCACCGAAGGCTTCCTTGGCCCACACGTACAAACCGCCTTCATTCGGGAATCGTGAGGAGAGTTCGTTGATCACCAGCGCCGAGGGAATGAAGAAAAACACCGCGGCTATGATCCACAAGCTGATCGAAGAAGGGCCGCTATGTGCCGCCGCCGCAATCCAGCGCGGACCCAGCACCGTGGCGATATTAAAGAACAGCACGTCCCAGAATCCCATTTCCTTGCGTAACTGTTGGAGGGGATCGCCAGAGCCGTTTGGGAGTTGGCTCACAGAGTTACGTCCAGGGCGGGAATCAATTCATCCTGCATGCGGAAGTTCTTGAGGAAGGGGTCCTTTGAATTCTCAAAACCTTCCCACGGACCAAAAAATGTTACACGGCCCTCTTGGAGAAAAATGACCGAGTCCGCCAGCTTCTTCGCCAGATGCGTGTCGTGCGTCACGACGATGGACGTCTTTTGAAACGCTTTCTTCAGCCGCAAGATCAAATCGCCCATGTGTCCCGCCATGATTGGATCTACCATCGTGGTGGGCTCATCGAACAGGATGGCCTCGGGATTCTGCGCTAGCGCGCGGCCAATGGCCACGGCACGCTTCATTCCCGTGGAGAGTTCGCTGGGCAATTTGTCCATGACCTCGTCCACTTCCAGCATTTGGGCGATTTTCAAAACGTACTCATCGATATCGTCAGCGGTAAGGCCCGACTGCCCTTCCAGCGGGAAAGCCATGTTTTCGGCGACCGTGAGCGAATCGAAGAGCGCGCCGGACTGAAATACCATGGTTACTTTTCGCCGCACCTCTGCGAAGTCTGACTCCTTGAAATTGGTGACGTCCTGGCCGTCGATAATAATTTGTCCCGAGTCCGGTTTCAGGAAGCCCAGGATGTGTTTCAACGAAACCGACTTGCCCACGCCGCTGCGCCCCATGATCACGCAAGTCTCTCCACGCTTCACCTTGAAGCTGACATGATCGAGCACCAGACGCTCGTCGAAACTCTTGCACACTTCGCGAAACTCGAAGTAGTTGACCGACTGGGCTTCGCTCACGTTCGCTCCGCTTCCAGAATCCGCCGCGCTTCCTCGTAGTCCGCCGCCGTATTCATGTTCCAGAACAATCGTCCTGCGCTATCAAATCGTTTCCAGTCCACCTCGTCAAGAACTTCCGCGTGGAGAAGTGCGATTCCTTCCATCACTTTGCGTACGCCACTTTCGAATCCCGCGCGTAGTTTCGCCGCGGCATCTGTCTGCCAGCAAGCGCATAGCGGTTCCGGCCCGGACGCCGAATAAGCAAAGACAACTTGCGCTTTGCTTCGCGCCGCCCGCTCGCCAAGAAAAGCTAGCCACTCCCGCGTCAAAAACGGCATATCGCAGCTCACAATCAGATTCCATTCCGGCCGCGCAGTGCGCGCTGCCGCGTCTTCCAACGCGGTGACGATTCCGCCCAGCGGCCCTTCCCCCGGCCAGCGGTCCTCCACAATGTCCACGTCAAACGCCTCGTACTTCCCCGGCGTCGCCACAATTTTCATTTGCCTCGTAACTGTCCGCACCAATTCGCGCATGCGCGCAATCATGGGCATCCCGCCGACACACGCGAGGGCCTTGTCCCGTCCGAATCGCGTGCTGCCGCCCCCCGCCAAAATGTATCCGGGGACCCCCATGTGATTTTTTTCGCTACTCATTCTGCGACTCCCTGTTTCATTTCTCTTCTCTCTCCTGTCCTCGGCGCTTTCGGTGCCCTCGGTGCTAATTCTTGATCGTCGCCACCGATCTGAGATCCCGATATTTCAACCTGCGCGTCGCGCATCGGTTGGTCCTACCAACAACTAAAAACTAAGAACCAACTACTCATCTTCCAGCGGCTCACGTCCCGGCCGCCGAATCCCCAGCTCCCGCAGTTTTTCCTGCAGACTCTGCCGGTGCAAACCGATGGTCGCGGCGGTTCGCGAGACGTTCCAACGGTGCTCAATGAGCTGCCTGGTCAGATAAGCCACCTCGAATTTCCGTTTAGCTTCGCGAAAATCACGTTCGCCGATTCCGTTGTCATTCTCGTCGCCGTGATGTTTCACCGAGGTAGCCTCACCGTGCACCACTTCGCCGGGCAAATCCTCGACCCCAATTTCGTCGACGCGTGACATCACCACGCTCCGCTCCAGCGCGTTTTTCAGCTCCCGCACATTGCCGGGCCAATCGTACTTTTCGATCGCCGCCATCGCCTCGCGCTTGAGCCGCACGCTCCGGCCCATCCGCGCGGCGTGCATTTGCAGAAACGTGTCTGCCAGCAGCGCGATGTCTTCTTTGTGGGCCCGCAGCGGCGGCAGGTCGATGGTTACGACGCGAAGCCGGTAGAACAAATCCTCGCGAAATTTCGCATCGCGAATCTCCGCATGCAGATTGCGGTGCGTCGCGCTAATCACTCGGACGTCGACTGCAATCGACTGCGTCCCGCCGAGTCGTTCAATGGTCCGATTCTCGAGCACCCGCAACACTTTGGCTTGTGTCACCGGATTCATGTCTCCAATTTCATCCAGAAAGATTGTTCCGCCAGAAGCCAGCTCGAATTTTCCCTTTTTCTGCTGCGCCGCCCCCGTAAATGCGCCGCGCTCGTAACCAAACAACTCCGACTCAATCAGCGTTTCCGGCAGCGCCGCGCAATTCACCGCGACATAAGCTTTGCCGTTGCGTGGCGAGCGCGCGTGAATCTCCTGTGCTAGCAAGTCCTTGCCTGTGCCGCTCTCCCCCAGGATCAGCACCGTCGAATGCGTCGCCGCCACGCGGTCCGCCATTTCGAAAGCGCGCCGCATTTCCGCCGAGCGCCCGATCATCTGGCCGAATTGCCCTTCGCTAGTCAAACGCCGCTTTAGGGCGTCATTTTCTTTTTCAAGCGTGGCCAGCTTCAGCAAGTTCCCGACGCGCTGCCGCAGTTCTCCCAATTCGAAACCCTTCACCAAATAGTCCGTCGCGCCTAGCTGCAGTGCTTCCACTGCTGTCTTCGCCGTGTCCAGCGCCGAAATCATCAGCACCGGCACTTCGCTCCCTTGTTCGCGCATCCATTTCAAGAATGACAACCCGTCCTGGCCCGGTAGCACGACATCCAGAAGCACCAGGTCCGGCTGTTCGCGAGGAAGCACCTCTCGCCCCGCTTCGGCCGAATCCGCCTCCGCAATCCGGTATTTGGTTTCCAACGCCCGCCGCAGCCCGTATCTCGCCGCCGGTTCGTCGTCCACGATCAAAATGGTCTTCATGATTCTCTTTTCCTTGCCTCGTTCCTTTGTTTACGTCTTCACTGCAGTTTTTTCTACCGGCAACATCACGGTAAACCTCGTGCCGCGCCCATTTTTTACGGGACTCTCAAATTCCAGCTTGCCACCGGCATCCGATGCGCGGCGCGCCGCGATCGCCAATCCCAGTCCAGTCCCCTGCGTCTTTGTGGTGAAAAACGGCTGAAGGATTTTTTCCTTCAACTCCGCGGCAATCCCCGGGCCGTCGTCCTCCACGGTAGCCAAACCGTTGCCATCTTTCTGCGAAAGTTCCACTTTCACATGGCCGCCTCGCGTCGCCGCATCCAACGCATTCACAACCAGGTTCGTCAGTATGTCGTTTAGTGCCTCCGTGCTGATCGCCACAATCAGCCCGGTCGCCGCAGGGTTCAGTTCCAGCGCCAGGCCCTGGCGTTCTGCCTCCGGTCGCAAAACGCCAACTACCTCCCGCGCTACTTCGCAAGCGTTACACTTCGCAGTCCTGCCTTCTCCCAGCAAAGGGGAGCGGCTGAATTGCAGCAACTGGTTTAGCTTCGCGGAAAGTCGCCCGATCTCCTGAAGAATCATTCTCGTTTCCCTCCGCATGGACTCCGGCATTTCCGGATTTTCCAGTTGCAGCTGCAAAATGGTCTTCATCGAACCGAGCGGATTCTTCAAGTTGTGAGAAATGCTTGCGGCCATCTGCCCCAGCGCCGCAAGCCGTTCGCGCTCCGCCAATTCCCTCTCGAGATGCAACTTTTCGTCAATCAACCGGCACAAATCCAGCGACCCTGGAAGCTGCTCGCACAAAAACTCCAACGCCGCCCGAATTTCTCCGGAGAGCATGGCCCCATGAGGTCGCACGGACAAAACGGCATTCAGTCTGCCGGGCTGATTGACGGAGAAAGAGAAACTCTCTTCCCCTTCGTGGCCGCACTTTCGGGCAAGATTCGGTCCCAGGTCCGGCTGCAGTATGTCCAGCCAAGCCCCTTCAAACTCGAACTGGTCTTTGACTCGGCGCTCAATGAACCGGTTCAGCTCTTGTAAATTTCCCTGGCGGGCCTCCACTTGAATCTCGGCGGTCAAGCGCTGGACGCGCTCCATTTCTCGGTGAGCCGTCTCCTCCAGCCTGCGCCCGAGTACCCGTTGGAGCGGTTCGATAAAGATCACCAGCACGAACAACAAAATGGACGCCGCGGCTTCCGGCGGAAGAAGCGGCTCCAGCCAGGTCCCAACGCGGCGGACCAAACTCAAATAAAGCAGCGCCAAAAATGTCGCGGACACGGCATAGAGCAGATTTTTTTGCCGCCCGATCTGTAAGAAGTTATGCCGCCACACCAGGTAGATGAGCGTGGCAAAAGGCAGAATGGGTAGCAGGCCAAAAGCGGTGCCCAGGGAATCAGCAGTTTGCGTTTCCACCTGAAAGGGTCCCAAGTGCAGGCCGCTGACCGCTAGAAAGGACAGGGTGAAAAACAACAACAAAGCAGTGTGAAAATAGCGTTGCGGCCGGTCGGGAGCGCTCAACATAAAGCGCCATTGCCAGACGGCGCTCCATGCCAGCGCGGCGGCGAAGGTAATAGCGAACCCGTCTCCCAGGGAACTCCCCGGGACAAGAAAATTAAAATGCGGCTCTTGTAGAAGGGGGGGGATCCGATGGTAGACCAGATGAAAGCTAGCAGCATAAAAAAGGAACAGTACCGCCCACTTCCACCGCTTCACTCTTAACATCCCTCGGGTATCGGCATACTCCATGTGTAGATGAAGGAGAAGAGCGGGCAACATGCACAGCCCGGTAGAAATGATGACGATCGCAAACTGCTGGAGGCCGGCGGGAGGTTGCTGGTAATGAATCTGCGAATTCAACGCGAGCAGGGATCCGGAGTAAAAAAAGAAAAGCGCCAAACACAGAAAGAAGAAAACGCGCTCAAAGTTGCGTTGGCGGCGGTAACCGAGAATCACCACCATCCAGAAGAGTTCTAGCAGCGTCCCCGTGGTGTAGCCGATCAACCGAATGTAGAGCAATGCCCCCATGGTGCTCCAATGTGCCGAATTCTACGCTGGGACTACTAGCAGCACAATCTCCAAGTGCCATATTTTTCTTGCACCATATAAGCTATTCTAAACAAATGACTTAATGCACTATAAAATCCACAGACCATCACACCGCGGTGTCTGGTAAACGCTTGACATGACAATGTTTTCTGCTATATTAGCAGTCGGTTGCGAGGAGTGCTAATTTCTCCTTTGCCTTGCATCCACACTAAAACCGAAAGTTCACCTATGGAGGTTGTTCAAGATGGCAGTGCAACTGACCCCGCTCCACGACCGTGTCATCGTGAAGCGCATTGAAGAGAAGGAAACCGTCAAGGGTGGCATCATCATCCCTGACTCTGCAAAAGAGAAGCCGATGGAAGGCGAGATCATCGCCGTCGGTGCTGGCAAGCGCGAGAAGGGCGAATTGATCCCCCTCGACGTGAAGCCCGGCGATCGCGTCCTCTTCGGCAAGTACAGCGGTACGGAAATCAAAATCGAGGACGAGGAATATCTCATCCTTCGCGAAGAAGAAATCCTAGCGAAGCTGAGCGGCGCGGCAAAAGCAGCCAAGAGGTAAGTAGTTTCCCGATCTAGAGCCCGGGCTTAGCCCGGCTGTAGTGGCCGGTCTTTAGACCGGTGCTGTTCTCTTCAGAATCTCGCAGCTCGCAGAAAGAATATCAGGAGGAATGACCAGTATGGCGAAGCAGATTGTAACAGGTGAGAATTCCCGCCAGGCGATTTTGCGCGGCGTGAACGCCCTCGCCGATGCAGTAAAGATCACCCTCGGCCCCAAGGGCCGCAACGCGGTGATCGAAAAGAAGTTCGGCGCGCCCATAATCACCAAAGACGGCGTGACCGTTGCCAAGGAAATCGAACTCCGCGATCCCCTCGAGAACATGGGCGCGCAGATGGTCCGCGAAGTCGCTTCCAAGACTTCCGACGTTGCCGGCGACGGCACGACCACCGCGACCGTGCTCGCGCAAGCCATCTTCCGCGAAGGTGTCAAGACGGTCGCCGCCGGCGCCAGCCCGACCGCTCTTAAGCGCGGCATCGAGAAAGCCGTCGAAGTCGCCGTGGAAGAAATCAAGAAGCTCCACAAGGACGTCAAGGGCGACATGATCGCCCAGGTTGGCACCATCTCCGCCAACAACGACAAGCAAATCGGCGGCATCATTGCCGAAGCCATGAAGAAGGTCGGCAAGGATGGCGTCATCACCGTCGAGGAATCCAAGACCATGGAGACCACCCTCGAAGTCGTCGAAGGTATGCAGTTTGACCGCGGCTACCTTTCCCCCTACTTCATCACCGACCCCGAGCGCATGGAATGCGTCCTCGAGGACGTTCGCATCCTCATCCACGAAAAGAAAATCAGCTCGATGAAGGACCTGCTCCCGTTGCTCGAACAGACCGCCAAGATGGGCAAGCCTCTCTTGATCATCGCTGAGGACGTCGAAGGCGAAGCGCTGGCTACCCTCGTGGTGAACAAGCTTCGTGGCACGTTGCAGTGCGCCGCCGTCAAGGCCCCGGGCTTTGGCGACCGCCGCAAGGCCATGCTCGAAGACATCGCCACTCTCACCGGCGGCAAGGCCATCACCGAAGACCTCGGCATCAAGCTCGAAAACGTAAAGCTGGAGGACCTCGGTCGCGCCAAGAAGATCACCATCGACAAGGACAACTCCACGATCATCGAAGGCGCCGGCAAATCCGCCGACATCGAAGGCCGTGTGAAGCAGATCCGCTCGCAAGTCGAGAACACCACTTCCGACTACGACAAGGAAAAGCTCCAGGAACGCCTTGCCAAGCTGGTCGGCGGCGTGGCCGTCATTAAAGTCGGCGCAGCCACCGAAACCGAACTGAAGGAAAAGAAGGCGCGCGTCGAAGACGCTATGCACGCCACCCGCGCGGCTGTCGAGGAAGGTATCGTCCCCGGCGGCGGCTCGGCATTGATCCGCTGCATCTCGGCCGTCGAGAAGCTCAAGCTTCACGATGACGAAGCCGTCGGCGCAGGCATCGTGCGGCGCTCTCTTGAAGAGCCTTCCCGCCAGATCGCTCTCAACGCCGGACATGAAGGCGCTGTGGTCATCGGCAAGATCCGCGATTCCAAGGAAGAGAACTTCGGCTTCAACGCCGAGACCGGCGAGTACGGCGACATGGTGAAGATGGGCGTTATCGACCCGGCCAAGGTCACCCGCCTCGCGCTGCAGAATGCAGCCTCCATCGCGGGCTTGATGCTCACCACCGAAGCCCTCATCGCCGATATCAAAGAAGAAGACAAGAAGGCCGCCGCCGCCGGAGCTCCCGGCGCTGGCGGCATGGGCGGCATGTACTAAGATTCACCAGCCTGCCCCAGGCGGGCAGGCTCGCCTACAACCTCAATCCCGAAAGGGCGCCCTCAACTTGGGCGCCCTTTCTCTTTCCTTACCTCATGGTGGGCGCTATCTTTCTCGTTCATCTCCCGCACGGGTTCGAATAGGTCAAGGTGGCTACGAATTCGCCCTCACCGAATTACTGCTGGCCTTCGGGTTGCTGATCCTCGGTCCAGGCGCTTGGTCGTTCCGAAACGTGCTGCCCGCGCCATTTCGCAAACTCTAGTCCCGCTCACGCCTTTACCGGCTCGACAGCACGAATTTGTTCTCGTCCGCGTCTTTGAAGATTGCCGACGTTCCCCAGTCCTCTTTTTTTGGTTCCTTCTCGAACTGCACTCCTTTCGATTTGAGCGCTTTCACCGTCGCGAATACGTCTTCGCACCAGAACGATATGGACTGAAACTCGCCGATGCGCTTTTCGTGCCCCTCCGGCGTAAACAGCGCCAGCCCGGAGTCCGCTCCGGGAATCATTAGTTCAATCCACCGTTGCGTCTCGCTCATGGGCTGGTCCGTAATCACTTTGAAGCCCAATTTCTCGGTGTAGAACTTCAGCGCGGCATCCTGGTCGCGTACCGGAATGCTTATGAACTTGATTCCTCGGATCATGGTCGACCTCCTGTCGAAGCCCGGAGCATACCCGCACTGAAATGCGCGGTGCAATCAGCCAGTCGATGCTATACTAATGATTGGTATAGCGATGCCTGCGCGGGGGGCTCTGTACTTACAAACCTGAACGAACCTGAGCTCATGATTGACGACTACATCACCGACGTGCTCCTGCGTGATCTTGTCGGCCACGATCGCCGCCCCGTCAGCTTTCTCGTCTATCTTTGGCTGGCCGTCGAGCAGTCCCGCGGGGGCGCCGTCCAAATCAGCTACCAGGAACTCGCCGAAAACATCGGCGTTTCCAAAAGTTCTGTCCAGGCCGCCATCAGTTGGCTCCGCCGCCGAAAATTGCTCTCTGCCGCCAAGGAAAACGCCACCGCCGTCCCGCGCTACACCGCCCTTACCCCCTGGAAGTCCCCCGCCCGCGCCAAGCCCTCACGCACACGCTGATCTGCTGCCCTCATAACATCAGGAGAATCGTTGTGGGGTTGCGGGTCGGGCTCACCTATACACAGACGGAACTTGGTTGGGCGTATAAACGCCTCGATGACTCTCGACGGATTGTGCAAGACATACGATTTCGTCAGAAATGAAGTGGCCCCAAGGTTTGAGAGATTCTTTGCGTAAGACGGACCTCCCTTTCAGTCCGTTGGTAGCAGGCCAGTAGCGTGTTTCCCTTGCTCTCTTGAAAGCTTTCCGCTGGTCCCGCGCGCTGTGCAAGACGTGGAGAACATCGGTCCCCCCATTGCTTCTTTACATCGTTGCCTCATTACTTCTATCCTTTTCTCATGAGAGAAGAATCTAAAATGTTCTCCACCGTTGAAGAAGCCGTTGAAGAAATCCGCCAGGGCCGCATGGTTGTCCTCGTCGATGACGAGGACCGCGAAAACGAAGGCGACCTCGCCATGGCCGCCGAGAAAATCACTCCCGACGCCATCAACTTCATGGCCAAGTACGGCCGCGGCCTCATCTGCCTGCCTCTCACGGAAGAACGCTGCGACGAGCTGCACCTCCCGCTCATGTCGCCCATCAACACTTCCGTTCACGGAACCGCTTTCACGGAAGCAATCGACGCGCGCGTCGGCGTCAGCACTGGCATCAGTGCTTCCGACCGCGCCATCACCATTCTCACGGCCATCGATCCCAAGACCAAGCCGCAGGACCTCGCACGCCCCGGCCATATTTTTCCGCTGCGCGCGCGCAAAGGCGGCGTCCTCGTCCGCGCCGGCCAGACCGAAGCTTCCGTCGACCTCGCGCGCATCGCCGGCCTGACTCCCGCCGGCGTCATCTGCGAAATCATGGGCGATGACGGCACCATGGCCCGCGTGCCGCAGCTCATCGAATTTTGCAAGGAACACAATCTGAAAATGCTAACGGTGGCGGATCTAATTCGCTATCGCATGCAGCACGAACGCTACGTCCGCCGCGTGGCCGAAGCGGTCCTGCCCACGCGCTTCGGCAAATTCCGCATGATCGCCTACGCCAGCGACGTCGACCACGATCAGCACATCGCGCTAGTGCGCGGCGATCTGGAAGGCACGGAGCCCGCCCTGGTACGCGTCCATTCGCACTGCCTCACCGGAGATGTTTTCGGATCGACCGCTTGTGATTGCAGCGAACTGGTCTCGCGGTCGCTTGCAGCCATCGCCAAGGAAGACCGTGGCGTCTTTCTTTACTTGCACCACACCGGCCGCGGCTTCAGCGTCGACGCACCCGAGGAACCAGGCGTGCTCCCGCAAATTCATTTTCACAAACGCGGCCAGCTTGATCGCGAGCCCGCGCGCCAGCGCATGGTCCAGCACGAAAGCGGCATCGGCGCGCAAATCCTGATCGATCTCGGCCTCAGGGACATTCGCGTCCTCACCAATCACCCCAAAAAAGTAGTCGCCCTAGAGGGCTACGGCATCCGCATCGCCGACCAAGTCCCCCTCCGCATCGACCAGCCCAAACCCACTCACCAAACTCTATGAAGCTCGTTACGATTGCACTCTTGTGTTCCTGGGCCGGGACGCCTGCGGAGAAAGCCCTCTCCGCGTGTCCGTGCGTGGGGTAGGGGCGGAGCTGGCCCGGTCCGTCGCGCGCATTTCCCATCCGTCATTTCAAGCGCAGCGAGTAATTCTCCACGTCAACAATAGAAACGGGTCGCGCCGCTAGCTCAGCCGCGCGCCTTGCGCGTCGTACACTTCGAGATCACCGAAGAGGGCGGCTTGCGATGCAATTTGAGAGCGGTCGCCGACGACGACGATTTGCATGTTAGCGGAGTCGAGATATTTGCGCGCCGTCGAAAGCAAATCTTGCGGGACGAGCGCGCGAACTTTTTGGCGATAGGTTTCGAGGTAATCGTCGGGCAGTTCGTTCAGCGCCACGGTGGACAGTTGCGAAAGCAAGCCGTCTTGCGTGGCGAGCCCCATGGAGAAGACGCCGCTCAGATAGTTTTGCGCGTCGGCCAATTCCGGTTCCGGCACCAGAACTGACCTGAGCTTGTCCATTTCGTAAAACACTTCCGTCAACGACGCGGCCACAACTTCGTTCCGAACGGCGGCGGAAACGGAGAAGTAGCCATGCTGGCGCAAAGCATTGACGCCGCTCCGCGGGCTGTAAGTGTAGCCTTTGTCCTCGCGGATGTTCATGACCAATCGCGAATTAAATGCTCCGCCGTATAAACTGTTCGTGAGGCCGAGCTTCACCCAGTCCGGATGCTTACGGGTGATCGCATGGCACCCGGCAAGAATTTGCGATTGGACCGCTCCGGGGACGTGCACCAGATAGACACGGCGGCCGCGCGGATTCGCAGGCGCCACAGCGGGTTTCGCATCCGGCTTCTTTCCAGCCCAAGCCCCAAACACTTTTTCGACGGATTTCACCATTTCATTTGAATCGAAATCGCCCACCAGCAGCAAGATCCCATTCTGGGGCGTGTAAAATTCGCGGTAAACGGCTTGCAAATCTTCGCTCTGGTACGCGGCGACTTGTTGTTCGGTTGGCGAAACTTGCCCGTAGGGATGCGCGCCAAACAACACTTTGCGCAATCGCTCACTCGCTAGGAATCCGGGATCGCTGCGCTGCAATTTTACTTCTTCGAGCTTCTGCCGCCGCTCGCGCTCGAATTCGGCTTTGGGAAACGACGCTTCGCGCGCCAGTTCATCCACGATTCCCAGCAGTGGCTGCGCAAATTCCGAAAGCCCCGAAAATGAAATCGCGCTGGTGTCCGCGCCCGCGGCAGTGGAAAGATCCGCGCCGATGCGGCGCAAATCTTCCTCGATCTGGCGGCTGGCGCGTTTCTTTGTTCCTGTCCGAACGACGGTTGCGGTCATTTCCGCCAACCCGGGTGCACGGTTCGCTACCGCCGCGTTGCCAGCGCGAAAGAACAATTCGCCATGAAACTTTGGGACGGAATGCGCTTCCGCCAGGATGACTTCGAGGCCATTTGAGAGACGCGCGGTGGTCCGTTTTGGCCAAGTAACGGCGCGTTCAGAAGCGAGTGCCGGAACGCCGTTTGCTACCTCTACGGCTTTGGTAGCCATTACGCGGCCTCCTTTATGCTGGCTTTGAGTGGAGTGCGAAAGACGATGGCGCGCTTTTCGTTTCGCAGATATTTCTTGGCGACGGCCTGAATCTGTTCGCGGGTGACAGCCAGGAACCCGTCCAAAATCGTGTTGACCAACTGTGGCTCGTTATCGAACAGCGTGAAACAAGCGAGGAGATGCATCAATCCATATTTCGGCATGTAACCGCCGCGCCCGCTTTCGAGAGTGGCGTAATAGTCCGAACGCCATTTTACTTTCAATTGTTCCAGCTCGTCGACGCTAATCCCATTTTCGCGCACGTCACGAATCACGGCATCAAACGCATCGAGAGTCGCCTGGCTCGAATACTCTGGCTTGTGCTTGATGCTGGTGGTCATTTGCGTGGGTCCGTTGTAACCGAACAAATCGTCGATTCCGCCTTCGGCTTCCACGGCAATCTGCTTCTCCAGCACTAGCTCGCGGTGCATTCTTCCCGCGCGCCCGCCGTGCAGCGCTTGGTCTAGCAGCGCCATGGCGCACCAATCGGCGGTGCGCCTCTCGGGCAGGGCGTAGCCGATGGCCATGGCGGGAAGTGTTCCGAATTTTTCCTCGACATGGCCTCGCCGCTCCTCGGTTTGTTCGGGCTCGCTGGGATCGGCGAACGGCGGCGGCGCTCCGGCGGGAATGGCGACGAAATATTTTTTTGCCAGCGCGATGCCTTCTTCGGCTTTCACGTCGCCCAGTATTAACAAAACGGCGTTATTGGGCACGTAGTAGGTTTTGAAAAATGCCTGAACGTCGGCCAGGTCCGCGGCATCAAGATCGGCAAAATCACCATAAAAATTGTGGGCGTTGGCCCAATTGCGAAACGCAACGGGGGGCATATCCAGCCAAGGGAAACCGCCGTAGGGCTGGTTCATGACGTTGACGCGAACTTCCTCCTTGACCACGTCGCGCTGGTTCTTCAGATTTTCATCATCCACTTTCAAAGCGCGCATGCGGTCGGCTTCGAGCCAGAGCACGCGCTCGAGGGCATTGGAAGGGACGGCTTCATAATAATTCGTGACATCGTAACTAGTGGAGCCGTTGAGCAGGCCACCGCTCGAATTGACCAGCTTAATGTGCTGCATTTTTGGCGCGTTGGCAGAGCCCTGAAACATCATATGTTCAAAGAGATGAGCAAATCCGCTGCGTCCCCGGGGTTCGAGACGGAATCCAATCTTGTAGTAAATGCCCACAGTAACCACCGGCGCGGTGGAATCCGGCGCTACCACCACATGCAGCCCATTCGGCAGCGTAGTACTTTCGATTCCAATGTGGAGTCGATTCATGCGTTGCCCCCTATCGCTTTTGCTTTCGGTTTGTGCTCCAAAGAACTCTTTTCCAATTCGGCCAACATGTCGGAAGTATTTTGGGCGAGCACGCGCGCCGCCAAGCGGTTGACCGATTCATAGGCCTGCGCGAATTCCTTGGGCGATTCTCGAAGTGCATCCAAATGCGCGCGCACCACGTTATAATCCCCGCGAGCGAGCGGACCGGTCCAGGCCACGCGCGGCCCCAGCCTTTCGAAGTTCTCCAGCACTTGTCGTGTAAGAGGCAACAACGAACGCACCGCTTCGCTGCGCTTCATCTTAAGCGAGACGAGCAACTGGGTGGCGGCTTCTTCCACCGCGAGCACGTGGCCGGCCGCCATCGCCGCCGCGGCGTGATAGAGAAGCTTTTTGTCACCGGTGATGCGCAGGGGCGATGCGCCGAGCGAACGGGCGATGCGCCGAGCCACGCGCACGGCCTCGGCTTCCCCTTCGATGGCAAAAATCTTGCCTTCGAGAGAAGGTACGGCAACTCCTGAGAAAGATTGCAGCGGGTGCATCGATCCGATTTTTGCGCCGCGCTGCCGCATGGGATTTAGCACCGAAGAGTCCAGCGCGCCGCTGGTGTGCAACACGACTGCCCCACGGAGTTCTTCCTCGCCGATGCGAGCGAGTTCCTGAGCCACTACGGAAATAGCATCGTCCGGTGTCGCGATGAGGATCACTCGGGAAGCCAGGATCCGCCGAGTTAATCCCGCGGCGCCTTTCCCTGCTCCAATGAACCGGACGGCGCGCCGGGCGCTTGCTTCACTGCGAGTCACAACCGCGCCGATCTTCCATCCTTGCTCGCACAAACGGCGGGCCAGCGCGCGTCCTACGCGTCCCGCACCGATGATTGCGAGGCTCTTTTGCATCACGTGTTAGCATAACCTGAGGACAACGTTGACACCAATTTTATGCACCTTTTTGGACTTATATTTTTCGGCTTCATCGCCGTTTTCTGGCTGACTCACGGGTTGCGCGTTGCCTACGGCGCCACACGATTGCCCTGGGTGAAGGACTTCGCACCAGCGGCGGACGCCGATTGCCCGCCCATCTCGATCTTATTGGCCGCGCGAGATGAAGAAGAGAAACTGCCGGCGGCGCTCACCACGCTAATGGAACTCGCTTATCCGAATCTGGAAATCATCGCCGTGGATGACAGGTCGAAGGATGGTACCGGCCGCATCCTGGATGAATTTGCCGCGGGGCATCCGCGGCTTCGGGCCGTCCACATCTCCGAACTGCCGGCAGGCTGGCTCGGGAAACCATACGCGCTTCAGAGTGCTTACCAAGCGTCAAGCGGTGAGTTGCTGCTGTTCACGGACGCGGATGTGCGATTCAAGGCGGACGTGTTGCGCCGAGCTGTTGCGCTCGTGAAGGCACGCGGCCTCGATCACCTGACGCTTTTCTGTGACGTGGAGATGGTGGGCTTTTGGGAAAAGGCGCTAATCACTTTTTTTGGATTGGGATTTCATCTGGCGACTGAGCCGGCACGGGTCAGTGATTCCCGGTCCGCGCGTTACGTGGGCGTGGGAGCATTCCAGCTGGTGCGGCGGTCCGTATACGAAGCCAGCGGAACACACCGGCGATTGGCGATGGAAGTGGTGGACGACATGAAATTGGGGAAAATTGTGAAGCAAGCGGGGTTTCGCTCGGAGTGCGGAGTAGCGGAGGACTTTGTAGTGGTTCGCTGGCACGCGGGATTGGGAAACCTGGTGCGCGGAGTGACGAAGAATTTTTTTGCCGGAACGGGATACCGGCTGGGGCTAGTGGCGGCGCAGCTTGCGGCCTTGCTGATGATGAATGTGGCGCCGTTTGTGGGCGTCGTTTTTGCGCCTGGGTGGATGCGGGTGTTTTGTGTGATTGCGGTGCTCGTCGCGGTTTGCTTTCATGCGGGCGTGGCGATGGTGATGCGCGTGTCGCCGCTTTATGCGCTGACTCATCCGTTAGGCGGGCTGTTGTTTTGTTACATGCTGGTGCGTTCGACAGTGGTGACGCTGCGGCAGGGCGGAATCGTGTGGCGGGATACGTTTTATCCGCTGGATGAATTGAGGCGCGGAGTTGTTTAGTCTGCCTGCGCGGCACGCGCGGGAGCCGCTTCGGCTGAAAAGAGTCCGGCGACATCTTTTTGCTTTAGGGCGCGGATGCGATCGCGAAGCTGGGCGGCTTTTTCGAATTCGAACTTTTTGGCGGCTTCGCGCATCTGCGTTTCGAGCTGTTGCAGCATCTCGGCGAGTTGCTTCTCGTTTTTGATATTGGCGGCAGCGGCGTCGAGGGTGACGTCGTCCACCGGCACAGTGACGTAGTCGGCTTCGACGATCCTTGCGAGTTCCATATCCACGGACTTGATGATGGACATGGGCGTGATGTCGTTTTCCTTGTTGTAGGCGACTTGCTTGGCGCGGCGGCGGTTGGTTTCGTCGATGGCTTGATTCATCGAGTCCGTGCGGCGATCGGCGTAAAGAATTGCTCTTCCTTCGATGTGCCGGGCGCAGCGTCCGATCGTTTGGATCAGAGAAGTGGTGCTGCGCAAGAATCCTTCTTTGTCGGCGTCCAAAATGGCGACCAGGGAAACTTCCGGTAAATCCAAGCCTTCGCGAAGCAGATTGATGCCGATGAGCACGTCAAATTCGCCGCGCCGCAAATCGCGAAGGATTTTGATGCGGTCGAGCGTTTCGACTTCCGAATGGAGATAGCGGCAGCGGACGCCCACCTCGGTGAAATACTCGGACAAATCCTCGGCCATGCGCTTGGTCAACGTGGTTACCAGCACTCGCTCGTTTTTCTCCGAGCGCACGCGAATTTCCTCCAGAAGGTCATCGACCTGGCCTTTGACGGGCCGGATTTCCACTTGCGGGTCCACTAAACCGGTGGGGCGAATCACTTGCTCGACAACCACGCCGCCTGCTTTCGTGAGTTCATAGGGCCCGGGGGTCGCGGAGACGTAGACCACCTGATTTACGCGGTGCTCGAATTCTTCAAACGTCAGTGGCCGGTTGTCCAAAGCCGAAGGCATGCGAAAGCCGTAGTCGACGAGCGTTTGTTTGCGGGCGCGGTCGCCATTGAACATTCCACGGACTTGACCGACGGTTTGGTGCGATTCATCAATGAACAGCAAGTAGTCCTGCGGGACGTAATCGAGCAGCGTCGGGGGAGCTTCGCCGGGCAAGCGCCCGCTTAGATGGCGCGAATAGTTTTCGACACCGTGACAGTAGCCGATGGTGCGCATCATTTCGATGTCGAACATGGTGCGCTGGACGACGCGCTGCGCTTCGACAAATTTGCCCTGCTTCTCGAGTTCTTTTTTCCACCACCAGAGCTCTTCCTGGATAGTGACGATGGCGCGGTCTCTCTGTTCCTGCGGCATGACGTAGTGGGACTTCGGGAAAATCGTCACGCGCGGAAGATCTTCCTGGCCGGAGTTTACTTCACCGGTGAGCGCATCGATTTGCCGGATGGTGTCGATCTGCTCGCCCCACATTTCTAGGCGGAAGCCTTCGTCCTGATACGGAGGATAGATTTCGATCATGTCGCCGCGAACACGAAAGGTGCCGCGGCGCAGGTCCTCGGAGCGCTCGTACTGAATGTCTACGAGCTTGCGGAGAAGCGCTTCGCGCGAAGTCCGCTGGCCTTTCTCGAGGGTGACCAGCATGCCGTAATAGGCTTCTGGCGACCCGATGCCGTAGATGCAGGAGACCGAGGCGACGATGACAACATCGCGGCGTTCGAACAGGGAGCGCGTCGCGCTCATGCGCAGCTTGTCCAATTCGTCGTTGATGGTGGCTTCCTTGTCGATGTAAATGTCGGCGGAAGGAACGTAAGCTTCAGGCTGATAAAAATCGTAGTAGCTGACGAAATATTCGACGGCGTTCTCCGGAAAAAAACCCTTGAACTCGTGATAGAGCTGCGCGGCCAGAGTTTTGTTGTGGGCCAGCACCAGCGCGGGACGATTGGCTTGTTCAATCAGCTTGGCCATGGTGAAGGTCTTGCCAGAACCCGTAACGCCGAGGAGGACTTGGTGCTTTTCTCCAGCTTCCACTCCGGCATAGAGCTGCTCGATCGCGGCCGGTTGGTCGCCGCGGGGCTGATAATTGCTGTGAAGCTTGAATTTCATGGGAAGGGTCTCCTGCTGCTTCGCCGGCCGCCGCCGAAACCTTCATTATACTCCGGGAGGCAAGTTGTGCGTGTCCATGGGCAAAATAACGGGAGTCTCGAATCAGGGCTGGCGCGGTAGAGGCTCGGTGACCAGGAGCACTTCGGCGTGACTTTTGGCGTCCACGTTGTAGTGCACGCGGTTAGAGACATCGGCTTTGGCCACCACGACATCCATGGATTGACTGGTTTCTTCCGTAGCGCGAACGACGAGGCCGGTCTTCAGAGAAATGTAGGTGATGATCTCGCTTGTGCCCTTCGCAGTGCCCCTGGTCCCTAGTTCATGAAGCTTGAAATCTTCAGGAGTGGCATCTTTTGCAGGGGAGTTCTGCTTCAACTTTGCGGTGGTGAGTAGCACCGCGCAAGTATCGGAAGGGCCGGTTAAAAGAGAGACATCTCCGGTGATGGAGAGCTGAGTCGACGGGCACGGCTCATCCCGCACGTATACCGACTGGCGCGTCCAACTCAGTCCAGTGATCGGCGCACGGGCGAGTTCGGGTTGCTCGGACTTCCATTTCTCACCGAACTTCATTCCGTCGGCAGGAAGCGTCCAGGCCAAAGCGAAACGAGCAACCCATTGCTGCCAGACTTGTTGCTGCCCGGGGGAAACAGAATCCAGTCCCTTTATGTTGTTCACGGAGCCGTCCGGAGAGATTGTGAACTCGATGCTTTTGAGATTGGGATCAGGGCGCTGACTGTTTACATCAAGGTTTTTTTCATTCGGCGCATTCTTGGATACGTCGGAGCCCAGAGTCAAAAACTGACCGCGCGCGCGAATGGCTGGTCTGGTGGCCGATTGCTGAACGTCGAGGATCTCGACGCGCCATAAACCGTGAGCATCGAGTTGCGGCGCGTTCGGAGCCATGGGCGCGACAACTTTGCTTTCCGTTTTAATGGTCTTGTCGCTCTGAAACCGGATGAGGTAGGTGAATGTTTGGCCCGGAAGCAAGTTGGGTAGCAGGCGAGCGCGCTTGCTTGCGGCGCCGAGAGGGGCAGCCACAAGAAAAAACGCGGCGGCAAACCATGGCAATTTACGATTCATCGCATGCGCCGTTGCTTCGCGGCCCGGCAGAGTCCTCTTGTGGCACGCTCGCTGGAGTCAAGAAAGATTCTATTTCCCGGAAGTCATGAAGCGGCGGTCGAAAAAATCGCTGGTGGCATGATAGCCCGCGAGCCAGCTCCGGTGCAGCAGAAAATCGTGAATCTCATCGGGAAAAATGAGTTGTTCGATGTCGACACCTTTTTCGCGGAGCCGGGCTACCAGGTCGACAGTTTGCGTGAAGTAGACGTTGCGGTCGTCGTCGCCGTGGATGAAGAGGACGGGAGACGTCCAGGTGCTTACCGCCGTTACTGGGGAAGAATCATGCGCGAGCTTGTTGAGCTCCGAAGGGATATTTTTTCCGTCCCAATTGTCGGTGGGCCAGTCGTGTACGCCATGGAAGTCCACTCCGGCAGCAAAGATATCGGAGTTGCGCCCCAACCCGAGCGCGGTTAAGTAGCCGCCGTAGCTCCCGCCCCACAAGCCGACGCGGCTGGGATCTACGTTGCTGAGGCTCTGCAAATATTTTCCCGCCGCCACGACGTCCTGATATTCGGTGGTACCGCGGCCGGCGCGGCCCGGGGCTTCGCGAAAGGCGCGGCCGTAACCGATACCGCTGCGATAATTCAGAGCGAGGACGATGTAGCCGCGGCTGGCGAGGTACTGATTCATGGAATAGGCATTCGAGTAGTAGTACATGTAATGCCAGCCGAGGAGCATTTGGCGCATCGAACCGCCATGCAGAAAGACGAGGGCGGGAAGTTTTTCGCCAAGTCTAGTGTCTTTGGGCCGGAACAACTGACCATGAATCTCAAGACCGTCGCCGGATTTGAAGATGGCTTGTTGCGGGACGACCAACTCGTCGGAGGGAAATTCATGCGGCCAGTTATCCTGGGCCACGCCAACTGTTGTCGAGTCCTTTGTGAGATTACTCCTAAAAATACGTGCCGGGTGAGTCGCATCTGAACCAAAATAGAAGTAGTTCAAGCCGTCGGCGAGGACTACGGGGCTCCATTCGATGCCTTGACCGGTAGTTCTTTGTGAAGCGCTGCCTCCCTCGATAGCGATGGACCACATGTGACGGCGGTCTGGGTCGTTACAATTCGAGTTAAACAAGACGGTCTTTTTGTCAGGAGTGAAAGACCATTGTTCCACTTCGCAGCTTCCGGGCGTGAGGAGCTTCGGCGCGCCGCCTTCGGCGGAAAGCGTATATAGATGCTGCCAACCGTCTTCTTCGGAAGCGATGACGAAATGGTTGTCGGCGGTCCAATTGAGGACGCCGCCGCCGGTGTCGTCCGCCATGTAGGGAAAAGATCCCTGGGGCGTCGCGGTGCTGTGCCAGATTTCTTTGGCGGATCCCGTCGAGCCGTCCGCCACCCAGATGGCCCAAGGGTGCGGCTTATCAGGAGCGATGAAATATCCCTGAGGAGCGTCGCGCTCTTCCGCTGGACGGCGAACGAAGGCGATGCGCTTTCCATCCAGCGACCAGACCGGATCGCGGTCGGAATCTACCGAGGGCGCCATAAATTGCACGGTCTTCGCGGCCACATCATAAACGCCGATGAAAGCGTGATCGCCGCGTGCGGAAACAAACGACAAGCGGCTTCCATCCGGGGACCAGTGCGCGTCGAAGTTTTGTCCGCGCACCACAAGTTGCTGGGGCTTCTCGGCGCCATCCAGCGGCGCGAGCCAGATTTGGCCGTCCTTCAGGTAAGCAATTGTTCCGTGCGAGGAAATATCCGGTGAATGTCCGGCGTCCACGCGCTTCGGCTCGCCGCCGGTCCATGGAACGGTCCACACGTCTTGTTCCGTCCCCGTCGGATTGCTTGTCGGATTTGGCGATTGACCGGCTGCGTTTTTCCCTTCACCGCGCTCGTAAACGATGGTGTTGGAGTCATTGGAAAAACTCAGGCCCGACAGCTCCTGTCCATCATCGTCGTTGTATTTTGTAAGCTGCCGGGCGGTGAACGCGGGTCCTTCCGCCACCCAGATATTGCGCCTGCCTTGTTGATCCAAGGTCCAGGCAATGCGATTGCTTTTTTTAGCAGCCGCCAGATTGGAGGGGAACGGGGCGCTCATCACCTGCTCCAAAGTAAACGGTTTCTGCGCGTTGCCTCGTGGAACAAAAATCAGCAGCCCTGCCGCACACAAAGCCAGGTGACTCTTCATCGATGGCATCCCTCCCAGTTCAAAAAATAGCGCTTCATTCGAGCGTCAAAACTTAATCCGCAGGCTGCCGGACACCGGACTTTTCCACGGAAACTCTTGGCCCATCGAGGGGGCCGGAGATTTTTAGCACGTGTCCGATGCCGGAATCGATGGTCTTGGAATCTTTGCCTTTTCGCGCGCTGGTGGTTTCGATCGCCAGCTCGGCGTTTCGGCCGAAGCTGAGTGTTCCATTCACAAGCGTTAACTGCTTACCGCCATCCAGCCGAAAATCATCGAGAACAATGTTGCTGTCTTGTAAACGCAAGGAGCATTCACCGGTAGCCCAACGCGAGACTCCCGCATGCGCGGCTCCGTCGGCGACACTCGCGTTCACATCCAAGCCGCGAAATTCTACCTTATTCAAATGAAACTCGCCGCGACCTTGCAGCTTTCGCAAGAGTTCGTCGCGGCCAACTCCTTCGGTCTTCACTTCGAATGTTCCCGACGCCATGCCACCTAATCGCTCCGCGCTGCGCCCTGCACCCGGCAGTTGTGCCAAATTCACGCCGTCCAATTTAGCGGTAATTTCATAGACAGGCTGCGGCAAAAACTTCGCATTTATTTTTGCCTGCACTTTGCCGCCCGCCCATTCCGCTTGTGCCTCGCGGACTTCGAGTTGGAGATCATGGAGGGCTCCCTTGGCATGAACTTGCTCCAACTTCAACTTTTCGATGGTCAATCGGCCGATGTCGAGCTCGCCTTCCGCATTCACACGGCGGACAAGTTCGCTCGCTGGAATACTCGGCGCAGATCCTCCAAGCAGCTGAGGCAAGAGGCGCTGCAGCCAGCTCGGACGTGCTCTTGGACCGACCCAGCGATCCAGGTCTGCGGCATCCAATTGGTCAACGTGCAAATGGAAATTCCATTGCGGCCCACTTCCGCCGTCATCCAGAGGCCTTTCCTTGATGTTCCCGCCCCAGTTTCCGCCAAAGCCTTCGACCCTAAGCACCCGCGCTAGGCGTTGTCCATGGTTCCATCCCACGGCGCCTTCCGAGATGCTCAAGGGCTGATTTAGGCCAGCTACGCTCAAAGACGCGCGATTCAGAATGACCGTACCATTCCACTGGCCTCTAAATGGCTTTTCCCATTCCCACTTCGTGACCGCGGTCGCCTGTCCCTTCAATTCCCAACCATGATTCAGTTGACGCCCAAAGGCCGAGGATAACCGCAGAAAGTCCTCCACCCTGAGGATATTTCCCTCAACGCTGACGCTTCCTGCCCGCATACTCAGATCGTGGGTAAACGTCAGGTCCGCGGCGTTTTCCATCGCCATAGCCACGCGGCGCCGCTTGGGAGCTAGCACGTCGCGCGGGTCACCGCCGAGGGCCACCCGCACGGGGCCGATCAGCAACTGGCCGCGTTCGCGCCCGCCGCTGAACGGGCCGATTCGCACGGTTTGGGCGATGCCTGGGACTTTCACGATTCCCCCACTACTGGAAAGGGCCGCCGATTCCAGAACCACCGGCCACCCGCGAATGATCATCCCACCGGTGAAATACTCTTCTGCTTCCACACCCTCGTCCGCGCCTGGACGAAACGCGCGGTACCATGCCAATAAGTCCGAGGCCTGGATCCCTAACGAATCCAGACGCAATTCCATCGACGGCGCGCTCCCGCCGACAAGACGAAACATTCCGCGAAGGTTCGATCTCGGTCCTTCCACGGTGATTTCCTCAGCGGCGAGACTCCTTGTGCCCACGTTCCAACGCCCGCTTATGTTGACGTTCAGGCGAGGATTTTCGGCGCGTTCCGCCAAATCCCAGCGATGAATTTGCCCGGCCCGTCCCTGCACGGAAAATCTCCAGTCGCCCGGAGCATCTTCGTTAGAACTTCCGTTTTTCACATTGGCGTCGAGTGCAAACACACCGCGCACACCGTAATCCTGTCCACGGAAGAGCCGAAGGATGTCGGCCAACGAAGCCTCGCTCCAATGCAGAGTGACCTTCGCGGGCTGCAATCGGGTAGAGGTCCCCGCCACGTCGCCAATCACTTTGATCGTTCCCGCCGATTGCAGCGAAACTCCGCTGCGCCATGGCTGAGCTTCCAGTTGCAGTTGCCAGCGTCCGGGGGAGACCTGCTCCACATTCCCAGAAACGCTCGTGAACGCAAAGGGCAACTTGTCGTCCCCGGTCTTAAAATTGATTCGTCCTTCATCGAAATCGATTTTTTGAAGACGGTTCACTGGAGCGACGGGCGAAGGCGGTCCAAAGTGGCGCTGGCTTTGCAGGACATCGGCTCTTGGAGGCGGCAACCACCTCTCCAAGTTCCAGCGGCCTTCCGAATTCCGCACCAGAATCAAGCTCGGCTTATTGAGCGAAATGGTCCCAAATTCAAAATGGCCGCGCAGCAGGCCCATCCAGCGCAGGCCGGCGCTGAGGCGTTCCGCGCGAAGAAAGTACTCATGGCCAAACGAGATATCCTCTCCGACGGTGACGCGGTTGGCGTCTATTTGCAGGCTGGGCAAGATGCGTGCGTCGAAACTGGCGACTTCTACTTGTCGCCCGAAAGCTCGTTCCAAATGCGCAACCAAGTACGAGTGCACACGAGGTGTTCGCGCCAAAAGAGACACCGCGACCTGCAAGGCGATGACGCTGAGCAAGATCGCCAGCGCGGGTCTCTTCCACTTTTGCAGCTTGATCATCTCGCTCGGAAGTTTCGCAGACTCGCTGGCAAAAAGGTAGCGGTGAACCTCAACCCAGGGCAAACGCAAAAAGTCTTCTCGCAATTCCTGTGTGGGAAGACGGCCCGAATTCTAATGTACCGTGTGGAGCATGCGGCTCCACCTCGTGCGGGTTGGCAAATGCGCGAGCGTCTCAAAAACACCTGCCAGTCTGCTCCAGAATGTACTCTCTGTGTTGTAGTCACTGCTCTTCGCTTCTACCGACCAATAAATTAGGAAGGGCCGGCCCATAACGGCGTCGCGGTCCACGAACCCCCAATAACGGCTGTCCTGGCTGTGGTCGCGATTGTCGCCCATGGCGAAATACTTCCCTGGCGGAACGACCATCTCATCCCCCTGAACATACTTGCGGATTTCCGGCTTCCATTCCGGGATGGCATTGGGGGACATCATCTGTCCACGAGTGGGGGGGAAAGAGTAGTTGAATGGGTCAGCAAACACAGAGGCGTCATGGACAGCATAGGGCTCATTCAAGTGCTTGCCATTGATATACACGTCCCCGTCAACGACCTTTAGATGATCGCCCGGCAGGCCGATGACGCGTTTCACAAAATGCTGGTGGTCGGCATAGGGATACTTGAAAACGATAATGTCGCCTCGCACCAGTTGGCGATAGGGCAGAATTTTCTCGTACCAGGCGCCGGTTCCCCCGAAAATGAATTTATTAACAAGCAAGTGGTCGCCGATCAGCAGAGTGCCTTCCATGGAAGCCGAAGGGATCTTGAAGGCTTGAACGATAAAACTGGTCCCGAATAAAGCCAGGATCACCGTAACAAGAAGCGATTCCAGGTATTCGGAGATGGTCGTCTGGTCCTCGTGGTGCTCCTGCTTCTTCTCCGGCTCTGGTTTCTTATCGGGCGCTTGAGCTTCCGTCGATGTCAGTGTTTCTTCGGGCATGCCGCTTCAGCCTTTCGTTTCCATTCGTTCGAGTTGTTCCAGAGCGCTCCTCGCGGCGCGCTGCTCGGCTTCTTTTTTTGTACTGCCCTCGCCGGTCGCCATGTATTCCCCGTCGATCCAAACTTCGATCTGGAATACTTTTTGGTGGTCAGGGCCGCTTTCTCCGACGACGCGATATTCGGCCGGCGCCCGCCCCTGTCCTTGCAAAAGCTCCTGCAAGGCAGACTTGCGATCGGACTCCGAGATGCGCTCGCCGCGCTCCTCGAGGGCCTGCTCGAACAGGCTTTTTCGCAGCACCTCGCGAGCGGCACCCAATCCACCATCGAGATAAACCGCGGCTACCACTGCTTCAAAGGCGTCGGCCAAGAGCGTCTGCTTGTCCCGCCCGCCGGTTTTCTCTTCCCCGCGCCCCAACCTCAGGTGATCTCCGATGCGTAGCCGCCTCGCAGCCGCTTCGAGGGAACCCCCATTTACAATCCGCGCGCGGCTCTTGGAGAGTTGCCCCTCGCTCCACTCTGGAAAAGTCACCAGAAGATATTCGCTGGTAAGCAGTTCGAGCACGGCATCCCCGAGGAACTCGAGCCGCTCATTGTCACGCGGAAGTAAGGCCGAGACAGGCTCGTCGGCACCCGAAGTGCGCAACTCGGGGACAGCGGAACTATGGGTGAGTGCTCTTTCAAGAAGCTCTCTGGTAGAAAACTTGTAACCAAGACGCTCCTCAAGCGCTCCGTCAGCAATCCGGATAGCCTCTTCCATAATTGATCTCGCCGCGCTGGCGGTCTGGCTCACTTCGGCGCGCTCAATTGCGTCGTGCCAAGCTTCTTGGCATCATCTGCCTGAGCCTTACAGGTCCCCTGCATGGGCCCGGGCATGGCGACGCACTTACTGAAAGCCGCCACGGCGTCATCGAAGTGCGAAGTGGCCTTGTTGGCCATCCCCAACAAGTAAAAGTTTACGGGGTCGGGGTTCGGATCCACCTTTATCGCCTGCTCCAGTTCCGGAATCGCTTCAGCATTCTTTCCCCGCCGCACGTAAACCAATCCCAACCCGCTGTGAGCCATCGCCAGCGCCTGATTCTTCGCGGAGGCGAAGGCCTCGTCGGTCATGCCCTCGGGCTTGGGGAGGGTTGGCGCAACTTCAATGGCTTGTTTGGAATACTGTTCAGCTTTGGCCAGCGCTTGCGCGTTTTCTGGTGAACTCGCGCTGCCGCGTAGACTGCGCGGCAGAGTTTGCGCCAGCAAAGCCAGCGTGGACACGTCATTCGGAACCAGCGCGATTTCCTTTTCTCCAATTTCCTGCATCTTTTGCATGTTCCCCGCTTGCACGTAAGCAAAAGTCAGGGCGCCGTAGACCGGGGACTTGTAGCGGCTGTCAGGATATTTCTGGATAAAGGCTTCGCCGAGCTCAATCTTCTTGGCGGTGTCATTTGGAAGCACCGCAAAAAAGGTTTTGTACGCGGCATCTTCTTCCGCATTCACCGGCGCCGGCACGTCCAGCGTGAGAGGTGTAACCTCGGGCGTTTTGGGTTTATCCGCCTGCTGCGCCGGAGGCTGGCTCTGGCTGCCCTGGCCGGACTGCGAACTCTCGGCCGCTGCCACTCCGCTCATGCCCGCGAGTAAAGCACCGGCGGTTACCGCTTTCATGCAATTGTTCCAATTCCATTTCATCCTTATTTCTCCTATTCCCTTCTTGGTCACTTGGTCACTCGAAATTCGCAACTCCTCCACGGGCCGGCGAAGCCAAATCGGCTTTCGTCTACGGGCGGGCGAGAGGCTTGTCCGCGCCCAAGGAGGCCAATTCTTTTTGCGCGGTCTGCTTCGCCTGGTCCGGACCGCCCTCGACGGCCAGAGCGGATTGATACTCGGCTCTCGCCACTTCCGAATTCCCCTCATAATCATAAATCCGAGCGAGGTAGACGTGCGCCCACACAAGTACCATGGGATCCTCTGTCGCCGCATGTTCACCAACCGTCAAGCGCCCAAACACCTGCTTGGCTCTTGCCGCATCGTGATCCAGCATGGCCACTAATCCAATTCCATACCAGGCCCGCGGCTGGTCCGGATATTTCGCAAGAACTTTTTGGAACGAGGCCTCCGCCGCACGCGGATTCTTCTCCGCGATTCGCCGCTCGCCCTCCGTCAGAGCGGCGATGACTTCCGCGTCATTCGGCACCGTGGTTGGCGCGATTTTTCGCTGGCGCGCGATCTTTTCATCCGAGGTTTCGTCCACCGAATTAACCGCATCAGCGGGCGCGAATTTCACGGCCGCCAGCCGCTTGGCCTCAGCATCAATATCGATAGCCCTTACCAAGTCCGGGAAAAAGTACTTCATCGAAGGTTCCGAGTTTTCGAATTTAGGCAGTTGCGCGAAGAGCGGCTTCACCAGGACGAGCCCGGCTTCATCGTAACGGCTCATCGCCGCTTCCCGTTCGCCGGGGGACATGCGCTTAAGTTTTAGCTCCACGGCGAGCACCATGCACTCCGCAAAGTACGACTCGTAGTCGTCTTTTAGCTCTGGCGCGAGGCGCGGGGCGGCAGCGGCCTTCTCAAATAACGGGCGTTTTACCGCCACAACGTGGGGATACATCAGCGGTAGCGGATCCAGCAGGAAGTGCAAAAACGCATGGCGCACCATGTTCGTCGGAATCTCTTCTCCACCACTCAATACCAGTGCATAGTGATTTCCAAAATTTCGCACGTTGGTAATGCGGCCCACCAGGGGTTCGACTACAATTTCAAAAGTGCGCGGCCCGGATTGCTCGACGATTTCACGCAAATACGCCGAGGTGACAAAAACGATTTGCGACACCGGATCGTGCAGCCGCTCGACTTCGCGGTTATAAATTGGCTGCACTTGGCGCCACCATTGGCCGATTTTTTGTTCCTGATAGTAGCTGGAAAGGATTTCGCTGAATCCTTCGAGGGCGATCACATCCGGCGGCAAATCATCGCGCCGCAAAACCGGTTGAAACGAGGGCGCGGACCCGGAAACCAAACCAAACCACAAATACCTTGACAGTGTTTCCCCGGGATCGCGCAACTCGTGCTGCCGGTAGAATTCCCGCACGGCTTCGACCGCGGGGCCCTGCTGTTGCCGTAAGCGCTCGCGCATCTGAGCCCGGAAGGCAGTCCAATTGTCCGCGCTGACGTTCGACTCGAAACCCGCGGCCAGCAGAGCGCACATGGTCGTAAACATCGCCTCGCTGCCATCGACACTCACTGTGTTTTGGGCCGCGGTCTTCGTGCGCTGTCGCGAAGCAGGTGTCTGGGCCGGTGGCGCGGTTGGGGCTTGCGCCGGAGCGGGCACTGGCGTTTGGGACTGTCCGACTGCCGGGAGCGCCATCGCCGTAGACAAAGAAATTATCGCCATCTGTCGCTGAAATTTGTTCATGCCTTTTGCCGCAGTCCTCACTCGGGTCAGTCGCACTATTTACCTCCGCCTGTCGCGGAGCTCCGCACGGAAGGGCCTATAGGGGAGCGGCTAGGTCCTCTCACAACGCTACGGCATATTGCCAATCTACAAGCCCCCAATGCACTCCGTCAAGGAATCCCCCTGGAATCCCCCTGGTTCTCTCGGAGCGTTTCGCGATCTCTGCGTCTCTGCCCTGCCCTAATCGTTCACCGGGAGAACGCTGGTCAATCGTTGGTCAATCGCTGGTCAATGGGGACAACATTTGCACCTACCTGGGCATCTGCTAACAGTGGAGATGCTTCCGGACCCTGCAGGGGATGGCCGCTCCTATGATTCAACCTTCCATGGAGAAACTGCCGTCGATTCTCGGTTGTCTGCTCCTAGCAACAGCGATAGCGAGTGCCCTTCACGCGCAACTCGCTCGCGAGAACACTGCACAGCATCCGCCGCAGGAGGCTGCCAACCGGCAAGCGCAAGATCCCTCCTCCGTCCAAACGCCGTCGGGCAAAAGGCGTCTTTCTCAGGAGGTCCAACTGACCGGCGATGCGTCATGGATCGATACGGGCATTGATGTTCAGGCCGGCGAACACGTGCTTATCACCGCCGCCGGCAAGCTGCGCTACGCCGACGCCAAGGACGAAAATGGGCCGGAAGGTCTACCGCGCGGATTCAAGGACCTTCTACGCGTTCTGGCTTTTAACGAAGCCGGACGTGGAGCGCTGATTGGGCGCATTGGTGACCGGGACACCGCTCAGCCTTTTGTCATCGGCGCGCGGCGTGATGTGCTGGCGCCTATCTCCGGTCGTCTTTCCGTCGGCATCAATCAGACTGCCGACGACACCGCTGATGGTACCTACACCGTCCGCGTTGAGGTTTACTCACCTGAAGGAGGTTCGGCACGCGTAGTGGCCAGGCAGGTCAGCTCGCTTCCCGGCATCGACAATAATCTCTTCTCGAAAATCCCACGGCGCGTCGGCGACAAGCAAGGCAACCCGGGGGACATGGTTAATTTCCTGATCCTTGGGTCCGAGGACGCCATGCAGCGCGTCTTCACCAGTGCCGGCTGGGTGAAAGTCGACGCTGACGTCAGAGATACCGTTCTCCACGGCCTCATCGAGAGCCTCTCCAAGGAATCCTACTTGACCATGCCCATGAGCCAGCTCTACCTTTTCGGCCGGCCGCAGGATTACGGCTGGGCTCATGCTGAACCGATCAGCGTCGTTAGAACCCGTAACCATCTGCGCATCTGGAAGGCACCCTTTCAGGTCGCTGGCAAGACTCTGTGGGTCGGCGCCGCCACGCACGACGTCGGATTCGAGCGTGACCAGCGCAACAACGGTGTTACCCACAAGATCGATCCCGACGTTGATCTCGAACGCGACTACCTCGAAAAAACCCTGGCCTCCACTGGCCGGGTCAACGAAATCTCTCATTTCCTCCCCAACAATCCTCTCAAAGAAGCCAAGACCGCCACCGGAGGCACCTTTCACTCCAACGGCCAAGTTCTGATCCTCAAGGTCGACGAATCCGCTCCGAATCTCTGAATTGCGCCCGTTCTTTGCTTTCTATTTCGGGGCTTCCAATTCGAGCACGATCACGCGATCCACTTCTTCCGGTTGCGGCTCGGGAATCTTCAACACCAGCCCTCCCTTGACGGGGGTGAACTCGACGCTGCTTCCATCGCGCAGCAAGCGCGCCAAATGAACCGGCCGCGGCATTCCCGCCAGCGCCAGCACCGGCTGATTCCAATCGAGCACGTGCACGTAAACCGTCGAACCTCGTTGGGTCGTCACGCCCCACGCTCCCGACGCTAGCGGCCCTCCTCGCGTTCCATAGATCGATTCTCCGTACTGCTTCATCCACTGCCCCACTTCCGTCAAGCGCTGTACAAACTCGGGCTGGATCACGCCGTTCGGCATCGGCCCCACATTCAAAAGAAAATTGGCGTTCGCTCCGGCGGCACGCAACAGGTATCGAATGAGATCGCCGGAGTTTTTGTAGTGTTCATCCGTCAGGTTAAATCCCCAGGAATTATTCATCGTTTCCGCGGTCTCCAGCGGCAGCGTGCTCACTGATTGGTCGGGGTTGAATCCGGTAGTGTGCTGGCCCGGCAAATCCTTCTCAAACATCTGGAAGTCCTCTCCAGGAAAAGGATTCTTGTGATGATTGCTCCCGACCAGCGCCTGCGGCTGCAATTCATGAATCAGCGCGTAAGTTCGCGCCAAATGCCAATCCGCGTCTGGCTTGTCCCACATTCCATCAAACCAAATGCCGCCGATCTCGCCGTAGTTCGTCAATAATTCACGCAACTGCCCGTCCATGAAATTCAGGTAGGCATCCCAATTCCCCGATTCCGCACGGCCCGTGCGATGCCCCGTGCGGCCGCGCGGAAAATAATCCGCGGAGTGCCAATCCAACTGTGAGTGGTACAGGAACAGTTTGATGCCTTGTTTATGACACTCCGCCGCTAGCATCCCGATCACGTCTTTACCGTACGGGGTTCGCGCCACCACATTCCAATCCGTCAGGCGAGAATCGAACATCGCGAATCCATCATGATGCTTCGAAGTTATGGTGATGTATTTCATCCCAGCGGCTTTCGCCAGCGCCACCCACGCCGCGGGATCAAACTTGATGGGGTTAAAAAAAGCCGGCACTTTCGCATAATCCGTTCGATTGATTGGCCGTGTCTCCATGATCCATTCCCCATCGCCCAGCACACTGTACACTCCCCAATGAATGAACATACCGAACTTGGCGTCCTGAAACCACGTGCGCGCCTTCAGATTCTCGGGTGTCGGAGTGTAATTATCTTGCGCGGTTTGCGCGCGGGCGCTCGGAGCTCCCGCGAGTGCCAAGAACAGGATCGCCGTCACAAAAACCTGTGATTTCAAACGGAAATGAATCTTCATGGTGTGCCTCCACGAAAAATCGGGGCCGGAGAATCCCAAGCGCGTGAATTCTAACCAATGTGCGGGCGAAGTCGAGGATTTTCACAACCGCCTTCGAGCTGCCAGGCGAGACTTGACAGGGGAAGCCCCAAGGACAACAGCAAAGCAAAAAAAAGGGGACACTTCTAATGAGGTAAAGAGGGGGACATTTCTAACGAGGCCAGGCGAAGCTTGACACAGGCGAAGCTCGCGTCGGACTTGCTTCCCCGCGCATCCTAAGTTGCGCCTTGTTCCGAATTGCATTCCGTCCCCGGTGATTTTCGGCCGGAGGCTTTGTGAGCGATTGGAAATTTGCTCAAAAGGATGTGTCTGAAGAATTGGCTCTGCTGCACCATTTCTCGTTCAAAAAGCACCAGGGCGCTGGCGAAAGAATTCGCTGCGCCTCCGCGGGATCAATTTGCGCGCTTCTTCGCCGAGGCAGGCACGTCAATCAGAAGATTGCTCCGATTCTCCCTGTCGGATGGGGAAACTCGATTCTCGACGCGCTCACCGCCTGCGCCCGCATGATTCGTGAGTTCCCTTACGAAGGCGAAGAACCTGTCGCCGCCAAGGGCGCCCCAGGTTGCTAGGTGACGGTCCTGTGCTCCGCGGACCGCGCTTGAAAATCTCAGCTGATTCTCTCTGGAATCAGGCGGCTTAACAAAAGGCGCTTGTGCTTATCGTCAAAAAAGGGCCCAAGCCAGGGACCCTCATCCTCGAGCTGAGCGGTCCACTTCAGCTGGGCGTCGAGTGCAAACAACGGGGGCTTGCCGTGGATCAACTGCTCCGCAACGGCCACACCAGGGTTGCCCTCGACCTAAGTAAGCTGACCAAACTCGACAGCGCCGGCTTGGGAAAAGTCGTTAATTGTTTCTCGCGCTTGAAAACCGCCGGCGGAGCACTTTGTCTCGCCGGCACCAACGGCATGATTGACGGCGTCTTGAAAATAGTCCAAGCCGACCGCTTCTTAAAATCCTACCCAACCGCCCGCCAGGCTGCCGAAAGCCTTTCCGATTCCTCGGCTTCATCCGCCAACTAACGAGGTCCCGGGAATCAGTCTCATAAACATATTTCCTAGCCGCGCAGCACTTCTTCTATGCCGGGCTGTGACTGTCTACCCTGGGACTACTCGCCATCGCAGCCATCATGTCAGCGAGGTTCGGCGCGTCGTGAAGGCGCCAATTCATCGTCATCGCCGCTAGCGGCGCCTACGTCGCCTTTGCAACTGCCGCAAGCATCAGCAACCTCGAAGGCCAGTTCAGATCAGCAGCATTCGTTTTTGCAGTTGGAATTAGGATGGACCGCCACTACGAGCCGGCTTTGGTGATTTCTCCTCGCCACTGGCAGATTGACTGCTTTTATCAGGCTTCCGACTGCTCGATGAAACGCCTGCTTTATTATCCAGGAGCATACTCAGAAGATCGGCGAGCTGTGACTCCTGCCGCAAAACTATCTCCCGATGCACCGCAGCGCTGTCCCCTTCGGTCAGCCGCGCGAGTTGCGCGGCCAAACTGCGCACCGCCACATCATTCGGAACATATGTCCGGCCCGCTGGCATGATGGCTTCCCACCCCGATTCCGTGCGGCGCAATTCCCAGCGAACTTTTTCGTGCCGCCGCTTGTAATTTGTTTCCCCGCCTGCAATGGTCGCTCGAGAATCAATTTCGAGGCGCGCCCATCCGTGGTCCCGCTTGATTTCCAGCCGCTGCACCTGGAGTCGTTCAAAGATAACCAGGGGCAACGCCAGTTTTGACGGATCACCTGTTCGCAACACGCTCCCCGAGGCATTGCTCAGTTCCGAGATGCCCTCGGCGACCTGGCTGGCCGTCGGTGGCTTATTTCCTCCAGCGATGACGATACTCTGAGGAACCACAAATGCGCTGGTTTCAGCGGCAGGCCCCGGCAAAGCGGATGGGCCATTCACGACCTTCGTCTTTTCCGAAACCGCTTTCGGCGGCCGATTCGGAGAAGAAGCCACCCCGATGGATCGCTCTTTGACTACCGCGCTGGTCTCCGGCTGCTTCGCGGAATGCGGGGATATGGAGGATTCCGGCGCTTTAGAGGCAGCCAGGGTCTCCGCGTTTTCCACTTTGTAACGATAGAAGCGTGGTCTCCCGCGCGACTTCCAGTAAGCTCCTAAGTAATCCTGGGCTTCCGCCCCCGTACTCACCAGACTGTAAAAACTATGTTCCAAAGGATCCAGAACAATGCCGACATGGCCTGGCCACACGATCAAATCCCCTGGCTGCGGGTTTCTCACTCGCGCAAAATTTTCGTGCCCCGCGTAGAGTTCAAATGAGCTCGCATACGGATACTCAAAGCCCGCGTTGAGATACGTCTGGTGCACAAGGTGGGAGCAGTCCTGCGCCGTTTCGTCCTGATCCCGTGCAGCGTCGATGATGGTCCGCCCGTCTTCCGCAGTCAACAAACGGGAATTGGACTCCGATCCCTTTGATGATGCTGTAGCTTGCGCCTTCGCGAGCGGACCTGCGACTATACAGCTGCCTGCCAAGCAAGCCGCGACCGCAAAGGCGTGCGCCGCCCTCCAGTTGAACTCCATTGTTGGTTTGCTCATCGCCCGTCCGTCCTTGGCCCTTTTTCCGGAGACAGTTTCTCCTTCTCTAAGGATCTACTTAGGGCCGGACGGAGCAATGGGACTTGCCCAGAACGTAATTGGCCAAATGGCCAGTCGCTCGATACGTTTTATTTGCTGGGCCTGAGGGCTGATTCGAGGGCTAGGGCTTGGGGGAGTTCCCTTAGTTCACTGTCACTTGGACCGTAGTGGTGTGGCTCAGGTTGCCCGAAGTACCCGTGATCGTAAGCGTGTAAGTTCCGGCAGGGGTGCCCGGCGGCGCCACGGTGAGTGCCGCCGTCTGGGTCACACCGGCATACGATGCCGTGAGGGTGACCGAAGTGGACGCGGTAACGGCGCTGGTGCTAGCGGTAAATGTCGCGCTGCTCGCTCCGGCAGCGACAGTTACGCTGGCAGGTACGCTAGCCGCCGCATTGTCGCTGGAAAGCATTACTTGCGCACCACCAGTGGGTGCAGGCCCGCTCAACGTCACTGCGCCTGTGGAAGTTTGTGTGCCCCCGGTCACGCTTGCAGGATTCACCGTCAGCGAAGAGAGCGTTGCAGCGCCTTGACTAGGCACGACGGTGAGTGAAGCTGTTTTGGTCGCGCCGCCATACGATGCCGTGATGGTGACCGGAGTGGACGCGGTAACAGCGCTGGTGCTAACTGTAAATGTCGCGCTGCTCGCCCCCGCGGCGATGGTTACACTTGCAGGGACTGTTGCCGCAGACGCGCTGCTGGAAAGATACACGGTCGCGCCGCTGGCAGCTGACCCGCTAAGAGTGACCGTTCCAGTCGAGGGAGATCCGCCGGTTACACTGGGCGGATTCAATGCAATGGACGAAAGTGTCGGAGACCCTGGAGGGTTCCCACCGTACTGGCCACAGGAATAGGTGAAAAGCGAAACGGCGAGCAGACCGGCCGTCGCGGCAAGGACAGGCCGTCGGCGAGGACCACCGCTCAAGCCGCAAAGCAACATAACAGAAAGCAAGGCGAGTATCGCCGCCAAAGCCTGCCACTCATAGGAAGAAATCGGCGCCGCAGGCGGCAAAACCGGCGGTACCACCACCAGCCCTCGGGCCGTGGTTGTGAATGTAACAGTCGCCGTCGCGGCGTTCGACCCATCAAGCGTCACCGACGAAGGTGCAACCGTGCAAGTCGCCGCCATCGGCGCGCCCGTGCAACTCCAAGTCACGGTCTGATCGAATCCATGCGCGGGCGTGGCGGAAACTGTGAAAGTCGCTTGTTGTCCGGCAGTGATCGTTGCGCTGGGCGGTGTAGCCGAAACGCTGTAGTCCGGAGTTCCACCCAGGGACCCAAGTGTCATTAGCAGGTCCAAGCGCCCGTGGTTCAGCCCCCAGCTGGGATCAAGCGGAACCGCATTCGCCGTCGCCGCTCCTGCCCCAGACTCGTTAATGGCCGCATTCATGTTGTGCAACAAGGCCCCCGCTCCCGAAACAAATGGAGCGCTGAACGAAGTTCCCCATCCCGCCGCATACGTATCGAACGGGTAGGTGCTCACAATGGCTTCGCCGGGAGCCGCGACCCACACGATGGCGCTCCCATAGTTGGAGAACGAAGAACGCGTATCCTGGTCGGTCGTTGACGCCACTCCCATCACGTCATTTTGCAACGCCGCCGGATACACGGTTTCCTGAACTCCGTCGTTTCCCGCTGACGCCGCGCATATCACGCCGTTCGAATTGGCATTGTCGAGGGCTTTTTGCAGCTCCAAGGAGCTCGTTTTGATGTCGAAGCTCATGTTGATCACGTTGGCGCTGTTTTGCACGGCGTAGTAAATCGCGCGAAGAATATCGGACAGCGCTGCTGATCCGTCGGAATGGAATGCTTTCAGCGGCATGAGCTGCGCGGTCGGAGCCACCAGGTGGATGATGCCCATCACCATCGTCCCGTGGCCAAAAGCCGCATATGGAGATCCATCCAATACGGCCGCCGAGGATTGGTCCAGTACCGCCGCGGACGATTGATTCACCTGCACCGGAGAGGGGCAAGTGGTGGGATCGCAAGGCGGCGGCGTGCACGAAGTAGTAGAAATAGAAGGAAACGGGCACGGGGAAAGATCGTTGAGTTCGGAACCGCCTGCCTGGTTCCGCGTAAAATCATAGCCCGGTAACAGCACCCCTTGCAGCGCCGGATGGTTGGGATCCACTCCGGTGTCAATGTCCGCCACGATCCCCGTTCCGCTCACATTGAAGGTCTTCTGCGCGTTCGGCACGCCCACAATCGATACTGCCGGTTGATTGACATAGCTATTCCATGCCGTGTTCGTGGAATTCGCGGGGTAGGGTACCGAAGTTCTGTCTTGCATAAGCGTGCTGGGAATCGGCGAAGGAAGTAGATTCGTCAAATCAACCAAACTGAGTAGTTGATTCACTTCGGCATCTAGGAATCCCGTCAAGCCGGTGGGTAACAGATTCAGAAATGTCTGCAGTGGGAGTGGTGTAGTAACGAGGAAGACCTGACCCAACGTGCCGTCCAGACCGCCAACGATCGTGCAGGTCGCCGGAAGGAGACACAACACCTGCAGCGCTGGGAGCCCTCCCGTCGTCCGAATGATGACGCCAGTGTCTGCCTGCGCCGGCGTCGCCCATAACAAGGCCGCCAAAAGACCCACTAACCACATCCGACGCTTCATGGCGCGGTGCTCCTGCCTACCATGCACATTTTGCTTTCACGGATTGGCATCATGGTTACCGGACTGGCCAACGCATTGCACCCCCCTCGGAGGCAAATCGTTAGGAGATTGCCCTTGCCAAGGCCAGTCCGGCTCGTCCCAGTAATAAGGCCACGAACGGGAAGGAAAAATAGGAAGGAAATCCCGCAAAATCCGCTCAGGTAAATACCCTAGTTCTATCGGCTAGACTTTCAGGATAGCCTGCTGGAGTACTTCGCGTGAAATATTCGCTCCACTCACAACTAAAACCAGGTGATCGCCGTACCCGGCGCTTCCTTTCAATAATGCCGCCGTACTCGCGGCCCCCGCTGGCTCCGCGAGCACGTGCTCTTCCGCAAGCAGCGTCGCAATCGCATGAAGCATTTGCTCTTCGCTGACCAGCACTACGTCATCGACCAGGCTCTCGACAGCACGCACGTTCGCAGCATCTGGCGTTCGCGTCGCCAGTCCGTCGGCAATCGTGTCGCACGTCTCCGTGCCCACGACTTTCCCTTCCTTCCACGACAGGTAATACGCCGGAGCGCGTTCCGCTTGCACACCGACGATCTTCACGTTCCCCGCAATCTGCTTCGCTGCCGCTGCGATCCCGCGGATCAACGCCGTATCTCCCATGGGCACAAAAATCGCGCTGGTCTGCGGGAGCTGCTCTAGCATTTCGCAACCAATCGTTGCGGGACCGGCCGGCAAATGCTCATCGGTCGCATCGTTCAGGAAATACACGCCTGGCTTCCGCGCGTACTCCGCAGCCGGCGTAAATGCGGAAGCCGGGTCGCTGTTTCCGCTCTCCACAATTGCCGCTCCTAGCCCGGCGATCCGCCCTCGTTTCACTGGATTGCAATTCGCCGGCAAAAATATCCGCGCCGCGACCCCAAACTGTTTCGCAGCAAACGCCACCGCCGCTCCGTGATTCCCGGTGCTGCAGGCCACTACTTCCTGGATCGCCCCGCGTTTCATCCGCTGCGCCAGCGCCCAAAAAGCGCCCCGCACTTTGAACGAACCCGTAGGCAGCTCCGTCTCCAATTTCAAATAGACGCTCTTGCCCGTGGCCTGACTCAGGAACGGCGCGTGAATCAACCGCGTGGGCGCGAAATATTTGGCCACAAATTCCCGCGCCTCGCGAATCCTCGAAATGCTAGGAACAATTTCCAATCGTGCCTCACTCGCCGAAGAATTCATGTTCATCTCCAATGCTGCCGTCTCCCGCTTCATCATAACCCGCGAACTGCCCTTCGGCCGATTCGAGGTCACTCTCGGGATGTCCGCGCCCGGTGCATCGTTGACAGTATTTTCCATAATTAGCGTATATACGTTAATGTGTTCTTTTGGGACGAGCGTAAGACCATTGCCAACCTGAGACCGTACACACCACCGTAGGCGGCGAGTCCAAATAACGCCGCGACAAGAGGGGGGATGCGACCAAGTCGAGGGCGCTCGCTTTCCCCGCGTCCCCTCATTGCCCATCTGACCAAAGATTGGAAAGCGATTCGACAGCTCCAGAACTGCTTCCGAGCCGTCACTCGTACCGCAAAGCCACCAGCGGGTCCACGCGCATTCCCCGCCACGCAGGAACGTAGCATGCAGCCAGGGCAACGATAGCAAATAGAAGCGGCACGCCGATAAATGTCAGCGGATCGGTTGGCGTAACCTGGTATAGCTGCGTGGCGAGCAGTCGCGTCGCTCCGAGCGCAACAAGTACCCCCGCGCCAATTCCGCCCAATGCCAGCTTCAGGCCTTGGCTGAGAACCATGCGCATCACGTGTACCGGACTTGCTCCCAGCGCCATGCGGATTCCAATTTCGTGGATGCGTTGCGAAACTAGATGAGCCATCACGCCGTAGATCCCGATCGCCCCCAGAAACATGGCTAGAACGCTAAAGAAAACCATCAGGTCGGCTACCACGCGGTCCCCGGTGTTAACCGTAGCTATCAGGTTCTCGAGTGGCTCGACCGAAGAGATAGGCTCGTCGCGGTCCACAGCCCAAATCGCGTCGCGGATAGCTGTGGGCATTATCGTGGGGTCACCGGACGAGCGTACGACGAATCCGAAAGTCCTCGAGGGAAATTGCGCCAGAGGAACATAGATGTGCCACCCGGGACGTTCGCGCAAGTAGTACATCTTAATGTCATTCACTATGCCAACAATCGTGCCGACGGAATGCTGCTCGCCCAATCTAAGCTTCTTCCCGATGGGGTCTTCGCCCGACAAAACCTGTCGGGCCATGGTTTGACTGATAATTATGGAAGGAGAAGTTCCATACGCGTCGGAGGAATCGAAAAAGCGGCCTTTGACCAACCCAATCTGCATCGTCGAGAAATAATCCGCTGACACTGCAGTAAAGGGTGCCCCCTGTCTCTCACCGGGTTGAAGCGGCTTTCCGACCACTTGGAATTCGATGCCCTGGCCGTAGCCGCCAAATGGGACATGACTCGCCACGCTCGCGGAAGCAGCTCCAGGCAGGGCGCGGATACGGGACAGTACTTCATCGCTGAAATTTCGAAATTGCGAGTCCTCTGTGTACTTCGTCTTCGGGAGCGCGAGCTGCGCCACCAGGACGTTGGCTGGATTGTAGCCAGGACTGGAGCGCGCGGAAATGATGAAGCTCTTCACGAGCAACGTCGCCGAGATGAGCACCATTACCGCCAGGGCAATCTCCGCGGCTACAAAGATCCGCCGGAGCCGCGCGCCGCGTTTGCTGCCCGACGTCTGGCCGGATGTTTCCTTGAGCGTGCGATTTACATCAAACCGCGAATTCTCGAATGCCGGCGCGAAGCCGAAGACCAATCCACAAAGCAACGTAATTCCTAGGGTGAACATCAGCGTGGAGAAATCCAGCTCGACGTGGCCATAGTTCACAATGTATCCACGGATATGACCGGGAATCTGTGACTCAATCCAGCGCATGCCCCATAATGCAAAGAGCAGGCTCGCCACGCCGCCGACCAAAAACAGCAACAACGATTCTGTCAGGAGCTGCCCCGCCAAACGCCTGCGCGTCGCGCCAAGGGCTCCACGCACAGCGAACTCCCTCGTGCGGCTTGTCGCGCGAGCCAGCATCAGATTCGCCACGTTTGCACACGCGATGAGCAGAACCAGGCCGACAACGACGAAGCAGATCATTACTTCGGGCCCGCCTTCTTCCTTACGGATTCTGTCCGTCATGGAGCTGACGAGCCAAGTCAGGTTGGTATTAGTTTTCGGAAACTCCTTCTCGAGATGGGCAAAGAACGTTGCCGTTTCCGCCCGAGCTTGTTCTAGCGTTACGCCTGGCTTCAGTCGGCCAAAGGCCGGAAGCCAAACGTTGCCGCGGTCGGCGCGCTGCATATCGGTCAACGCAAGGGGCGTCCACAAATTGGCGATGCCCATAAGCGGCAATTGAAAAGTTCCGGGCATAACCCCGACTACTGTGTACGCTTCGCCGCCGATGGCGATGTTGCGTCCGATGATTTTTGGGTCCCCGGCGTACCGGCCTTGCCATAGTCCCTGGCTTAGAATAGCCACGTGCGGCGCGCCCGAGCGATCATCGTCCGCCGTGAAGGTTCGCCCCAAGATGGGCTTGGCACCCAACGTATCAAAAAAATTCCAACTCACTCGGCCGCCGTCGACTAGTTCGGGAAGGCCATCCCCAGTTAGATTGAGACTCGCACCGCCCCAAGCCACGGTTTGCTCAAACGAAGTGTTTTGCTTCTGAAAATCGAAAAAGTCCGCTGCCGAAGTAACTCCCCCGCTTGTCCATCCGTGTTTCTTGTCCTGCGTCTCGAAGATCACCAGCCGGTCTGGTTGTGAGTAGGGCAGCTTCTTGATAAACCAAGCGTCGATGTAGCTGAATATTGCGGCATTTGCGCCAATCCCGAGGGCCAGCGTAAGGACGGCGACAGCAGTAAAGCCGGGAGACTTCCGCAGCACGCGCAGGCCATAACGAACGTCCGCGATAAAGTTCTCGATCGACAGCCACCGCCACACCGTGCGGCTCTCCTCTTCGATCCAAGTTGCGTTTCCAAACTCTCGCCGCGCTGCGTGTGCAGCTTCTTCGCTCGACATCCCGCCGGCAACCAACTCCTCAACCTTCTCCTCAAGGTGCTCCCGAATCTCTTTCGAGAGCTCACGGTACAATCGGTCCCGTGAAAATAGTCGCTTCAACCACATCATAATTCACCTGCCGCAAGCGCCCGCGTAATCCCTTCCGAGCAACCCGTTTCAAGTTTTCCGCAAAATCCGTCATTCATACCGCAACGCCACCACCGGATCAATCCGCGTGGCGCGTCTTGCCGGAATAAAACACGCCGCCAGCGCCACCGTTAGCAACACAATCGGCACGCCGATGAACGTCCAAGGATCCGTTGCGCTCAACCCGTAAAGCTGGCTGGCCATCAAGCGCGTCAGCCCGAGGGAGGCAGCGAGCCCAATAACAATTCCGGTTGTTGCCAGCCGCAGTCCCTGCCCGATGATCAGGCGGAAAACCTCCGCTGGCTGCGCGCCCATCGCCACTCTAATTCCAACCTCACGCGTTCGCTGCCGCACGGCATAAGCCTGAACGCCGTAAATTCCTATGCTTGCCAGCAGCAGGGCCAGTCCCGCGAACGCGCTCAGCAGAATCATGTTCAAGCGATTCTGCGCAATGGACTCGTCTACGACCGCCTCCATGGTTTCCACGCCAACAACAGGCTCATCGGCATCGATTCGATGGATCGCTTCCGTTACTGCGGAAATCAAGCTCGCCGGCGCTACCCCGGTGCGCACGGCCAGTGTCATGAACGTGGTCTCAGGGTTCTGGGCCATCGCGTGATACACCGACTGGACCGGTTCTGTGACCCTCAAGCCGTTCAGCCTCACGTCGCCTACTACCCCCACCACTTCGCTAGCGTCTCCCGGCAAAAACGTTAGCTTCACATGCTTGCCGATTGGATTTTCATTCGGCCAGAACCGTCTGGCAAACGACTCACTCACCAGTATCACCGGCTTCGCTTTCGCATCATCCGCCTCCGTAAAGTCGCGACCCTGCTTCAGCGGAATTCTCATCACTCGCAGATATCCGGGAGCGATGAGGCGCACGGCAACCTCTGGCTGGTCCGCCATCGGAACGACGGGTTGCCCTTCCACCGCTACCGGCTGTATGGAACCTCCTCGCAGCGGCAGGCTATCGACCGCACTGGCGAACTCCACGCCGGGCAACGCGCGGACCTGCTCCAGCGCACGAATGAAGAATCCGTTTTGCTTCGTGACCGTGACATACTTCTCCCTCGAAAGGCTCAAGGTCATCGTCAAGACGTTCCGCACGTCCATTCCGGAGTTGGCGTTTCTCAGTAAATAGAGCGTTCGGATCATCAGCCCCGCTCCAATCAAAAGTACTAGCGATACCGCCACCTCGGCGGCGACAAATACGCTCCGCGCTCGCCCGCCGCTGGAATCGGCGTCCGTCTTGCCTAAGCCTTGCTTCAGGGATTCATTCAGATTTGTTCTTGTCAAATGCCACGATGGCGTTAATCCCGCGATTAACCCCGTCAGAATGGAAATCGTCAGCGTAAAGCCCAGAACCCATCCGCCCAAACCGATCTGCACGGCGAGCGGTAACTGTGGCCCTATAAAGTCTGCGATGGCCTGGATGACAAAATGAGCGAGCAGAAGCGCAAGCGCGCCACCAATCACCGAAATCAAAACTGTCTCCGTAAGCACCAGGCTTAGGATGCGCCCCCGGCTTGCTCCCAGCGCCGTGCGAACGGCGATCTCCTTTCGCCGTCCCAACGCTTTCGCCAGCGTCAGATTCGCCACATTTGTGCATGCGATCAGCAAGACAAAGCCAACCGCGCCAAACAGCACCAATAGAGCTGGTCCCACCTGCTGGAACATTTGCTGGTTCAGCCGCAGGACGACCGCGCCCCATCCAGCGTCGTCCACGGGATACTGCTGTGCCAGCCGGGCTGAAATCGTGTCCATCTCGGACTGGGCCTTTTTCATGTCTATTTCAGGCTTCAGTCGAGCGATGACGATGTAGCCGTGATTCCCCCGCACCGCCCGTTCCTTCTCCGTCCAGGCCAGTGGCACCCAAAGTTTCGCCTGAAATGGAAAATCAAAGTTGGCTGGTGCAAGACCAACCACCTCATAACTCTTGTCGTCTAGTTTGATCTGCCTTCCAAGGACATCCTTGCTGCTCCCCAAGTGCGTTTGCCAAAAGTCGTAGCTGATCACCACCACGTTGCCGCGCCCCGGCTGATCTTCTTCTTCAAGAAATCCTCGCCCGAGGACAGGTTGCACGCCGAGCACCGAAAAGAAATCAGCCGATACCGCGCGCCCTTCCACGGACTCCGGTTGCCCCATGCCCGTCAAATTAAATTTGCGGAAGCCCAAGGCGCTCATCTGTTCGAAGACGTGATTTTGGTCGCGCCAGTCAAGATAATTTGCCGGCGAAACGACAAACTTCGTAACTCCCGGAAAGCTTTTCTGCGGCGGCGTGTGCCACACCACCATAAGCCGCCCGGGATCGCGGAAGGGCAACGGCTGGAACATCACGGCATTCACCACGCTGAAGATCGCGGTATTCGCCCCGATCCCCAGCGCCAGCGTCAGCACCGCCACTGCGGTAAACCCTGGACTCTTGCGCAGCGCCCTCAGTCCATAGCGAATATCCTCGATCATGTTCTCCACGTTCGGCCGCCGCCAAACTTCTCGCCCGCCCTGTTCAGTCAGCGTCACATTCCCAAACTGCCGCCGCGCCGCGTGCCCCGCTTCTTTCCTCGACATCCCGCCGGCAACCAACTCCTCGATCTTCTCCGCAAGGTGCTCTCGAATCTCTTCCGACAACTCGCCATAGAGCCGCCGCCGCAAAAATAGTCGCTTCAGCCACATCATGATTCACCCGGCACAAGCACGCGTGTATTCCCTTCGAGCCTTCCACAAAATCTGTCATTCGTACCGCAACGCCACCATCGGATCAACAAGCGTGGCCCGCCGAGCCGGGATATAGCATGCCAACAGCGCGACGAAGATCAGCAGCCCGGCAACGGCGGCAAACGTCCCCGGGTCGTGCGCCGTCACGCCAAACAGCAGGCTGGTCATCAACGGCGTCAACCCTAAAGCGGCACCGACTCCAATCGCCACGCCCGCCAGCGCCATTTTCGTGCCCTGCCGTAAGACCATTTGCAGAACATCTCCGCCCTGCGCCCCGAGCGCCAAGCGAATTCCAATTTCACGCTGGCGTTGTGACACGGCGTAAGAAATCACGCCATAGATGCCGATGATTCCGAGCACCAGCGCCATTGCGCCGGCGATCCCGAGCATTACGAGCGTAAAGGAAGTTCGCGCCACCGATTTGTCATAGACTTCCTGCATCGTCCGCACCGACGCCAGCGGCAAGCTGGAGTTCACCGACCACACAGCCTGACGGACCTCATTCAGAAAGCCTTCCGTGCCCGCGCGTTCGCTTCGCGTCACAAACGTCACCGTTCGCAGGGTTTGTGCAATTTTATTCCCGAACAGGTACTCCATCATCGGTGGCCAATAAACGATTTCAGGCGCTTTGTCCTGCACGCCTCTTTCTCGAACATCCTCGATCACCCCGATCACCTCACGCCATGGCATCGCCGAGAACTCGCGCAATTGCTTGCCCAGAGCCGCCGACGGCGTGCCCCACATCTCTCGGGCCAAATTCTCCGAAATCATCACTACCGGTCGCAGTCCGTATACGTCGGTCCACGTAAATTCCCGGCCGGCAATCAATCGCGTCCCCGCCGTTTGTAGAAAGCCTGGAGAAATATATTTGTACAGCCGCAGCGGTGCCATCACGTTGTCGGGGTACGTCTTGTCTCGGGCAAAGATGCAGTCCCAGTCCGAACCGAAACCTTCCATCGGCATTTCGCTCACGAGCCCCGCAGACTTCACACCGGGGGTCGCTGCCAGCCTCTCCAGAATTTCATTCTGAATGCGCAACACTCTTTCCGGCTCCGCTACCAGAGCGTCCGGAATCGAGATGCGCATCACCTGGAGATGCCTCGCGTCCGTGAATCCCGGGGCCACCGTTCGCAATGCTTGGAACGTTCGGATCATCAAGCCCGCGCTCACGAGCAGCACAAGTGCCATCGCCACCTGACCCACCACAAGAATGCTGCGGGTGCGGTGGCGCTCCCGGCTTGCGCTCGCTGCCCGGCCTCCGCTGCGGAGAGCTAGCGAAGCACGCGGCCCGGCATATTTCAGCGCAGGAATCAGCCCGAGCACCAAACCGGAAAGCAGGGCAAGCAGCACAGTGAAGCCGAGTGTCCGCGCATCCAGCGAAAGCTCACTCAAGCGCGGAAGATTCGCCGGGCCAATGGCCAACAGCAGACGCACGCCGGCATAAGCTAATACCACGCCGAGAGCTCCGCCCATCAGCCCCAGCATCACGCTTTCAACGAGGAGTCCTCGGACCATCCGCCCCCAACTCGCACCGAGCGCGGCGCGAACGGCCAGTTCCTGCTGTCGCCCTTCCACCCTCACCAGCAACAGGTTGGTCACGTTAGCGCAGGCGACGAGCATCACCAGTCCGATGGTTCCCATCACCACCCACAGAACGTCGCTGACGTTGCCAATGATTTCTCGCTTTAACGGACGAATCATCGGCGTAATCTTCCACGTCTCGTAGAAATGCGGATTCGTGCCAGGACCATTTGTCCAGGAGTCCATCCAGATTGGCAACATACGCGTCAGGTCGGCATTGGCTTCCGCGATGGTCAAGCCGGGCTTCACCCGCGCGACCCCCTCGAACCCGAATCCTGCAAGGATCAAATTGCGACGGTCAAAGGCGAGCGGCACCATGACATCGAAGTCGGTATCGACCAACCGGAAACCTTTTTGCGTAATGCCGACTACTTCCCGAGGCCGCGCGTCCACGGTAATGTTGCGCCCGACGACCGAGCGGTCTCCGCCGAACCGCCGCTGCCAGTAGCCATAGCTGAGCATCACGCGCTGCGGACCGCGCGGAACTTGATCTGCCTCGGAGAGCCATCGCCCAACGGCAGGCGGAACCGCCAACGCCTGAAGTACACCGTCGCTGACTTCAACTGTGTGCACCTGCTCCGGCTCAGCCAGGCCTGTAACGCTCGCGGTTCCTGTATCCCACACTCCCAATGACTGGAATGCGCGATTGTGCTCCGCGTACGTGAAATACATGGAGGGCGAAAGGTGCAGGCCGCTCTCGAAATCCGTCAATCCTGGCGCCCCAGGGGCGGTTTGGTGCAGCGATACTAACTGTTCGGAATTTGGATAGTTCAGCGGTTTCAGCAGCACGCTATTCACAACGCTGAATACGGCCGTATTGGCGCCAATTCCGATCGCAATCGTCAGCAAGCTGACGGCAGTGAACGTCGGGTTGTGCCGCAGAGCGCGCAACCCGTAGCAGACGTCAGCGACAAATTCTTCGAAGGACGGCCAACGCCAGACGTCTCGACAATCTTCTTCGGCCAGCGTCACATTCCCAAATGCGCGTCGCGCCGCGTGCCTCGCTTCTTCCCTCGGCATCCCACCCGCAACCAACTCCTCGATCTTCTCTTCGAGATGCTCTCGAATCTCTTCCGAGAGCTCGCCATAGAGCCGCCGTCGTGAAAATAGTCGCTTGAGCCACATCACGATTCTCCCGGGGCCAGCACCCGCGTAATCCCTTCGAGCATCTTTTCAAAACGCGACACCTCATGCTCCAGATGTTTCGCGCCTTTCGCGGTCAGCTTGTAAATCCGAACGCGACGGTTCGTGGTCGAGATGCCCCACTCGGCTTTCACCAACTCTTCCTTCAAGAGCCGCTGAAGCGCCGGATAGAGCGAGCCTTCTTCAATGTGCAGCAAATCGTTAGAGGTTCGCTTGATGTGCTGCGCCAGCGCGTACCCATGCAGCGGCTGACGCTTCAGGGTTCGGAGAATCATCATCTCCAATGCGCCAGGAAAGAGGTCTCGCTGCTCGCGGTTTTTCATCGAGGGAGGTTCTCTCCAGCCCCGACCTACCAGCAACTAGTCTAGGCCTAGAGCGAAATAGTATGAAGGCACGGTCTTGAAGTCAAGAGAAAAAAAAGACCGAGCTCGCGGCACAACGCTACTTTGTCCTCAAGCCAGGTCACTCCACCATCAGGACTCGGTTATCTCAATGGCTCGCCGCAGCAGCCATATCTGTCCTCCTCGATTCGTTCCATAGACGAATGTATGGCTGCAAATCCTTCATCATTTTCTGGAATTGCGCGATGTCCAGCGACTGCGCGCCGTCGCTGATGGCTTTTTCCGGGGCCGGGTGCACTTCTACGATTAGTCCGTCGGCCCCGATCGCCACGCCGGCGCGAGAGAGCGCCGGCACCAGGCTCCGTTTTCCCGTCGCGTGGCTCGGATCTAGGATCACCGGCAAATGCGTCAGTTCATTCAGCGCGGGAATGGCCGCAATGTCGCAAGTGTTCCGCGTCACCGTTTCAAAGGTGCGAATTCCCCGCTCGCACAAAATCACCTCGGGATTTCCGTGCGCCGTGATATATTCCGCCGACATCAGCAGTTCTTTCACCGTACTGCTCAATCCGCGCTTCAATAGCACCGGCCGCCCGCATTTTCCCAGCGCCTTCAGCAGCATGAAGTTTTGCATATTTCTCGCGCCCACTTGCATCACGTCGGCGTATTTCGCGACCAAATCCACGTCGCGGTCGCTCATCACTTCCGTAATAATCGCCAATCCCGTGGCTTCCTTGGCCTTTTTCAGCAACTTCAAACCTTCCTCTTCCATCCCCTGAAAATCGTACGGCGAAGTCCGCGGCTTGAACGCGCCGCCGCGGAGCATTTTCGCGCCGCCTTTCGCAACCCCTTCCGCCGCTTGCATGATTTGTTTTTCCGATTCCACCGAGCACGGCCCAGCCATTACCACGAATTCGCCGCCGCCAATTTCCGTCCCATTGACTCTTATCCTTGTTTTGCCGGGACGGAATTCCTTGCTCACAAATTTATACGGCGCCGAAATTCTCACCACGTTTTCCACCTGCGCCATGGCTTCGATCGATTCCATGCACGCGGTCACATCCCCTACGCCAACGACGCCGATCACCACGCGCTCCTCCCCTTCGATGGAATGCACCTTGTATCCGAAGTGCTCTACCTGTTTGCGTACTTCATCGATCTCTTCGCGCTTTGCGTGCAATTTCATGGAGATGATCATCTTTCCGGCCCTCCCGATTTTTTCCCTGTCCTAAAATAAAAAACCCACTCGGCTGGCGAGTGGGTCGAATCTTTTGATTGCTAAATTCGCTTACAGAAACGCCCCCCGCCACCTGGATGGATCTCCGGTAAATCGATACCAGCGATAGGAATTGGCGAAGACGGCGTTCATGACCTACGAAGTGTATTTCTTCTCGTTTCCGGATACAACACTTTCTTTTTTTTCTCGGCGCGCCGCCGATCCGGCTCTGTCTTTAAAAAAATAATACGGCAATGCGGAAACGCGCGAAGCCGGGAGCTGCATTCGCGCGGCACGCGCCCACCGCCACTCTGCCGACAGGCCGGTTGTGGATCTTTTGCTCGATTTCATCCGGCAATTTGGTCAGGTCCGCCACCTCAAAACGCACCATCGATTTTGCGGAAGTGCCGGCAAGTCCCGCATCGCTCTCGCAAGTCTTTCGCGCGCCAGCCGTTGCGTTCTCTAGGCGGAATCCTTTCGCGGTAAGCAAGGAAAGTACTTTTTGCTCTTGCTCCTCGACGCTCAATTCCGGAACGGCTTGTGAAAAATCCTGGACGGCGTAGAGTCCGCCCGGCCCGCGCACCGCCGCGATACCCACGGAAGTGAGCTGAGGATTCATGAGATTCTTGCGATGGCCGGGCGAATTCATCCAGCCGGTATGAATAGTCTGGGGATCCGGACCGATCGCAATATTTTCCGCGATGGCGCTGAAGCGCGCGCCGGACTCTGCGAGGCGCGCTTCCAAGCTGGATTCGCCGGGAAGCTGGTGCTCCAGCATATTCAGATTGAGCATGAGGAGAGCGTGCTTGCGGGCCGCCTTGAAGAGCGCGTCGTTCCATTGCAACGCGGGCAAATCGTGTTCGCTGCGTTCGCGATTCACAGACTCGAACAACTGGCGCTCCGAATCGTTGCGCTGCGATTGCGCGTTCGCGTTCGTAGAAAAGAAAAAAACAAACGCGGCAAGGAGAATTCTTTGATTTCTAGTGGCGGTAAGAAAAATTCCGAGATTTCGCGTCGCGGCGAGGAGAAATTCTAAATTTCTCATGCCGGTGAAAATCAGCCGCGGACGCGCACGGCGCTGAAGCTCAGAACCACGTGGCCGCCGGCAGTGGGACGGCCAAAACTCAGCATGGGGCTGAAGCGCGAGAACAGCAACATCTGGTCCAGTTGGTGGCGAAGCTCCGGGTTCGTCGGTCCAGAGAGAATCTGGTAATCGGTCATTTGTCCGTGCGAGTCGACGGTGACGTCAACGAGCAGGCCATGCGGCAGGGAAAGTTCGAGGTCTTGCTGCTCAGGCGCCCAGGACTGCGGATAATCCGACAGAGTAATCAGCTCGGCAGGCCGCATCAGATTTAGAGCCACGTCGTTCTGCACGGCGCGCACCGTTGTGCCGGGCACGATCATCTGCAGCACCAAGACGAAAACGAGAATGGCCGAGAAGAATCCACCGGTGGCTGGAAGGGTCAGCGGACGGAAAACGTTGTCGAGCAAAATCTCCGCGCGATCCTTCATGCGGCGGAAGCGGCTGGGCCAATCGCGCGAATGCTGCGCTTGAGCGGCGGCAACCTTAATGCGGATAGCGAGATCAGCTGGAGGAACATTCTTGGGCATACGCGAAAGCATAACGCTCAGCTTGCGGAACTTCTCGAGCTCGGCGCGGCAAACGTGGCACGCTTCGAGATGCCGGCTGATGTGCACGCGCTCTTCCACACGCGCTCCGCCAGTGACAGCATCATCGAGATAGCCCGCCAATTTTGTTCTTACTGTGTTGCACTTCATTGGACACCCTTGTCCGCGGCACTTGCGCGCGGGTGAATACGTTCAGGAGAAATTGTCACTCGCCTTGCGGCGGAAAATGCATCGCCGAAAGGCGACGGTTGAGACTCCG
>Ga0307474_10000108_pt1 | contig 60280 bp, 97 predicted proteins | sample atmos_gasesECM1C_2_FD_203312 | JGI IMG/M metagenome (GOLD analysis project Ga0307474, IMG submission 203312) | Hardwood forest soil microbial communities from Morgan-Monroe State Forest, Indiana, United States - atmos_gasesECM1C_05 | ecosystem: Environmental > Terrestrial > Soil > Temperate...
GCAATCGTTCGGGCGTTTGCTTTCGATTTGCTCCGAGAATCAAACCGAAATGGTCTTGCACGCAGCCGAGGTTGAATCGACGTTGCAACTCTCCACCGACCAAGAAGCCGAAGCCGGCGATCTGGCCGCGCTCCAAGAGATTGCCGATCGAGAAGGCTGGGAAACAACCTAACGACATTCCAAGTGGCACCGCGCAGCCGAGAATGCGCGGAACAAACGAGGTACGAAAATGAAAGCAGGAGTGGACCTTCAGGCACTAGCAGCCGAAATCGAGCGACAGCGAAACACCAAGCGCGATTTTAAGGCAAGCACGTCTGAACTAACCCTGATAGATGAAACCGAAGACGCAAAAGGCGCGCTCGCGCTGAAAATCAACGGCCACGGAACATTCGGCGTCACCGAATTGTGCCATGACCAAATCGCAGCGCATCACGGCATCCCGGCCAAGTATTACGACAAGATGCGGCACGAAGCTCCCGAGCTGCTGGTTCGCAATGTGAATCACTGGTTCGATGCCACGAAGGACACGCGAATGCTCCGGACTCTCGACGGCCGGGCGCGTGCCTTCCTCTCCAATCGTTATCGCTCGATCGACAACGACGACGTAGCGACGGCGGTGCTTCCGATGTTTCTCGAACAGTCCGACCTTGGTTTGAAACTCGAGTCCTGCCAAGTCACCGAGACGCGGCTGTACATCAAGGCAGTTTCGGAACGCATCGTCGGCAAGGTCGTCGGCGACGTGGTGCAATCCGGAATCTGCATCACCAATTCCGAAGTGGGGTTGCACGCCTTCAAAATCGAGCCGCTCGTGTACGTCTTGCGTTGCACAAACGGGATGGTCCTAAATGACGCCCGTATGCGCAGGTACCACGTCGGACGTCGCACGGAAGAACTCGAAACGGCCGTCGAAGTTTTTGCGGACGACACACGCAAGGCCGACGACCAGGCGCTGATGCTGAAAATGCGTGACGTCGTGAAGGCGTGTTTCGACCAGGTTAAGTTTAACGAGATGACTCGCGGCCTCGAAATCGTCGCGGGGAACAAGCTGCAACGGAATCTGGTGGACACGGCCGACAAGGTCGTTGAAGTTTTCCAGATCGCCGACCGACATAAGGATGGAATCCTCGCGCAGCTTGCGGGGCACGCCAAGACCCGATGGGGATTGTCGAATGCTCTGACGGCCTACGCGCAGGACGATGCACTCGATTACGACGAGGCAAGCCGCTTCGAGGAACTAGGGGGCGAAGTCATGACCCTCTCGAACACGAAGTGGGAAGAAGTCGCCGGGGTCGCGGCCTAACACAAATCGGGGCGGCGAAAGCCGCCCCGCGCAGTCCGGAAGGTGAACTTTGAGCGACAAAATCGTTGAGCTTTGCAGGTGCGGACATGCCAAGAAGCGTCATGCTTGGCGAAATGGAATTCCGCAGGACGGGAAGTGTCGCGTGTTCCGATGTAAATGCGTTCGGTTTACGTGGACCGCGAAGGCCAAGTGACAAATCCAAAAAACACAGGAGACGTGATGGACACACCGAAAGTAGACCTACAGAAGTTGAAGGCGCTCATTCTGCCGTTGTCGGGCCAACAGAACCGGGACCTGGTAGCGGACATCAAGAAGAATGGCTTGCTCAATCCGATCGTACGGTTCGAGGGCAAGGTGCTGGACGGCGCCGCACGCGAAACGATTTGCCGTGACCTGGGTATCGAACGTCGGTACGTCGAGTTTGAATCGCTGGCGCTATCCTGCTCACCCGCTGATTACTTATGGTCGCAGAACGTCACCCGGCGTCATCTGACCGACGACCAACGTGCGGTGCTGGCGTTCGCATGGGAGAAAGAGTTGAAGGGCGAAGCCAAGGCCCGACAGCTTGACGCTCTCAATAAGGGTAGTGAGCCGGGGAAGAAATCCGGCCTCGCCCCGGAGTCAAACCGGACGCGCAAAGAGATTGCGAAGCGCGCGCACGTCACGACTCACAAAATTCAACAAGTGGAAACGGTGAAGAAACGCGCACCGCGTCTGCTCAAAAAAGTAGCAGACGGAAATATGAAGTTGAAAGACGCGGTGAAGGCTGCAAGGCCGATCGCCGTGATGAAGCCGAAGAAGTGGACGGTGGCCGAGGCGCTCGCAGAGTCAATGACGTGGATTACCCGCGGAATTGACAACGCTCTCCCGCGCATCGACAACCCGAAGGCGTTCTTGCTCGCGCTGGGGCCAAAGATACAGGCACTCTGTGCAGATCGCGCCAAGGCGTCCGGGAAGGCCAAGAAAGCCGCCTAGTCAGCGGGGGCGCAGCCGGGAGCGCGGAATCCCGGCACAAATTCTTGCGAGGGATTATGGACGCCGTACACGAGACACCGAACGATGACGACGTGGTGCGCCGTCGCAATCTGAATACTGGGTTTCATCGCGACATGCCTTTCGGCGAGGCGCTGGACGAAATCACCAAGAAGGCGAAAAGCCAGTACCGGAATCGGTTCAAGGTCGCAGGTCGCTTGGCCGAGGGCGAGAAAATCGAAATCGGAATCCACACCTATGAATTCCGCGACTAGCCTTTTCCCAACCGAGGGCAAAAACGAATTGCGTGACCGCGCGCGAAAAATGGGCCAGCTTCAATCGCGGATCTCCGACACGCCGGGAGCTATCTCTGGACTCAAGGGCACGTCGGGCCAGGTTCTGTACTTCATCCGGAAAGCCAAAGCGCGGACGTTGGATATGAACGACCACGATGGCCTTGTGCGGACCGTGGACACCGAACAGATGTTGACTGACCGCGACCGGCGCTACATGCAGCGCGGTAAATGGTGGAAGCCGATTCCGGAAGGCTGGCCCGGTCGCGGGAGTTATTGCACCACGCTGCACCCGAAGGAAATCGCGTACCTACAGAAAGTAGTAGATGAAATCGAGACAGAGATTTTCCAACTGGAACATGACCTGCCGGAATTGAAAGTCGAGCTGGCCAAACTCGCGCAGCACGGACCAATCCCGGCAGACCTGGCCAGACGCTACGGCGTGAAGGAGAGCAACGATGGTCCATTATGCAGTCGAGTCACAATTGAAAAAAATCGAGTGCCCGTGCAAGGTCCACCCGAACGGTGTCTGTAGCGCAAGGAATCGAACGGTCGAAGAACTGGCAACGGTTTACGACGGGGGTTTCGGATTTGAAATCTCCACTGACGAACAGGCTGTACTTAAATTCAGGAACTGGAAGCAGCAAGCGTAACCAGCACGCGGAAGCTGGCCAATCGAGGGATACCTAATGAGTGGCACGACGGAACGGAGAATGAGTTTGTTTTACCGCGACATCGAAGTCGGCGGCAAAAGCGACAAGGTCTACACCGTGGAAATCGTGAGCGTCGGCACCAAGGCGACGCCGGCCTACCAAGTGAAATATTTGTTCGGGCCTCGCGGCGGCTGGGTGCAATCCGGGTTCAAAACCAAGAACGCGGTGACGCTGACCGAAGCGAACGCGACGTTCGATGAAGTAGTCGCGCACCAGATTGAAAAGAAAGGCTACCGGCCTGAGGCAGAATATGCGTGCGCAGGTCCAACACTCGCCGCGGTCGAACCGAAAGATGCAAAATCGACCACCCGGTATGCGTGCGAACAGCCACAAGATGCGACGCGCGAGGAATCCGATGCGTTAATCAAGAACTCGAAATTCTGGCTCCAACAAAAGATGGACGGCGTTCGTCGGCAAATTCACAAGACGCCGGCGGGAGCTTTCATCGGATACAACAAACTCGGGAAAGCCGTCGAGCTTCCGACGTCGATGCTGGCCGAGCTGATGGCCATTCCCGCGAAAAGTTTTTGGATGGACGGCGAGCTGGTCGGCGATAAGTATTGGGCGTTCGACCTGTTCGAGCTGAACGGGGACGTTGTCGCGCAGGAAGCGTACAGCACGCGATTCACCCGGCTGACACAATTGCTTGGCATGGGCGAGAACGTCTGCATAGTGCCGACGGCCGTCTCGATCGCGGCCAAGACCGCAGCAATGGCGGGACACGTCCAGTTGCGGCATGAAGGCGTGGTATTCAAGCGGACCGACGTGAAGTACCGCGCAGGAGATTCCGGCCAGCACAAGCGATTCAAGTTCGTGAAATCGGTTTCGTGCTACGTCACGTCACTCAGCACCAAGAAGGCCAGCGCGACGGTGTCCATGCTCGACGGCGCCAGGTGGATTGAAGTGTCCGACGTGTCGACAAACGGCAAGGGTACGATCGCTAAGGGCGACGTGGTCGAAGTGCTGTTCCTCTACGCGACGGCCGGACGTCGGCTTTACCAGCCCCGCATCAAGGAAGTCCGCACCGATGTCGAAGCCGCGGACTGCACCATCGACCAACTCGCCGGAAAATTCAAAGAGGGAATCGCCGAGGCCGCATGAGCCGAATCCGTTCCACTCCTAAACCCTGGACGGCGCGTGAAGATAAAAAACTCCGTGCGCTCTATCCCACGATGCCGAACCTCGGAATCGGGGAACATTTTGGGCGCACGGACAAATCGGTAGCTTCACGCGCCAAGGTACTTCGGCTCGACAAAGGCACCCGGAAGCGCTTCACCGAGAAAGATGACGCGATAATCCGAAAACTTTATCGACGTCACACAACCGTCTCGATCGCGAAGATACTTAACCGGAGGGCCATGTTCCGGCGAACAAAGGATTGCGGCGACCAGGCTGGTCCGTTGGCCGGGGCCGGATGCAGTCGACGCAATTCAAGAAAGGCGAAATCACCGGGTCGGCGCTGGCTAGATTAAAACCCGTCGGTACGGTCGTGATGCGAGATGGCTACATGATGATGAAGGTCAAAGCCGAACCCGAGACAGTCGCAGGTAAGGGCGCTCACTCCACGAACTGGATGTACGTTCACAAAATGGTGTGGGAATCCGCGAACGGAATGATTCCAAAAGGCTGGCGAATGTGGAAAGACGGCGACCACCTGAACTGCTCACTAGATAATCTCGAACTGGTGAGCGGTCGGGACCATGTCATGCGTACATCTATTCAAAATTTCCCACCGGAGCTACGAAAGACGTACCAGCTAATCGGTGCGCTCAAACGGAAACTAAAAAATCGCAAGAAAAAAAGGGAGAACATTGATGGCCGAGAACAAGCTAGCTGACCTTCGTAACATTCTGTTCGAGCAGTTGGAGCGGTTGAAAAACGCCGAGCAACCGGATTCGGAAATCAAAAGAGCCGAAGCGGTTTCCGAAGTCGCTACCACGATCTTAGCGACCGCGCGCGTCGAGCTGGACTTCTTGAAAATGGTGGGCCAAGAATTATTGCCGCCCACCGTCGACGCGGCCGCGACGGCGCGCTTCCTCGAAATGGAAGCCGACCCGAGAACCAACCCGAAAGCGAAAGGCCTCGGCACCGGAAAGAATCTTGGGGGCGGTCGATGACCATGATGTTCGAGTTTCCGGCAGGGCTGTCCGACAAGTACGAACCGAAGCGGCTGAAAGACTTCATCGGCATCGACAAGCCGCTTGCCACCATGAAGGCCTTCATCAAGCGCCCGTATCCATCGGCGTGGTTTTTTATCGGGGCATCTGGCCTCGGCAAGACTACGCTAGGTATGGCGCTCGCACGCGAGGGGAACGCCGAGCTGCACCTGGTCCCATCGCAGAAGTGTGACGCCGCGGCGGTCGACGAAGTCACGCGACGATGCTGGACCGGGGCCTTCAACTTCTTTGGCGACCGCAAGGGGAAGCCGGCTGACTTCCATCTGGTCCTGGTCGACGAGGCCGACCGGATGTCGATGGCCGCGCAGTTGCAGTTCCACTCGAAGCTGGACGCGACGGCGATGCCGCCGAACACGGTATTCATTTTCACGGCGAACAGCGCGACGAACCTCCAAGACTCGTTCCTCTCTCGGTGCCGTTGTCTGGTATTCGAGCGCGAGTCGATGAAGAAAGCACTTCCCGCGTTCCTCGTGAAAGTGTATAAATCGGAATGTCGTTTGACCTTGCCCCTAGCTCAAGCGACGAAAATCGCAGAACAATCCAACTGGAACGTCCGCGATGCGCTCATGGAGCTTGAAGTTTCGCTCCTGGCGCGAGCGGCATAGGAGAACGGAACGTGACGACCAAGCCGAAAATATTGGACCGAGACTTTTTCGTGAAGGCTGGAAGCCGGGGCGGGAAGGTCCGCGCCGAAAAAGCCTCCGCTGAACAGTTGTCGGCCTGGGGGAAGAAAGGCGGGAAAGCCGGCGCCGCGAAGCGTTGGGCTGGCCACAAAAAGAAACGACCCGCCCTCAAACCCAAGGCGAAGGCCAGATACAACGCACCGATTCCGAGCGCGGCCTGAGCCGTGGCTTGTAACTGCCCCTCGTCCCCGTGCGCGTGCTTCATCAAAGGCGCGCCGTGCGCGTGCGCGTGTTCCGTGGTTGAGCCCCTTGACCCGGACGCGCGCAAGGCCACGCTGATAGCCGAAGTCAAACCACAATGCGCCATGTGCGACCCGCCCGGCCTTGAGCCAACAAAGGAATTGACCCATGCGAAAGCTCGATTTGTTTTTGACGCTCCCGTTAATGACGGCGTTCTACGCACTCCCGGTGGCGCACGCGCAAAAGGAATTCGGGACGATGCGAATCGTTCAGGACGAGAAGCCGCCGTCCCACATGGCCGTCCCGAGTCCGACCCCCTGCTATTTTGAATGGCTGGGACCTAACATCATTCGCATTTGCCCGGGCGGAATAATCACTGAAATTCCGGCGACGGTCGATCACTACGACGAATGGTGGCGTTTACATGTCCTGACCAATGAGTGGGAAATGACCCAGGCAAAGCGTCATAGCTTGGGGCGCGCATGACCGCGCGGGAAATCGCCGAAGCGGAATTGATGAAGATGCGGCCCCGCTCCCGCGAGAAAGTCATTCGCCTGGTCTATGCGCTGGTCGGTCCGACGAAGGGCGACGAAGTCGTGGCCCGAGTTGGCGAGCTGGCCAGGACGAAAGGTTTACCGTAGGATTCCCGGACTTCGTCCGGGGTGATGACTGCGGTGAAAGCGAGGTCAACATGCCCCAAGAAGGTTCACCCGACCTAGCACTCGGCCTCGTGTATCTAGTCGTGGCGTTTTTGATTCTGGCCGTTGTTGTTTGGTTCACGCACAAGCTGTGGCATAGACGTAAGCAACCGAAAGTGAAGTGGCCTCCCCGCCGTTCGCAGCAAATCCCAACAATAAAAAAGGAGAACAGAAAATGTCATCTGACGTACAAGTAACCCATCGACCCAGGCCGCTCGACGGCCGAGTATCACCAACACCGACCGAATGGAAGATTCGTTGCCATGTTACTGGTGAAATCGTGAATCTGACTCGCCAGGAATATCTGGTACAACTCGAATCCGACCATTGGACTTGTCCATACGACCGCGGACCGGCCACGTTTATTGGAGACATAGCTTGAGGCCGCGAGCGGCGCTCGCGATCGCCGCGCTGGTTAGCATGCTGATCGTGTTCTCACCCGTGATTTTTGCCGAATTCGCCGACACCGCCAGGCGAGAGGCATGCCAAAACTTCCTACGGCGGCGACTCAAAAAAGGAGAGGCATGCGCAACCTAGCGAAGCGACTCGGAGCACTAGTCATGCGTTGGATTTTTGGGCCAATTGAATCTCTCGACCCGGTCGCCCTGACGTCGACGGCGCCCTGGCCTCTCACCAACTACGCGGAAGAAGAAGAACCCAAGAAGGAGCAACCGCCCTACCCGTGGTGTCCTCAACCCGAGAAGTGTATCCCGCTCGGCTACTGCCCGAAGAACCCCGGTTGTGGCGATTAGGCTGCTACCGTCAATTACCGCTAAATACCAAAGGCCACCCGTTTGGGTGGCCTTTTTTGCGTTTCAGGGCCGTTTGCCGCGGTTTGGCGGTTCCGAGCCTGTTGCGGGGTACCCCGGCTGCTAGAGGGCGGGATTTGCGGCAGGAACGCCAGGACGCCTATCCGCTGCGTTTGCCGCCAATCGTATGGTTCTGGAAGACCAGCTTATTGCCATTGCTCGGCACTACGGCATCGACCAGGTAAGTCGCCATCGCCCGGTGCAGGTGCTTGGAAGTCGAAACGGCATCTCGCCAGTTTAGGTTGTCGGAGTAAAAGCACCGTCGACCGAAAAAGTTGTGAAGGTGCGTTTCGCTTTCGTCGACGCAGAAGACCGCGTTGACCATCATCATGGCCATGTCCGCGATCGCGCGGAGACGAATCAGGTGGTCACGCTGCTTCGCCAACATGGCTTCATCGTAATCGTGCTCGGTAATATGCTTCGCAATTTCACCGCCCAAATCGTGGATGTGCTTAATCAGATCTTCGATACGACCGTCTTTGTCTTTTAGCTTTGCGTTCTGCGCGGCGATTACGGCCTCTTGTGCTGTGAGCTGGTCGCGTAGCTCGTTGACGATCGCCTCCTGGACGGTGAGAAACTTGGCCAGGTGCCCGACAGTCTCTTGCTGCTGTTCCTTGGTGAGCTTCTCCACGATTCCTCCTAGATGTACATCCACGAAGCGGCCTTCACCTTCTTATCGCTGCCGTCCTCGATCATGCCAGCCGTACGCAATTCCGAAATGTAATTCTTAAACGAACCCGTCGTAGGCGACACCCCGAGATATTCCCCGATCGATTCCCGCGAAACTTCATCGCCCTGGTGTCCGTGAACGAACCGCAGGATCTTCGCCGTCGTGCTGCCGAAAACGTTGGCCGCGCGATTTAGGAGCTCGGCCGAGTCGGTCACCGGATCTTGCACCGACGGCGCCGCAGACCACCCGGTCGACGTCAGCTTTACTTTTTCTCCCGTTGTTTCGATTAGACCGGCCACGCGCAGCGCACTCAAATAATTCTTGAAACTTCCGGTACCAGCCTTCACGCCGAGCCAGCCGGCTACTAGCCCTCGACTCGGCTCGGTCACATTGATGCCGGCGAAAGCGGCGAGCGCCTCGAGGATCCGCTTCTGTGGACCCGTGAGAGAGCCATCGCCTTCGAATTCAATTGGACGTGGTTTGTGCGCTGCCGCTTCCTTCTCAGGTGAACCGTGCCGCGCAGATGCAATCTCTGCTCCTTTTTTGGATTCCACGCCCAAACCTTTTGCGAGTCCGACGTCGATCGTGATGCTTTCTTTCCTGGTCGCGGCTTCGATTTTCTCAAGGATCCGCTGCGCATCGCGTTTCAGAACATCCAGCTCGCGCGCCCTGACCGCCAGGCGATCGCCGGCCAGCTTCTTGATGTCGTGCTTCACCCGCTCGAAAGTTTTGGCCAGGTCATCGTCGGTTAGGCCGGTGGCGTCGAAGTTGATTGCGTTGATGCGTACTATAATTTTCATCGCTTCCCTCAAAATGTTTGCGAGCGTGCTGATTGCGAGCGCCTTCGCCTTGTCCACTACCAGCGCAGTTGGCGATGTGACGACAGAGGCCTTGGGCTGGGCACGCAATAGCGACTTCAGCTCGCGGACCTGGCGCTTGAAATCGTCGATCGTTTTTGCTTCTTCTTCGGCTTGCTTCGGAATGTCGCCGAGCTTCACAAGCCATTCGCGGACTTTCTCGGTTGGCGGTGGCGGCTTTAATTCGTACTTCCGAGCTTCCTCGCCGTGTGGCGTCTCGATCGTGCCGACGTGCATCAGCTTCAGCTCGCGCGTGATTGCGCGACCGAGCGCGAAAAAGTATCCCGGCTCGAGCAATTTAATCGTGGCGAAGAATTCGGCTTGCTCTGGTTTCGGGATCCCGAGCTCATCGGCTGCGCGCTTTTGGTTTATCGTCTCGAATGTGGGCCCGACCAGGCGATTGAGACACATGCCGGTCAGATCCTTGCTGAGCGTGGCCAGGCGTTGCGTGGCAAAGACGCCGGCGAGCATGCGTTTGCGGCCGCGCGTTGCGAGTCCTCGCATGGAATCCGCAGCGACCGAATCGCCCTTCCCATGTTCGGGGCAGAACATATGCGCCTCGTCGACGATGACCAGGTAGGGGTGCCGCAATTCTTTCGGGGCGTCGATCAGTGCATCAAGGAATCGCTGGACCCACAGGTGCCGCTGCGATGCCGGCATCTCGTAAATGTCGCAGACGGCAGACGCGCGGCCCTCGAGCAGCGTCCGCGCGAGCTTGTCGGCCGTCCGGATGTCTGCCGGGGTATCGCCGCCCTTGCCGACCAGGAAGAAATCGAACTGGGTGCGCAGGGGAGCGAATTCACCTTCGGGGTCGATGATTATGATTCCGACCTGGCCGAATGCCTGTTCGATCAGGCGCTTTAGAAGCCAGGTCTTACCGCCGCCGGAATCCGCGGTGATCAGCAACCGCGTCGACATCAGAAGCTTTAAGTCGACCGAGACGTTACTGTTTCCGCTTTTTCCCAGAATTGCTTTTTTCATTGACCATTCCTTCGCGTTGAAGAACGCCGTGCATGAACTTCAAAGCCGGACTATACAGCGCCTTTCGTTCGTCTACAGTGACCTGGTTAGGGCCGAAGCGGAACAGCCGCCACCCCATACGGACAGCTTCGTTCGCCTTGTCGTTATCTTCCTCGTAACCTTTGCCGCGAGTGTGCGCGCCGCCCGAGAAGATCCCGCCCTGGACTTCGACGGCAACCTTGATCGACGGCCAGGCAAAATCGAAAAGCCACCCTCGCTCATAGTGGAATTGGTACTGACGAATCGGCGTGCGAATCCCGAACAGAGCGAACTGCTGGAACAGGCTTTTCTCCAGCTTGCTTTCTTTCTTCGGCTTTTTGGTTTTCATATGGTGATTATTTTTTTCTCCTTTTGCAGAAGGATGACTTGGATCGGAGCGCGGCATGCCGTGTTGTTACAGAACATCGTGACCATTACGAATTCATCCGGTGCCAGCGGGAAGTCTACCGGCCGGAAGAAAGCGCCCATCGGATCTGCGCCGCAGAACGGGCACCGCGGCTTCGGTGCGGCCTCGAGCTGCTCGGCGGTTAGGACTGGAATGTTCATGACTTTTTGAAATTCAGGTCTTCGGTTTCGGGTTCGGTGTCGGCCATGTAGAGCCAGACTTTTTTGGTGTAGTAGTTGTCGGCGAAATAGCAGACGGTCGAACCAACTTCGCCGATGATCTGGAAGCTGTACCGGGTGTCGCGCGAAATCTTCCCCGAGCCCTTGCTTTCAACGACCGAGATGATGCCGTTGCGCAAGCGCGCACCTTTCAGGTGGAGCAAGACGTTGGGTTTCTCGTCGCCGTCTTTCGGGTCGAGCTTTACGTACACCGTTTGCGGCCGCGTGTTCTCGGCCTTGGTTTTGACCAGAGTCTCTTTCGATTCGTCCAGATATTCCCAGGCCCGTTTGACGTTTCGAGGAATCAGGGTGCGATGTTCATCTCGAAGCGGGATGCTGAACTCCATGCCGACGATCAGAGTGTCTTCGTCGGTGTCGTAATGAGGTTTGACGTAGGTGGCCATCATGTGGCCGTTGATGACCGTGGTAGGTGGCGTGTCCAGCTCGCCGGGCTTGAACATCTCGCGAGTGGCCTGTTCCCGTTTCGCCGCTTCCTCGGTTTCGGCGGCGACGACGTCGCCTGGCTTTACCATCTCGAGCCCTTGCGCTTCGGCTTCGGCGACCAGGCGTTGTCGAAACGGCGTGACGGCCGCAGTTGCCTCGGAATCTATACCCTGTGACTCTTTCACTGACTCGGACGTTTCCCGCCCGGCCAATTCTTTCTTGCCCTTCGTCATAAGCCTCCTTAGTGTTTGTGAAAAAATGCGATGAGAAGTCCGACCGAAATGACGACCGCGATAAAAAGGATCCACGCGGCCGGGGAATTCTGCTTTGCGCCGACGACAATAACCCCGGCCTTACACTTCTTGCAAGGATGACCGTCGACCTGGCCGTCCTTGCATCCCGGCACATCGCATTGGACCGCGAACTTCATCGCGCCGGCGGGACGCCGTTTTTGATTACTCCCATGAACGCCGCGTACTGGTCGACGGTGATCTCCTGCGGCTTATCGACGCCGAAATGCTTGCACGCTCTTTTGACCCAGGTGGTCATGTCGTCGAATTTCGGACAGATGTCCGTCGCGAGCGCGAAGACCGCGTCACATTCGGCCTTTGAAATCGCCTTGCCTTTGGCCTTGGGTTGAGTAGACTTCGAACCTCCGCGTTGATCACCGCCATTCGTTGCGCCAGTCGCACCGCCATCGAATAGAGTGCCGCCCTGTGATCCCTTCGAGCCATTTTCCTTTTCCTCCTCCGACCGCCGAGTGGCGCCCTCCGTGACGTCTATTCCCTCGGCCTCGAGCAACGCGTAATCATCGACGCCGAGCCCAATCTTTTCTACTCCCGCTTCGTGGTAATCCTCGAGCGCCGCTGCTTTCTGTAACCTGTGATCGTTTGTGCTGAGTTCAATTCGCTTCGAGAGTCGACGAATCGTGGTCTTAATCCACTGGCGGTCTTCATGTGTGACCCACGGCCCCCCGGCATTTGCCTTCATCGACGGGGAGTTTTTCTTGATACGTAGAATTTCGTCGCGGCCCATGAACTCGAAGTCGGGACGATTGTGCTTCGTGTAGGTGATTACCGAGTACGCGCCAATCCAATCGTTGGGATCCATCGACTCGGGATATTTGACCTTGTGGTGCATCTGATGGTCGGTGCCCATGATGATATCGAATTCATCATCTTTGCGGACTACACAACCGAACATCCCGGCCACGACACCGGTGCGCATGGCTAACGCGATGTAGCCCCGATAGCCGGGCCACATCTGACATTTCAGAACCCGCTCGCTCCCCTTGCCTTCGCCGAGCGGAACTAGGTAGGCCTGGCCGAGCGCGGGGTCTAGTTCTAGTCCGAGCTGCGCCGCTTCCATCACAGAGCCGGTCACACTGAGCGGAGTGCATTGCAGAAGCTTCGGCGTTCGCTGCGCGGCTGTGATGACCGTGCGCACAAATTTATCAGCAGTCAATCCCCTGGGAAGCGCAGTCTGAATTTGCTTGAGCATGGCGCGGTCGTTTAGTTGCCGAGCCAGGTCTTGAATCGGAGTCAATTGTTTCTTTGCCAGATCCTTTGAATCGGCCATCACTTCCTCCGTTTAATCGCGTTCGTAATACGAATCATCTTTGCCTTGCTCGGCCTTAGTGACGTGAAGGTCGCCACAGTGACGACATCGGTAGACCTTCACTCGGCCACTCGCTTTCCGCATTGAAGCCCGCGCCACATGCTCGCTGGGATGGCGGCGCTTGCCGGTTCTCTCGCAGATAATTATCTCCGGCGGTCCCGGATTGAGTTTGGGTTCGGTCATCCCCGCCCGCGCCGGAATGGAATATTGAGCGGACGGCAACCTGGAATCTTCATCGCTTCTTTTTGCGTGGCCGCGATTAGGTTGAGCTGCTCCTGATTGATGTCGAGCAGGTGAGTCAACTCCGGGTGCGCGATGACGTGGTCGGGAGCCAGGCCGAGAATGAACCGGAACGTCGTGCCTTTATGCTCGATCACGCCAGTCCACTTGTCGACCATGGTGAACGCCGCGGCCTGGCGATTCACGACTGGAGCGACCGGCTTGACTTCGGCCACGACCGGTTCATCTGCCACTGCCTCAGCCATCGCTAAATCGGACGCTGCAACTTCGATGTTCTCGGCGACCCGCTCCGCTTGCTTCTCGAGCTTGGCCGCGCTTTGAGCCAGGCGCGACGCTTCCCCGGGATCCTCAGCCTGGGCTGCCGCCGCCGCCGCATCGTCGGCTTTCTTCCGGAGCTCGGCTGCCTCAGCTTCCTCGGCTTCGAGCTTTTGGCGAGCCTCATCCTCCTGCTTTTTTCTGTCCGCGCGTTCCTTGTCGGCCTTGGCCTGAGCTTCTCGTTCCCGCTTTTGACGCGCGACAGTTTCGAGTCGGTCCACTTCCTGATTGAACTCGTAGAGTTTCAGACCCAAGCCCGATTTATTTTGCTTCGACAAATCCTGAACGGCCTTGCGTTCGGTGGTCAGGCCCTTGTGTAGAAGGTGAGCGACTTCGATCAGCGGATCCACCACAGCGATCGCATCGTCCTCGTTCCCGGAGATTGACAGGTAGAGCGCGTTCGCGTCATCGAAAGTTTTCTGGTCGACCTTTTTGTCGCCGGTGACCTTTAGCTCGAGCTTTTCGATTTTCTGCGCCAGAGTTTTTTGCTTGGCAACGTGCGGGGCCATGTCCGACCTAACGAGCGTCAACCAATTCACGACGCGGTCTTTGGTGAGAGTTAGGATCTGGCCGGGCGTCGATCGAGCTACTTCGTCTTTCTTTTTTGCGAGTGCTTGTCCCATCATCATGCTCCTTGAACCGCTGCGAGCTGTCTGCTCCAGCGTAGTGCATCGAGAAAAACTTTTAGGTCGGCCGCGAGTGTTGAGACTGGATAAATCTTCATGTCGTAATTTTTCCCTTCGCGAAGGCCCGGCATGAGCGAAACCGCGATTCGCAAATGAGGAATGCCGAGGGTATAGGCGGCGAGCTGATACCTGGTCCACCGCGCAATCTGGCCAGTCTTGAAGTCGACCATGACTGGAAGCCGCTGGCCGCGCATCTTGCCACGCACGTCGAGCTGGCCAGCATAGCCGTGCTTCTTCGAGAAGACCTTGTGTTCCCACTCGGTAGCCCGGAATCCGGTTTCAGCGACAAAGTTTTGAACTCCGACGAGGTACGGTTGAAGCCATTCCGGGACGTGGCCCAGGTCATTGTCGAACCAGGCGTGAACCATTTCGTGGACGCGCGTTCCACGATCGAGATCCGCTTGCGTTCCCCAGCCCTGCAGGATGCCGGCGGATTTTAGAACTGACGTGACACCGGGGACGCTAACGCCATTCCACTCATACGAGTGGGTTCCTGCATAGAATTCGAGCACGGGCTATAGTCGTTTCTTGTAGAACTTTTCGAGGATGAATTCGATTTGCTTGGGGACAGAGCGTTTTGCGTCCGTAGCATCGCGGTCAATTTCATAGTGTAGGTTTGCCGGAAGTCTCAAGCCGACCGCGACAGGGGACTCTACCAACTCATCGCCCGGTGCCAAATCTTCTTTTGGTTTCGCCATCCCGGGACTCTAGACCCGACGAAATAATCTGTCAAGAAGTATTGCAAAAATTGACATTCGGAGTTATGGTTCGGCTCCGGAGAAACCATGGACAACATTTTGAAGCTGCTGGGAATGATTCTGCTGGCCACGATCGGAGTCGTCGGAGCCTGTCTGCTTAACGCGTGGGTTTTGACCCGCCTCTGGGCCTGGTTCCTGGTTCCTATCTTCCATCTGCCAGGCCTTGGCTTGGCTGGTGCGACCGGCGTCTCGGTGGTGATTACCTTACTGACGCATCAAAGCACTCCCGCTGGACCCAAGAAATCAGTCGGCCAGTTGACCGGCGAAGTTATCGCAACTCCACTGACCTTGCTTCTGATCGGCTATGTCGCCCATCTTTTTCTCCGCTAGTATGCATCGCTGCCCGCGCTGCAAACACGAGATGAAAGAGCATGAGCCCGACCAAGTGTGGTCGCGCTACTGGGAATGTCCGTCGTGCTGGTCGTGCTGGCACATCATCCTCGAAAAAGTGACGTACAAGCGCAGAACTCGCGGCGTGTGGCGATTCGAGCGCGGCAGGGAAATGAGACAGGGGGCGGTATGGCCTACTTCAAAAGCATCGAAAAAAAATGTGTCGACTGCCACCGGCGAGCAACCGTCGAAGTCTTTGGGGATCGGAACGAGTCCTACGGATATTTTTGTCTTAACGACGGAAAGCGTCGCGTCAGCAAAATGCAGAAAGAGAAAGAAGAAGGCTCAGCCAACCGCGTCGACGTACGTCACATAAAAGTGCCCCGACAATAGCGACATAATTTCGTTGAACGCCATCATGCTCTCACCGATGAAATCGGACGAAGGGTGAGTCAATCCCACGAGACAGCAACCCTCGGTATTTTCCGGCGTGTTCCCGAAGTGAATTAGAACGTCATCGTTAGGGAACCCGGGCACACCATAGAGGCGCGGAGTAAAAATCGGCCGGCCCTCTAGCTGCGACAGCCTGGGGGATTGCGTGATGTTCGCGCCGTAACGACCGGCGACGACAGGCAGGAGCGGTTCGAGAGTGAAGCACTGAAAGTCTGGCGCAATCTGCAGAATGCCGGTGGTCGACTGCAGACTGCGCCACTTTCGCGTTATGACGACGTCGGGCATTTACTCCCAGGCTTTCCCGAGATGGCCCATCTTGACGTCGGTGGTGAGATTCGGATTCGCCAGGAAATCGTACGAGAGCAAACCGAAGCCGCCGGGGTCATCACTGACCGGGCACTTCGTTCCCCACGTCACATCCCAGGAATTCTCGAACCAGACGGCGCCGGGATTCGGCGCGCCAGGGCACCGAATGTCATCGTCGTATCCGATCAGCGCGTGTAGCGCGTGACCACCTTGCAGTGTTTCGCGCGACAGGTTCGGGTAGGGAATCAACCCGGTCCGCGCGGCATCGTCGCTCTCGAATGAATCGTAAACCGCGACGCCGATGACGGCCGTGTAGTCCGACAGGATGCACGACTTTATGTTCGCGATTACGTTTCCGATGGTGTGAAACGCGCCGCCAGGATATTGCGCGGCCGTTGCGATCTGCGCGGCGTTCGGGCGAACATTGCAGACGTTCTCGTCATACGGCATATCGGTAAGAGGACACCAACCGAATCCCCCGGCCTTGGGATCTGGAACCTGGACCGCCGACGAAATCATCGCGCCGACATCGCCCTGGGTGAACGTGCCTTCGAGGATCCGCTCCATCGCGTACGCGAATGCCGGGGAGAAAACTACCGGGCCGACTTGAGGTTTCCAGCGCAGATAAAGGCGCTCACCAAACGAGCAGCACGCGTGGCCGTCGCAGGATCCTTGCGTGCCCTGATTCTTGACCTTGGGAATTCTCCCCGAGACGAATGCGCGGCGTGGCCACGCGGACGGCGCCGGTGCTTTGACCAGGTGCGAGGGGAACCCGGGGGCCGCATGATCTGGAAGAGACGAAAGCAAGCCATAACGATGACCTTTAGGCGAGAGCTGCAGTTGCGGCATGTGTGGTGTCCTTTCCGGCTGGCCCGTCAAGCTGCATTCAACTTGACGGGCCATGTCCGGTGCTCGCGGGTTCGGAAGGTGTCTAAACTTCCCTGTACCTACCCGCTAACCGCGCGTCGTGGGATTATGCCTACAGGTGCAAATGTTCCGCGATCGAAATGTGCATGTAGACCGTAGCCGGGCAATTCAGACCAGCCTTTGCGCCGGATTCCAGAATTTCGTTGTAGCCCGACTTGAAGCTCGCGTGCGACCGCTTGTGCGGGACGATTGGCAGCACGGTCGTTGAACCGTTCGCCGACCTCGAGTAAACGGCCGTCAGGCGCGCCTTAGCGACCTGCGCCAGTTGCGGTTCTTTGGTCATGAAGCCCGCGATTGTTGAGAGTACGAACTGGATGATTCCAGCGATCGTGCTGAGCAGGTTCCCGCCAGGCAGACCGAGAGATGACAGGAAGTCGCCGAAATTGTCGACCACGGCTTTGACCGCGGCTTCGACCTTTTGCAGCGCGCCCTGGGGCGGCGGGGTGACTGCCAAATATTCAACGGCCGCGCCTTTCAGGTCGACGAGGGCAGCCTTCGCGACGGCGAGCGCGAGCAGAATCGGCGCGGAGAAAACAAAACCGTTCGCCGTAAGCAGAGTTTGAATCGAGTTGATGGCGTCCTCGGCGATCGGAGCGAAGTTTAGGAGCTCCTGCACCGGGTCGCAACCTTCCATGAGTAATGCGCCAGCGCCGACGCCGGCGACCCTCAAAACTGGAAACGCAAGTGCGCCCTTCACCAGATGGCCGTTGAACATTCGTCGTGAGAGATTCATGTTGCTCCTTTCGTGCATTTATTTTTGCGGCAAGACTCTGCCGAGTCCTCCCAACTCATCCCGCTATCCGCAGCGCCAGAAACGTTTTTGTCACGGGTGCAGACCTGCCTTCCCACTCTTGCCGCAACTCGTTACTTCGGAGCTGGAGCCGGTACGGATCCCGCGGTCGGTGGCGTCGGCGGCGGCGGCTTCAACTTGTAGAATTTTCGAGTACTGACGTTGATGTCGTAGCCTGGCCCGGCCTCTCCGGTCATCTGATTATTCAAGCGTTGCGCCACTCCGCGCCACTGGTCGACGACAGGCTGCATTTTCTTATCGTCCTCCGCGAGCTTCTCACGCAGATTTTCCCAGATGGCCAGGTTGTCGAGATACTGCTGCGAGGGACACTTTTCATCTGCACCAGCGACGCAGGTATCGGCGCTATATTTGTGATGATGGTCGACCCCGAATGCCCAATAGAGAGCGCCGGCGAGAAGCGCACAGACCGCGACAAGCCCTGCGGTGTTCTTGAAGTTCATAAGGTGGAATTTCCTCCGGCGACAATCTACATCCGACCGGGCCGCGCGTCAACGATGGAGCCAAAGACTGAGTAACTGGCCCAGCACGACCAAGACCAGCCCTACCCATTGCAACCTGGTTTGCCTCTCCTGATCCTTCGTCTTCTTCTGCTGCTTCTCCATATTCTCAGTATTGGTTTTTACCGCGCCGGCGAGACTCTGTACGCTTTCGAGCTTAGATACTTTGTCCTTCACGGAGCCCAGCTCTTCGCGGAAATTTTCCCGCATGTTCGCCACGTCCGAACGGAACCCGTCGATCACACCCTGGACCGCTCCCTGCATGATCGATAACTCGCTTTTGTCTGCTTTGTTTCGGAGCTCCTTCAATATGTCGTCCTGTTTTTTGTTTATGTTATCCAGGACTCCTACTAAGGGCACCGAAAGCATGGGTTCAGACGGTTTGTTGTTTGACATTTTTTTTGATTTCCTGCGAGACATCAAACCTACTTTCCGGATTCAGTGGAGCTTTTCTGGACCACCGTAGCCTCCGGAGCTACTAACTTCACTTCATCGACCTTATCCTTGGGAACGTTCATCTGCTGGAAGTCCGAAGGAGCCAGCTTGTCCTTGAAGAACGCGGGAATAAATTTCTGTGCGAAGAACCAGTCGATCAGCGAATCGGAAACGAAACCTAGCGCCATGAATGGCACCACGCCGGGATTGATGTTGAACGGAAGGTGCCATCCAAATAGACCGAAGACGGCCGTGAAGCCGAATTTCTCGCACGCGTACCAGATAAAAAACGCAATGAACCATCGCGTCAGAATCGTGATGACGTTGCGCACGACGAAAGCCCAAACCGTGTGGAGCGGATTGGGATCCGCGGAAGTTACGAGCTGCGCGCGTTTCAGCAAGAACACAAACTCGCCCAACAGAAAGCCCAGATAGCTGAAGACCAGAAGCCAGTTAATCATCGCGTATCTCCTAAATGCTCAGAGCTGCTTTTACCTTCGACACGAACCAGGCAAACATCGAGCTGACTGGCGACGGCGCCGTCGGAGTTCCGCCGCCGACGGCTGTTAGTGGATGTGGATAGGTGTACGGGGTGTAGGTTAAGCCCCAAGTGTTCGTTGCGGTGCAGGTGTAGAATTTTCCTTGGCCGCTGTAGCTTGCGGGATTCGACCCAGCCGTCGTATTCCACGATCCCTGATCCGTTGCCCAATATCCTACCCCGGTGGTACAGGTCGTTGGACGAAGAGCGAGCGTTCCGTGGCCGTCACCCGTAGTTCCATTGAACGGGGTACAGGTGCTGCCAGTAGGACATGAAGTTTGCGCGGTTTGATTCGATGGCTCGATAAAATAATTCCGGTTTGCCAAATATCGCAGACTCTGGTTCGATTCCAGCTTTACTGGATGCGCGATTGTCAGGCCGTTCAAAGTTGTCGCGATGATATGTGGGGGAACTAAACTTGCCGTGGGTATAAGCGGCAGAGGTACTTGAACTCCGGGCGTGCTTTGGATGGCCTGCTCCATTGCGCGCCCCGGATCGTCAAGCGTTTGCGGCGCTCGCGTAATGACGCCGACATCCCCGGTATTCCAGGTCTGGGCTGAGCTGGTGTTAGTCGTTGGAGTCGCGTCGTACGTGAATGCCGTTCCAGAGTTTGTCGCAATCGTACTGCAAAACCCCTGGGTAACATTGCAAAGCGAGTAAGGTGACCCGCTGTTTACCCATTGGCTCGCGGTATAGCTTACCGAGCTTGTCGGAGTGCTGGCCCCATTAGACCCGGTGTGAGTGAACGCCCCATATAGAGTCGTTTCGGTGAGTCTGATCTGACCGCCATTGGTGAACGCCAGACCATTCAATCCGAATGAAGTAAAGCCACCGACGGTCAGCGAGTTCGCAGTGTTCGACAGGACGAAAGCTGTAGCGTCAGTTGTTGCATCCCACGCGAGCCATATATTCGCTCCAGGTGAACCGACGTTCAGGGTAAACGCGCCCGAGGTCCACGGAGAAGTCGTAATTGGAATAGTCGACCCACTCACGGTGCCAATGACCCAGGGGCCGGTATCGACTCTGTTGTCGAGAGCGTCGTAAACTGATCCGCCGCAGCGCCCATATCCAGTGTCGCGAAAGCACCTCTGATGCTGGATGTTGAGCAGAAAAGTTAAAGTGGTAGCTCCGCCGAGGCAGCTAACATTCCCGCCGAAAGCCAGCGCGATTCCGTCGCGCATGTTGAACGGACCCACGTCGTCGCCGTTGCACTCCGTTATGCTGTTCCAGACGAACGTATCTTCCAGAGAAACGTACTTGCATCCCAATCTAGCTCTTCCGCTGGTGTCGGTTCCGTGACAAGTCAAGAACGGCGCGCCCAGACTCCCGCCAGCGTAGCTGTTGAATCGAGATTCGAAACGTCCGCCGCCGCCAAATCCGGGTTGGCCCTTGGGCGGAAACTCGCTCTCGGTCGTTCCGTACTGCCAGTTATTGTTTTCCAGATATATTTGAGTGCTGTCCGCGTTCCCTGGCCAAGGTTGCGTCCAAGAATTGTCGCCGTATCCCGCCGTGCCACCAGCAGGAACGCCCATATAGTTCGACATTTCTAAGTTCGAACATTCGATAGAGCCAGACCCGGCAAGAGGGATACAGGTCGTGTGGTCGATCACTCCGAAGAAATTGTCGATGAGAATTTTTCCGTTGGTCCCCGAACCGTTCGCGGAGTTGCTGAAACCTGTAAAAGAAATGTTGTCGATGCGGATGAAGGGAGCGCCGGAAGTTGTTTCGACTCCATACAGACTCATTGGCGGGCCGCCGTTCGTCAGCGCCCCCGTGCAGGGCGACGGATTGCCGCTGCCGTTGCATGGAACTATCGCTAGCATCGAAACGTGAACGTATTGCCCTGGAATCGCCGCCGAACATCCAGCTTGCGCTACTCCGTTAAAGGCGATTAGCGGAGTCGAACTATTATTGAATTGATCCAAGATAGTTGTGCTGTTGGTTGCCGAGCCCAATTGGGAAGGTAGATTGTTTGGTACGCCAGCACCGATTATCGAAATGCATTTATTTGTGTTTACGCCAGCGCCCCAGACACAAGTACCCGCAGGGACGGCAACCGTGTCGCCATTTGACGTGAGGTTTATGGCGTTCTGTACGTCGGTCGAGCCGCAAGTGACGGCGTTGAAAGTCGTAGCGCCGGCGACGCTGGGGAACGCCAGGAAGAGCCCGGCCATAAATATCGGCTGCCAGACCAGCTCAAGCGCTAGGACAAATGTTAGGACGTACGCTACAAATTTTTTCATCATCCACCTAGTGATTGGCGATTATCAGAGCAACCGCATATTGCGGAGTCGTTGAGCAGCCGGTTGACGCCAGCGTGCTGGCTGCGGCGTAAAGTAGAGCGTTGACCGAAACGTTGGACGCGATCGACACCACACTTTGGACGAACGTTCCTGAGCCATTACCGACTGTGCCATTCCCCGAAATCGTCAGTGTCGGCCCGGCAATGGTCTGGGTGTTACCGTTCGCGTCGGTGTAGGTGATCGTCGGCTGAGCCGTGTTGCTCGCAGCTGAACAGCCGACGCCGGCGCGCGTCTGGTAAACCTGAATTCCAACGATGGCGCCACTGAAGAAGCTAGCCGCGCTGCTCGAGCCGAGCGCTGCACCAAAATTGGTCGCAGCGGAAACGGGATTGCCGCCCGCGATCGTTGCAGCGACGTTCAACACGTTAGAGGAATTGTTTTGGTTTAATCCCCCCGAGAAAGACAGCGGGGCGTCTCCCTCGTAATCGGTCGACGTCGCCGTGTTGGCCGCGACGAACATCGTGCGCCATTTGTTCAGGACCGGGACCGACGCGCTGCCGTTGAAAGTATCGCCACCGGCAAATGCGACCGTTGAGTTCGTGGTTCCGACGGTCATCAAGAAAATCTGGAACGTGGTCGATGGCTGCGTGGCTGGAAAGGTATACGCGCAAGCCGCCGTGCAATTCATGATGACGAGCTTGCCGTTGTCGGCGGAAGTTGCTCCCTGGGACGTCGTGTACGTGACCGACCCGTTGAACCCGCCGCCGCCCGAACCGTTCGACGCTGCGGTGATCAGGCCTTTCGCGTTGACGGTAATGTTCGCATTCGTGAAAGAGCCGACATTCGAGTTGACCGTGGCAAGCGTTGTAACCAAGCCTCCGGCTGTGGTGGTTAGGTCGCCAGTAAGCGCGGGGAATGCGGTGCCCGATAGCCGCCCATTCGCATCGGTCGGAAGAATCTCAGCCGACCAGTAATTGTTCGAAGCATCGGTCCACCAGAAAGCACACTCGGGATTTCCGCTCGCTCCCTGGCTACGCAGGATCTGCGTCGCATTTCCGTTTACCGTCGACGTCGTTGGCGTAACAGTCGCGACGACCGTTCCGGTATTGCACAACGCGAAAGCGAAACCGCTGGTGAGCGTCGCGCCCGAAGGTACGCTCAGCGCCGTCGACGTGGTGTTATTCGTGAGCTGGACGAGGTGTACGTTATCGGTCTGGGTGACCGCCGGCGTCGCGCTCGATTGCGCGTCGACTGGAACGCCAGGCGTCGAATTCACGATCGCCGTGCCGTTGTACATGAGCGTCTGGCCCGACGTGAGCGACGTCAGCGTGAGTGTGGTGCCCTGCAATTTCGAAACAGTTTGTGACGTGCTAGTTCCGGTCAGGTCGCCGCCCGCCGTGAAACTTCCGCTGGGACATCCGGACGTCGTAGCGCCGCCGTTCGCATCGGTGCACAGCGCCGCGCTGGTTCCGGTAATAGTCCCTGCCGACAATACGTTGACATCAGTGCCTTGAATCGCGGTGAAGAAGACAGCTTTCCCGGATCCCAGTTCGTCGGTGAGCGCGGCCGCAAGATTCGCGCTGGACGGAGTGCCCAGAAAAGTTGCGACACCGGTGCCCAAGCCCGAGACTCCGGTTGAAATTGGCAGACCGGTGGCGTTCGTGAGTACTCCGCTCGCGGGAGTGCCGAGAGCGGGAGTGACCAGCGTCGGCGACGTAGCGAAGACGAGGGCGCCCGTTCCGGTTTCTCCCGTGACGGCCGCGGCCAGATTCGCGCTCGACGGAGTCGCGAGAAACGTGGCTACCCCGGCTGCCAGGCCAGACACACCGGTTGAAATCGGTAGACCTGTCGCGTTAGTCAACACCCCGCTTGCTGGCGTCCCGAGCGCCGGGGTGACAAACGTCGGCGATGTCGCGAAGACCAACGCGCCGGTTCCGGTTTCGTCGGAAATTACTCCAGCGAGTTGCGCGGAAGTTGTCGCGGCGAACTGGTTCAGGCCGGATCCCGTGACGCCGCAAGTGGCGCACGCGATCGCGCCGGCCGCGCTGATGGTGATTGGCGAGCTGCCGCTCAGTCCAGCCGATCCGACATTCGCGATCGGTATCCCCGTCGGCATCATCGCCGCCGTCAGACCGTTCAAGGTCGCGCCAGCCGTAAGCGTTAGAATTCCCGTAGCGCCCAGCGTCAAGGTATGCGGAGATGTGAACGTCAAATCCGGTTCGCAACCGAACGCGCCGCCATTGTTGATTTGAACTGACAGCGCGGTTGTGGTGCAGGGGACGCCGGCGCTGCCGTTCGCCGCTGCGGTAATTGAGCCGTCAGCAGCAACCGTGATATTCGCGTTGGTGTAGCTGCCCGGAGTTACCGCTGTCGCCGCGATGTTGGCGTGCGGGATCCCGGTGGGGAGCATGGCGACCGTCAAACCGTTCAGCGTGGACCCGGCCGCGAGCGTCAGGATTCCGGTGGCACTCAAGGTGAGAGTGTGCGGCGAAGTGAAAGTTAAATCCGGCTCGCAAGCAAAAGCTCCGGAGACGTTGAGCTGCACCGAGCCCGCGACGGCGGTGCACGGAACCGTGATGGTTCCATTCGACGCCGCGGTGATCGACCCGTCAGCGGCGACGGTGATGTTGGCGTTCGTATAGCTGCCGGGCGTGACGGCCGTGGGCGCGATGTTCGCGTGCGCGAGCTGCGCGACCAGGCTTAATACGCCGTTCGTGTCGAAGAAAATTCCGGTGGAAGCGGCGAGAGTCGGAAGCGCCAGGCCGCGCAAACCGACGACGGTTTGTGACGTCAGTGTCCCGTTCAGATCCCCGCCGGCTGCGAACAGCGGACAAGAAACCGTGGTCGCGCCGCCGTTGCCGTCGGTGCAAAGCAAGAGCGCTGAAGTCCCTCCGATCGTTCCCGAGGAAAGCAGGTTGCTGTCGGTGCCCTGGACCGCGAGCGTCATGGTGTCGACGTAGGGCGAACCGGACGTTCCGGATCCGGTTTGCGTCAGCGACCATACACGAGAAGGCGCGGCGATAATTTGCAGGAAATTATTTGACCCGGTAATCGCGGTCTGCGCGCCCCACTGGTAGCTCGCAAAAATGCTCGAGCCGCTGGAAGATCCTCCGAAGATGAATCCATCGACGGTGACCAGGCCGGCGAATCCGGTCGACGTGGTTGAATCATGAAGGAATCCGATGACCCAGGTTCCGGCGGTCGGCGGGTTCGATTGTGCGTGGCACTCGGTCGACGTAGTCGGGCTGTTGACGACGTAGCTCGCGCCGGAATTGAAAGTGTTCGAGTCGAAGGTGCAAAGCGCCAAGCCTCCGAAAGCAAGCGCGGCTGGCGTCGTCGCGGAAACTCCCGCGCCACCGACGACGATATAGGTCGGAACCTGAGTGTCCGTGATGCCGGCATTGATTGCACGGCCGGCGAGAGAAACTTTTGCGGTTCCATTGAGCGTGGTTCCCGTCGTTGTGTCGTTTGGCTGGGGGAACGCGCGCGCGCCATTTATGACCGCCTGGCCCTGGGCCCCCAGGACGGCGAGAAGAATGAGCAGAACCGGTGCGAAAAGTTTTTTGATCATTGCGTCAGCACAACCTTTCCGGCCTGAGCGAGCGCCCAGAGAATCGTTACATTCCCTGAGCTGTCCACGTTCAGGCTGGCGGGTTCGATACGATTTCCGTTCGAGTCATACGTTGCGACCTGCAGGCTGGGCCCCAGGTTGTGAGTCGCCACTGGAATCGACCAGGTGGTGGAGCTGGTTTCGGTCTGCGCGAATACCGCGGGCCCCGTTCCGTTCAGAACGCAATAACCGGATTGCGCGATCGAGAAGGTGACAACGACGTCGAACGTGGTTTGGTTGATCGTCCAATTCGCGGGCAGTAGCGCGTTCGCGGGTGATGCGTTGTCATAGCACGCGAGAATCAGATGGGTGGTAGCGAGCTGGTGAACTGAGCCAAGCATGGTGACCGTGGTGACTGAGACAAACGACTGCGCGTAGTTCGGCGCGGCCGGTCCTCCACCGCCCCCGCCTCCACCCCCGCCGCCCTGCCTCCAGGTCTCAATCCACTGCGACCCGATGAGCGTCAGCCCGATCGCGTCGGTCGACGTGCTGCAGGTCCATGGCGACACGGCCAGCCGGATATCCACGGAACTGACAATCGAAGTGAAGTGGTCACCAGTGCCACAGAAAATCTGAATCGATTTGCCCGGGAACCCGCCGTTGAACGCGGTAATGTTCACGTTCGCGACGTTCTGCGTAAGCCAGTTGGTATAGCCAGCGACCGAGGGAGACGACGTTGACTGCTGCAGCTTGCCGTAACCGCCTAGCAGTCCATCCAGAATGTTGAAGTTCGCGTTAAGGCAGTTGCCCCACACGCCGATGTTTCCGATGGGCGGAAGCCATAGCCGGACGTTTATGGTTGGCGTGCAAGGAAAATACTGCGCATGCGCCACGCCCGAAACGACCGCCAGAAGAAAAACTAGAGCCGCGAGTTTTAGAATTTTCATTCGCATGTCGTCACCAAAAAAAAATGGCTCGCAAGCGCCGAAGCGCCTACGAGCCATCAGAGTCGGTCCTAAAATTCAGGAGCTCAGATCAAGGCTCTACAACCTGGTTTCTTTCAACTCTCGCTTAAGACTCTTGTGCAAACATTCCGCGTCGACCAGCTCGCCATCGCGAAAGTGAATCGACACCGTTCCGTTTCGCGGACCCACTTTGAGAGCGTGAAACAAAACTTCATCGACTTCGAGCTTTTCCCCTGTCGACGATTTGACTTCGCACTTGGGCTGGGCCACGCGCTCTCCTACAGACTTGGGACCACCGTGAACTGCATGTAGCTTTCGTTCACGGTAAAAATTTGGCCGAAGACCTCGAACGACATCGAAGATGCATCGGTCTGACCTTTCGATGTGAACGTGACGGTCGCGCCATTCGCGTAGTCGGCGGTCACAAAACTTGCGGCGAGTGAACCGTTGGCATTGTTCGCGACGGTATCGGCCTGTGACGGCCCCATGATCGTCGTGCCATCGGTGACGTACATGCTGATCGTGTTGCCGCTCGATGCCGTGTTCGATGACCAAAAATACATATAGGTGATCAGCACGCGGCAAGGGCAACCGGATGCCGGCATGGTGATGGACTGACTGTCGAGCGAGTTCAGCACGCCGCCTGAAATGGTGGTCGTTCCGGCGAGAAACTTGGTGGTGACCGCCTGGACCGGACCGCCGCAGGAAAGCGGAATCGTGGTGAGCAAGCCACCCGTCGAAGCCTGGACGCATTTGCCGGTGGTCAAGGCCGAATCGGTGAGGGTCGTGAAGACTCCGGTCGATGGTGTGGTTGCCCCAATCGGAGATGAATCAATCGTTGAGGACTGTACCGCGATGCTGCGGACGACTGTATTCGCCGCGCCGACCGCCACGACGAAAAGCGCGGCGAGGAATAGGGTTTTCGCGGTATTGACCAGAAAATTCTTCACGCCTAGCCTCCCCACTTCGCGTTCCCGATGGCGTTGCCGAGCGAGGCTGCCGCTTGCTTGGCCGCGTTTTTTACCTTGGACCAAAACTTCTTCATATTTAGCTCGAAGTCATCGGATACGGATGTAGTGTACCACTCGAATCAACCATAAAAGATTGGAGTGACGTCTTGTTGGCCCCAGTGTCAATAGCCGCGCCCGGTACATCAGTCGGCCACACGAAAGTATGACCTCCGGCGGAGTTCTGGTGAATGATGTAGCTGATCAAATCTCCCGGCTCTTTGTTGGCGTCGGTCGCACCAGTGACGTTTCCGGTCAGTGTAATTTCCTGAGTGACGCTCTGGGAATAATCGAAATGCGGGGTTGGGCTGAACGCCACGACGTTGATTCCGGGATGGGCTACACCGCCGATCGCGGTTATGAACTGCGCCTCGAGCGCCGCCACGTTTCCGTTGTCGGTGATATTCACGCCCAGCGTATCGGCGATGAATTGTGTGAGCATGGCTGCGACGACGCTGGCCTGTCGCCAGGTCTTGTTCATCTGAGCCGAAGCGATGATCCCGGACTGGACGCCGACCGTCTGCGGACCGGAACCCGCATAGGTGCCCTGAGATTCGACGTTTGCTCCCGCCCCAGTTGCAAAAGGAAGATATTCAGTAGTTGCCATTGGCGCTCCTAAATGTTTATCGGCACGGCCAGCGCGCCGACGTCCGGTCCTGAAATCGTGCTGTTCTCGACATCTGCCCCAAAGATGGGCGTCCCTGGAACGCTCGGTGCGTAGAATCCAGTTATCCTCACGCCAGCCGGGCGCATGAGAAAAAATCCCTGAGTGAAAAGCGTGATCGTCACGACATCGGTCGGTGGATTCAGAAACGCAATTAGCATCGACATGTCCTGATTGTCTTGCACCAAGATTCCGAAGCCGGTTCCGAAGACCTGGTTCCAGATGTTATAGATCCCGGGCACCGTGCCGTCCCAGGCGTTTTGGGCGATGAACAGAAAGAGCAACGTGCGATAGTCTTCGTCATCGAGCGACGTCACGCCAGGCAGATCCCCGCCGAACCACCCGAAAGATGAGTTGATTCCCGGCGCACCATTGTTGGCCGCGATTCCCGGACTGCCGGCTGAATACGTGGTATCGACGTCGGTCAAGAAGACCACGCCATTCACTCGGCCAACGAGCGACGTGCCTTGAATTTCGAGACACAGCAAATCGCCGAACAGCGGCGTGTATGGAACGCTTTGGATGATCGTGCCGACGCCGCCGGCCACGACGTAAAGATTCAGAGTGTTTCCATTCACGGGCGCGAGTGCATAAAAGTTTCCACCCAAGGTCATGCGAACCGCGGGCCCGATGGTTCCACCATTCGTGATGTAGCACTCGGCGAACTGGTCGTTCGTAAACTCGGCCGGGCCAGAAGTCCAATTCGTGATGTAGGTATCGAGCACTGTGGCATTGCACGACATTGCGACTGCGGGAATACCGCCGAGGACAGTCGTATCGGTCCCAGAGATGATCGTCGTCCCGTTCAGCTCCACAGAAATGGTTGACCCAACGGCGCGAAGTCCGATCGTATCGCCCAGGTTTACGGTCCCGGTCCAAGTCGGCCCGATTTGGTTTTCGTTTCCGTCCGTTATCGCGATGTTGAAACCGGGGCCAAGCGGACCGGTCAAATCCGCAACGTAGAATTGCAAAGTAGATTGCGTAAATCTGACCAGGGGGAAAATCGCGCCGTCGCACTGTCCGATTGTTATTTCGGAAAGTTGATTGTCTCCAAAAAGCGCGCCGACATAGGCTTCTCCGCAAATGCTTGCCGAATCCGAAGCGCAGCATTTGTCTGAAATGATTTGTAACGGGTCCGTCGAACCGAATACCGGCCCCAGGTCGATCTCGGCCCACTCGGCGGGGTTGAGCGGATTTTCATTCGCGCGGGTGAAGTTGTCGGAAGGATTCTGCGTCCAGAATGACGCGGCCCAGGTGCCGTTCGCCGATTGGCTCACCGCCTGGTCGCCAGCGATTCCCATCTGGCCGTTGGCTGAAGTCCAGGCCGAGCCGAGCGACGTCGCGTTGGCGCGCTGGAAATTGTCTTCGGCGAGCGGAATGTCGATCGCTTGTTTCAGGTTCCGGCTCACGCCGACCCACTGCCCGATTTTGTCGAGCTGGTCGCCGACCGCTTCATCGACGTCGAACAGGTCCGAAAAACTCGCCAGCAAATTCTGCTGGTCGACGCCGGCCTGGGCGAGCAACGACACCAAAGCCATGAAGTTGGGCTTCTGGTTATGCTCCGACGTGATGAGCTTCAGATAGTCGTTGATGTTCGCCATTTTTTATAGAGTCGTCAGCACCACGTTCGACGCATCGCAGGACGCGGCCTGATTAAACAAAATTGAAATGTCATCTTCTTCCGTCGGGTTCGCCGCGATGCCGATGAACAATTCGGTGACATGGTACGTCAGGCCTTCCGGATTCCGGTAATTGTTTGCCGGTCCGAAAATCCAGTTGTAGAAAACATCCTGGCCGATGGGCAAGCCGTTGATGAAGTTTACGATCGCGTTGACCAGGTCCACGCCATCCTGCGCGACGTATCCGGTGAGCGGTTGAATCGTAACCGCGACAAAGATTGGCGTCTCGGCCAGTTCAAAAAAGTTGATGGTGATTGGCACTCCGGAAGGGTCCACCACAATTTGGGATGTCGTGCCGAACGTCCCGGTCCCTGGGGATTTGGTCTGCTCGATTAGCGTCGCGATAGTGAGGATGTCTCCGCCCAAAACTACAGCCGAAATAAAATGGCCCGGGATCCCATTTATATCGGGAACGCCGGTATTGTTTTCGTACACGATCGAGCGTTCCACGCCCATGCTATTCGCGATCGCGGCGGCAATCGTCGAAAGCGGAGTCTTGGCCGAAATCGAAGTCGATACCGACTGGCGTTGACGGAGCGTGGCGTCATCTTCGACGGCCGCTCCTACTGTCGCCGCGGACGAATTATTCACTGACTGCCAGCCTTGAACCACGGTTTGAATCTGCGTGATGGTGTTGGGCGCACCCACGATGGCGCCGGGGTCCTGCGCCGTCGCGGTGACGTTGATTGTTCCGGCCATGGGAATCGTTACGCTTGCCGGAAGGTCCCAAAGATTCCCGGCTGTATCAGCGACAATTCCGTTGGTGATGACGGTGCCGGCGACGCCTACAATCGTGACCGTCGCGGTGCTGTTCGTTCCCGCCTCGCGCGCCAGGCCATTGATCTTGACCAGCGCGGACAGTCCTGCGCCTTGGGCGAACGTCGGCATGAAACTGTTGTATGCGGCGATGATCGCCTGATTTGTGTTGAAGATGGCCAGGGCGAATACTGCGATCATCTGGTAGTCCTGCGTATCGGGCGTCAAATAAATATCAGCGCCGAAAATCGTCTGCAACGACTCGATGAGACTGTTTAGAATGTCGTTGTACGCTGGGGCGCTGATGCCCGTCGCGTCGATCGTTGGTGCCAAAGTAGCAAGCGGCATTTATCTCACCCCACCGACAGAACTGTGTTGATCGTGGTCGCGCCGTAAATCGTGTTGACGGTCGCCTGAACCGAAAGGCTGCGCCTCGACGAATTGAAGTTCGAGGAATAGCTTGCGATTCCGCTCACGCCTTGCGTACTCAAAATCTGATTCTTGATGGCCGGGTCGTAAAGCGACTGCGTGTTGAATCCGAGCACCTGTGTAAACCAGGGCATGCCCGCGAGCAGATTCAGAAACCACTCGCCCTGAATGAGCAAAAGCCCCGTGAGGATGGCTTGCGCCACCGTCGCCGGGGTGTTGATCAAAAACTCCGAAGGCCCGAGTCCGAACGAATAATCCCCGGATGCCGTGAGTGCTCGATACCTCATAGGGGTGGTCCTGTGTCTCCGCTTCCAGTCTGTACGCCGCCGTGCAAATGCGTCGAAACCGGAACGCTGTTGAATGTGCCTTCGTCCGTTCCGACCGTCGTACCATTCACGACCAGGTTGCCATTCACCACCAGACCGCCAGGCGCGTTGATTGTGACGGCGCCGGTTGTGCCATCTATTTCGATGGTAGCACCGCCCTTCGACACGACATTCACCGAACCATCGGGAGCTAGTTCGATGTAGGTCAATCCGTCAACGCTCCGGATCTGCAGGTTGTCGGTGTCGACGTTCTCGATTAGTCCGGCCTGGCTGAACGGTCCGACAATCACCATGGCGTCGGCGAAATCGTGGAAGCGAATTTCGGGCTGGTTCTGCTGGCCACCGTTTTGCCACCAGCCGTCGATGCATCGACTCTGAAAAATAATCAGACACTCATCATCGGGTTGAATCGGGAAGGTAATGACGAAAGGTCCTCCATTTGGAAAGACCACGGGAACATCTACGATCGGCGGCATGGGTGCCCAAAAGAAAGTCCCGTCTTTTTTTTGCACGTAGGAATTTATGTTCGGCTGCACTACGCAGGTCATTTTCGTCGCGTTGAAACTGATGATGTTCCCAGGCAGCGCGGTCCACAGCTCGCCGACGTAGCCCTCGATCGCGGCGCGGATTGCTTCCTCGAGACTGCCTTGGAATTCCCGTTGATCAGCCATTCGGTCCGTAAGGGAACACCGCGGGTGCTCCCGGTTGAGGATTCGCGTTTATCGACAAGCACACCAGGTCGGAGAACCAATTGTTGTCGCGAGTGTCGCCTTCATGTTCGACCACAATTATTCGATACGTCCCGTCGTTCGAAGTGTCGATGGTCGCGAGCAGGTTCGCCGCGACTCCGTCGTTCAAGCTGTTCAGGTATTGATTCTTGATTGTGGTTTGCGTGATGTCCTTCTGGTTGATTTGCACCTGGCCGCCAACCCGGAAGTTTGGGTTGATTAGCGCCGTCACGTTGATGCCTTGCTGCGTCGATTCGGGAAATCCGATTAGACCGGTCTGGCTGTTGAGTACTATCGCTTGGCCCGGTAGCACGTCATCATTCGCGACCACCGTCAGCACGCCATCCTGAATCGACCAACGCATCCCATAGTTCGCCAGGTCCCGCATGTACGACCGCGCCAGACCGAACATGGTTTTGCCGCGCGGCAGGATCCCGCCGAAGCCCTGTGCCGCTTGATTGAGCTGGTCAGCCGCCGCGCCGTCGATCTGCAGTCCCATCGACTGCGCGATTGCGTTGAGGCGCTGCGCTGGCGTCGACCCGGCCGGAACTGTTACGCCGCCGGCGTTCTGTCCCATGGTTCCGAAGTTATAGATAAAGTCGCCATCGGACGCATAGATGTCGAGAAAGTTGTCGGTGTTTCGTTCCTTGCCGCGCACGAATTTGGTAATGGATCCTTTGAAAATGGTCCCGACTGGCTGCGAAGGATATCCCGCGTTCAGCGCGACGTAGCCATATTCCGAAATCGCCTCGGCTACCGTTTGCTGCGTCGGATTGTAAACTCGAATGTAGGCCTTATTCAGCGATTCAGAATCCTGCGCGGTGGTCTTGAATTTTATGCGTAGGCCTGAAAGGTCGAGCGCGTTGGTCTGGCTAATGAGATAGAGTCCAGCCTGACGGCCGAACTGTACATTCGAAGGAAATCCGGACGGCGAACTACTCATCGTCCACCGTCACAAAATAAAGATTCCCTAGAGTGCCCAGGTTGACGAAGGTCGGAACATCATCCGGCAAGTTTGTGGTCTGCGCGATGAGCTGTCCGCCGAAATTCAAATAGCCGTACTGCTCGAGCAGGTTCGCGCCAGTGACCATGGCGATTCCGCGAACGAGCCAGTTGCCCTGGTTGTCGGCGATGTCGATTTGCCAGCATTGCGCCTGGTCATTCCAGTACACGAACAATTGGTAGATGATGCCGGCGAGCGCGATGGTCAGCGTCTGCGGCTGATTTATCAACGGGACTTGAAGCGCGGTCACCGTGGGCGTCGTGCTCATTGCGGCAACGCTCCTGCGTCAAAATTCGGCGCACCATTCAGGTTTACGGTTCCCTGGTTTACTGTCCCGCCGGTCTGTTGCGGAATCGATTGAGCGGCCGGCTGCGCGATCGCGACCAGCTGTGTGGTCGCGAACAAAATTTCCTGAAACGAAATCTTGATCGACAGCACGTTCTCGGTTTCTTTGTCGGTTCGAACGGCCAGCGATTTGATTACCATGTTCTGGTAAATGCGTTTCCCGGTGTAGACCTTGCACGGGACGAATCCCTGTTTCAGTGCCAGGAATTGCGCGTAGAGCGACGTCAGAAACGATGGGTCCTGCGTCGTGTTTTGTGGACTGCCGCCAGCCCAGCCATACGTCAGCTCCAGGCGAGACGGCTGATTGAACGCATGGTCCGAAATAACGGATCCCTGTTCTACGGGGTTTTCGGTGATTATCGATTCGTCGTAGTGCAATTCCTCGACGGTGATGTCGGGAGTGAGCGTCGTGATCTGCAGCGCCGTAGTCGACGACAACACTGGCCCAGAAGACGACGCCGGCGAGCTGCCAGAACTGTTCTGGCCCACGATCGCGCGGTACGGCTTGATATAGGTGACGACGGGCAAAGGTGATGAGCTCATTTCACCGCCCCTTGCATGTCTCGCAGCAAATTCCCGTTGACCGTGGTTTGCTCGTCGGCCACAGCTTTCCCGGCTTCTTTCGCATCGCCCGAGCCGTGAATCGTGATGTTCGTTTCCTGCTGAATGGTGACTGGCTTGTCGAATAATTCGCGCTCTTGCTCGCGGCGCGCGGACAGGCCTGCGTTCGGGACTAGCACGCCGTTTACTCGCGCCTTGTTCCACTTTGCGAACTCGTTATCTGCTCCCGCGAAGTCGCCGGCGTTGACGTCTTTCAGTAGAGTTGAATTCTTGAACTTCTCGGGCCCCACATTGAAAACGAAATCGGTCAGCGCGTCGAGCTGGTTCTGGTTTAGCGAACGAGTCACCATCGACCGGACAGCCGCGGCTGCTTCCGACGTGTCTTTCCCGAGCAGCTCGAGCGCCTGTTGGTTGGAGATCCCGCCAGAGAAATCTTCGCCCGGCTTGACCAGGTGCCCGAAGCCAACCGTCGGCTTACCCGTGATGTCTTTGTAGACCTGGAGCGACTTTCCTTCGAAGCGTTTGATTAAATCGCCGAGCGAGGAAGATGCTGATTTCGCTCCAGACTCGAGCTTGTCCCGATAGTGCCATCCTAGCCAGGCGAGCGCGATCGCGGCGACAACGGCAACGATTCCGATAATCACCGGGGCCGAAAGCAGACCGGCGCCGCCCGCTGCCGCCGCGCCGCCCGCTTCGGCTGCCGCCGAGCCTCCACCCAACCCGATAAATCCGAGAAGACCTTTCAACGCGGCGAATCCCCCGAATGCGGTCGCAAGTGTAGCGACGATCGAAGCGAACGCACTCGATAACCCGTGGGTCGATTTGTTCATTGCGAGCAAAAAGTCTGCACCGGTCTGCAGGAGATGAACGAGCCTTTCCGCAAATGGAATCAGCTCCGCAAATCCTGAAATCCCGATGAGCTTAATCGTGGCCCATAACGTACCGACGTCCTGCATGAACTGATTGAATTGCGCGGCTTGCTGGTCCGGGTTTACCCCACCGAGCGCGGCTTTGTCGGCTAGGACTTTCTGATATTGGATGTACTGGGGCAGAAACCTTTCGAGCATGTGCAGCGTTTGTTCGTCGATACCGAACTGCTCGGCGATCCGCGCGGCGAGAGCGTGCTGCAGCGGACCTTGCGCGGAGAGCTGCGCCAGGCGGTTGATGAGATTATTTAGGTTTTGGACGTTGTCGCTGACCTGGGTGAGCCCGAGCTGCTTGAACCAAATCCCCAGCGCCGGATTCGAGCGAATCGAAGACGCCAGATTCTGGACCAGGCCTGCGGCTTTGTCGGCCCCGATTCCAATCTGATCGGCCGCGAAGCGAAGCCCCATGAGCGCATTGACCGTGGTGTCCGCGCCGCGCGAGGCGAAAAACAACTGCTGCATGTCATTTGCAGTTTTGAGAAACGCTGCGGAGATTGCGGCGGCGGCGACGGCCGCGCCCTTGCCCAGCTCGGCCAATCGTTCGTTGGTATTTTTGAGCCGGCCTTCTAGGTTCCGGTATTCCTGCTCGTCGACGGCGAAGCCGATGGCGACCAGGAATTCACGGAGTATGTTGCCGGTCGCCATTTACTTTTTCTTCCTCTCAAGGTGCTGGTGGAGTCGCGCTTCATTTTCATCCAGCACATTCAGACAATCGTTCATCTTCAAAACGTCGACCAGGTTGAGCGTGAAATCGACCAGCGACTCGTATTTGCACATCCCGCGGACGACTGGCCGCAAGACCATGTCGTCGTCGCTCGCCATTCGCGCCCATCGTATCCCCGCTACTGCTTCGCTGGATCCGGAGACTTCGGTCCAGCGGAAGGAAAAAAACCGGACATATTCTCCATCAGTACTTCTTTCACGAGCGTGAGAACGGTCAGTCCGCTCATGTCTTGATATTGCATCGCCTTTCCGGTAATCACTTTGACCGACTGGCCGTGATCGATTCGGCGCACGGCTAGAAGACAGGTCGTGAGTACGTAATCCAGGTCATCATCCGGAAGCTTAGCGATGCCGTCGAGCAGCGGAAACAGACTATCGAGCTTGAACTCGCCGTCGACCATTCCAGAAATTGAGGCAGCGCCGGCGAGCAACGGAGCGAGTCGCTTGGCGCAATGAAATTGCTGGAACACGTCGAGCTTGCCGATGATGTACTCGCTACCTTCTAGGGTGAGGCGGTCGCTCATTTTCTTTTACCTGTCTTTTGGAGCACTTCCGCGCGGAGAACTTCGAGGGTATTTAACTGCGAAATGGAAAGTCCGGCTTGCGGGATTCCCCACGAGCGACGGAGCCTCATCGTTTCCTGATCGGATGGCTCTTGGCGTTGGTCCACGGACCGGGAGATTACTACAGCGGAACTCCCGAGCCAAGGACCACTTCCATCACGCCGACGTTGAAGTCCCATTCCAGGTTCCCCGCTGCGCTCGCGTAGTCGTTTCGCGGAATTTTGGTGAACGCCGCGGACGTGCCGGTGTAGTTATCTCCGGACACCGCGTTATTCAGAACGATGGTGTTTTTTCCCCACAATCCCGAGCTGACTTTTTGCACGTTGTACATCGCGACTAGCAGCGAATTCACGGGCGACACTTTCTGTAGACGCACCATGAATTTCCCGCCGAGCGCAGCAATGAGCGAGTGCATGGGCGAGCCATCCGCGCCAAAAGCCAGACGGTCCTTGTCCTCGGTGAATTCGACGGAGATTCCTTCCTCGGCGTTCGCGGATCCCGCGCCGAGCGAGATGGAGCCGCCCGGCCCGACAATCGTGCAGGAGACGTCGAGGAACGAGTAAACCGGATTCGGTGCGTTGATCTGTGGCATCGGTCGAATCTCCTAATTAAGAATTCACTGAAACCAAGACGTCGACTTCCTGTACGGCGCCCGCGAGTTTGACCGCGATTTGAATCGGCACACCGATTCGCGCCGACCGTTGGGCTTGGGTCTGCGAGGCCATCGACGGGCACCAGATGTAATAGCCCTTGCTGACCGTGTCTCCGGTATTGAGGGCCCCGAATCCCGCGGACGTCCAGGTGCCGGGAGCAAACAATCCGTTGTTTACGAATTGCTGAGCGACATTCGCGATCGCGGTGGTGATGGTCGCCATGCCGGGATCCGTTTGCGGAACCTTGGTCGGAGTCGTGAAAAGAACATTGAAGACCGCAGTCTGCGCCAGAATCGCGAAAACCAAAACGCCAATGACGGAATCGATGTACTGGCCCGAGCAGCATTGGCCCATTTCGATGATCGCCGTAGCGTTATTGTAGGCGACGTATACGTTGCAATTTTTGGCTTCGAGCGCGTTGACCTGCGTGATCGACAGGTTCTCCGGAGTGATGCCCGGCTCCTGTTTGTACATGAGCGTGATGGCCGAACCGCTCGCCTGGTAGTTGGTGGTGAGGATCCGGCCGAGCAAGCTGACGACGGCCGCGGAATTAGAAGACGAATACTGCACGCACGTCCGGTTGAGTCCCAACTGTTGCAGCAAATATGCGAGCGACGTGGTGTCGCCAGGAGTGAGCGTCGCCGCTTCCTGCGACGTCACACCGTAAAAGTGAATGTTGGCCGACGTCGCTTCGATATAAGGTCCGATCGCGAGCGCGTCGGCGTCCACGATTCCCAGCACGGTCAAACCAAACCACAATTGGCCGAACAGCGAATCCATGAGCGTGACGCAGGTGATGGCGCTTTCGGCAACTAGGCCCGGCGCTTGGAACGAACCGGATGCGAGCTGCGAAAGTCCGGTCAACACCGAGATGTCGGTTCCCGAACCAGGCGCGGTGGCAAATGACACAGAAGACGCTGCACCGGTGGTGTTAGACGTAACGACGAAACGCTGATAAATCGCGTTCCAGACGATCGTTGCGCCAGTTAGTCCCCCTTGAATGACCGAGGCGACGGCGTTCATGTTTCCTACGGCCGAGAAGTTCAGTCCGGTCAAGTGTTCGACCGACCCGCCGTCGATCGTGATATTCATCGCGCCGGTGGTGATTGAGGTCCAGAAAGACGGAAGCTGCGAAGCCGCGGGAAGCGTCGCGCCGAGTAGCTGGCCGGCTGACGCAGTCTTGACCCAGCGACCGATTAAAAGTGAGGTGGGTTGCGGGTTCTGTGAGAACCAGAGAACGGCGGCGAGATATTCGGGGGCGCTCGTTCCGAAGTCGGCGGCCACTTGCGCGATCGACGTATAAGTCCGAATGCGCGTCACGGTGTCGATGACGGTGGACGACCCGACGACCAGCATCGAATTGATGTTCTGCGCTTGCGCGGCCTGCGCTTGCAGCGAAACCTGGACGTTGATCAGTCGTGAAATCGGAAGCGTCGCGACACTCGACATGGCTAAATCCTCCTACAAATTGAAAGGCCCGATGCCGTAGGGCAGTTGCCCGTATCCCGGCTCGACCTTGAAGTCTTGTTTACCGCCCTCGCCGGCATCGACGCAGAACGGGACACCAATCAAATTCGGCGACTTGTACTTGTAAATCTGTTGGCGGCGCAAACTGAATCGCACGTCTTCGCCTCGAAGCCACTTATTCTTGACCAGTGCGGGAGCCGTGACGGTTTCGCGCACCAAAATCAAGTTAAAACCGTTTTGCATGAGCTGATATCGATTCTGTTCTAACGCAATACCGATTGCAAACACTTCGCTGTTGGCTTGTGCCTTAGGACCATAGAAGCTCGCCAAAATTTCGAGCTCCTGATTTCGAATCACGCGATCGTGCGAAAGGTCGAAGTTAATCGGCGACGTGTGATGGTCGACGAAAGCGAACGCCGGCCGAGTGCGTGTCAGCCCTCCGACCGCGGCCCACGAAACATCGCGTTCGGGCGGGTCGGGTGGATTCTCCTGCCAGCGCGGTCGGACTAAATCGCCATCCAGTCCGGTAATCTGCGCGACGGTTTGCTGCATCAATCGATCGAGCAGCAAATCGTTCAGCTCGCCGTTGGTTGAATACGGCGGCGTGAATGCGCCAGGGCCAGGTTGGATTTCGGGTTCGATCATTCCCGCGCCTTCGTCGGGCGGTCGACCATGTCGGTCGACTCGCAGGTACATTGCACAAATCCCTTCGCGAAATTCGAATAGTCCTTCACATCCGTCACCAGGAACTGATTGCCGTTCCACTCAATGACGTCCGGCTGGAACTGGACCTGGTCGGTCGTTTCCGATTCGCCGCGCAGCGCGAACCGCGTGATGATGACAATCGTTTTGGCGTTGACCTGGCGCGCGGCCTCGCGGGTCAAACCTTCCTGGCCATCGGGATAAATGACGCCGCGAACATTCGGGATGCGGTTGATGGTCATCTTCCCTTCGCCGAAATTGTTCACGACCTGCTGTCGCCGCAAAACGATGCAGGTGTCGAGCGTGTACGGATTCGTCAGCGCGACAGACAAATCCATCATCGGCATCAGCGTGTACTCGGTCGCAGCACATACGAATAGTGCTGCAGAAGTTGCGCGGTATCGATGAGCGGCTTCGTTCCGGTGCGGCCGCGACGCCGGCGAGCTGCCAAGGTCGATGCGTCGAGCGGCGCGAATGGCCCGGTCTGCATTTTATTCTGGACGCCCGAAACCGCGATTTGCCCGACCGCGTGAAGATTGCGTTCGACTCCGGTCGCGCTTCCTTTCAGCGCTTCGAGCGCGGCGGCTTTTAGGTACGGCATGAACTTCGGTTCGGCGTCGAGGATCCCGGGCTCGAGATGCGGCCGCGCGGGAATATTTTGCGTGGGGCTACCGAAGTTGTGAATGTATGCGAGTGCGGCGTTCCCGATTGCGGTTGGCTTTCCAGTGGCCGGGTCCGGGTCCCGGTAATCTTTTTCCTGCGGGATGCCGACGAGGACGTCGGTCTTCGTGAGCGCCGCGACGCCGCGCGCGAGCTGCGCGGAATTGTCGGTGACCTTGATGGACGAAACCATTTTGATCAGTGGTCGCGGCATCAGTTTCCGAAGGTGGTAATTCCAGGGCGGGTATTGGGTCCGGAGTACGCTGGACCTCCGTCCGAAGCTCCGGGAACTGTTCCAGCAATGCAACCATCTGGGCCAACTTGGATAGGGCCCATTCCAGCCAACTGCAGGAGTCGGTAGAAACGAGTACCGTATGTCGTGAGGTTGTAATTGCCGGCTCCTTCCTCGAGAGTGTCGGGCACATCGTAACTGAGATTGACGTCGCCCGCGCCTTCGGCCGAAATCGCGCCCTTCGAAATTCCCGGCCATCCCCCGGCTTGCGCGGAGCTCTGCGCCTGAGCCTCGAGCACCATATTGTGCGCGGCAAAAAGTTCGGTGGCCAGATACAAAATGTTGGGATCAACGAACCGTTCAGGGCGAAGAAGGAAAGAAGCGACCGCCAGCCAATAATTTAGTGTTGAAGGAAGATACGTGGTGGCGTTCGCGAATTCAGGAAAGTCTTCGCGGAATTGCGCGACGGTTACGACGGGAGTAATGTTTGCAAACGGCACCGGGCCTCACGTTTGTTTCCAGAGCGCGGCGTTGCGGCGATTGATTTCCGCTGCCGTAATTTTTACCGGAACGGTTTCTTCCGCGTCGATCGTCGGCTGGTACGACTGCGTCGATCCCGCGCCAGATCCCGCGCCGTTCCCAACCAGGGGCACCTGATAATCGGCCGATTTGCGCGCTTCGTTTTCGGCGATCGCCACAGCTTGTTTCTCCGGCTTCCCTGCATGGCGCTCGGTCGCGATGTTTTGAGAAATGGTCGCCTGCGAACTGCCCTCTTTTAGCGGCATGCGACTCCTTACTTATCGAAGCCGAGTCCCGTCGCGATGGGCTTCTTTTGCTGGTTGCCGCGATTCGACTTCATCTCTTCCGCTTTTTTGTTGATGGTGTAATTCTTGTGCGCAAGAATCGTTTTCGTTCCTTCCTCGTCGACGATTTTGGTAGCTGCTTCGCGGTCGGGAGTTTCGCCATCGGCGACTTGTTCCGACATGAGCCAGCTGATCGCTTCCTCGCGCAGCGGATTGACTTGCGTCGCCGCGCCGGCTTCGCTCCCGACTTCCGAGGCGGGCCGCATGTTGGCGACGATGTATGGATGGTTCTTCAGCTCGACCGCGACGGCGTTCATGCCCTTGAAGTAGTCGATCGTTTCCCCCTGGTGCAAGGTAAGCGTGAACGGCGAGTCGGCGAACATCAGAACTTTGTCGCCCGAGAGCTGCGCCAGGTGGGGAACTTCGGGCATGGGCTTCAAGTGCGGGAATCGCTTCTGAACTTCTGCTCGCGTCGGGGGAGTGCTGGTTTCCATGGCTTTTGTCTCCTAAAGCTACGGGCCGGATTATGAGTCCGGCCCGCGAAAGTTGTCAACGACGACCGGCGTTTAGATCTGGTCGAAGTAGCCGACGGTCTGGGGGTACACGAATTCCATGACGCCCAGGCGGCAGAAATAGGTGGTCTTGTGGTAGATCCCGTCGTACTGAATCGGAGTGCGCTGCAACATGGTCATCGGGAAACGGACCTTGTCGTAGGCCTTGGTGTACACGATCATCCGATCGACCGTGTTCAGCGTTCCGATCGTGCCGCCGGCTCCTGCGCCGATCGCCCACTTGAGCGGAAGAATTTCGAGCTTCGCGCCGCCGTTCTGCTCGAGCAGGTTGTTGTCTTCGATGTACTTCTTGATCGATACGTTCCCCGCGTTTGAAACTTTCGCCGTGGAGATGTAGCCGTATTGAACTGGAGGAAGCAGGATCCGGTTCGACATGATGGCGAAGCCCGACGCCGTCCAGACCGAGACGAGCGCGGTGTTGATGTCGGCCAGAATTTCATCCGGCGATTTGCTGACCCACTGCGTGAAGCCGGCTGCGCCCGCCGGGACGTTGGTCTTCGTCACGTTCGGGTTGGTGATTAGGCCCTGGTCGCCGGTGGACGTATCGCCGATGTAGACCTGTTCGTCGATGTCCATCTGGTGCTTGAGCGACATGCCCTGGAATTTCTGCACGTCGATGGGACGGCCGAGTTTCGCCGCGCTCTCGAGTTCCGGAATCGTGTACTTCAATTCCGTGCCCCAGAGGCGCAAGGGCGAAACGAACTTGCCGATGTCGACGCCGATGCCGGTAATTTGCGACGTGTTCTTTCCGATCCACGCCTTACCGTTGCCGATGCCGTTCCCCGCGCCCAGGCCTCCGGACGCGCCGTAGGTCGAAGCAGTGAAGCTCGACACTTCGTCGGCGAGCGTGACGTCTTCGCGCAAGTCGATGTCGCGGCCCCAGGTGACGGCGGCGAGAGGGTTGTGGAGCGTCTGATCGAGGCGTTCCAATTCTCCGATCAGGAACGCGCCCGTCGAGTCATAGGTGCGCGTCGACCCCGAAGCGGAATCGTAAACGTCGCACGGGCGACCGAAGCGCATCCCGGCATGCGTGGGGATATTGTCTCCGCACAGACCGTGGTCCATGACCATGCTCGTCTGGTCGAACGTCATGAGCTGGTCATTGGTCCGACGGCGCCCCGCGAATTCTCCGCCACGCACCGGGCGGGAAAACAAGCTCTTGAGTGATCGCATGTCGTTACGCTCCCGTTACAGATTCAAAATCTGCTGCTGCAAAATTGTTAGAACTTCAGTTCGACGAGGCCATCTGGACCGGCCGGGCCGTTGAAATAAACGCTCGGAACCGGAAGGGCGATGGTCGAACCGCCGGTGGACGACACTTCGAATCCACCCTGGACGTGCGCGCCGCTCGAGGCCGCAACCCAAACGAAAACCGGAGCGCCTTTGACGATCGCGCCCGTGCCCGATTGCGCAACGATGACGTAGCCCGACTTCAACACGTCGATGACGCCGGCCGGCGGTACACCCGCGGTTGGTGCGCTGGTCGGACCGGAAATCGCGACGGCGCCGAAATTCGAAGTCGAAGACGGCTGAATCGGGAAAGGACGAACCGCGACGCCCGCGATATTCGTCAGGCCGGTGTCGCCCGCGACCATGCCGCGATAGGCGTTCGGCGTGTTGCCGGTCAGTGAGAAATACACCGCCAGGCCGTAGGCCCCGACCGGGTTCGTCGTGTCCTGCAAGCCCTGCTCAATCCAGAACGGGTGTGATCGATTGACGTCGCCCTGGAATCCCGTGCCCATCCGGAAACCGAATGACACGCCGTCGTGGGTGCGCCGACGCATGACCAGGAGATTTCCCTTTCGATCGCGCATGTGCGGCGTCGGGGAGAAGCTGCCAACCAGTGCTCGCATGGTTTCGAATTTCATGGTCTATCGGCTCCTTGATTCAAAATCGGTTCACAAAACTCTTTGCCGTTCAGTTGAATTCAACTTAACGGGCGTTTTGGCGATTCCAGAATTCCGCGTTCGCCTTGTTCACATCCGTGATCGAGCGGATCTTGCCCTTGCCGGAATCGGCCGTTGCGGCTGCGCCGTTCGCGCGAGCCGGCTGCGCTTGGTTAGCAACTTTCTTCGCCGCGCCCACCGCGTTGAATAGCGTGCGCGTTTCGTGGCTCGACAGTTTCTCGATACCATCGGCGGTAATTTCGCGGCCGCGAATGGCCCACGTGAGCTGGCACGTTGCCGCATCGAGCAATCCGAGTTTCAGCGCGCGCTTGCGCAGACCGGTGACGGCTTTCAGCGTGACCGTCGGCTTGGCTTTTGAATCGAACGTTGCGAGCTGCACGCCAGGGGCGATGATTTCGGCTGTCGCGAGCGTCTGTTGGAACGAACCTTCGAGGACCGCGGAGTCGCCGGTGAGCGAGATGGCCGAGTCGCCGGTTCCCGGCGGCACTTCCTCGGACATTTCGTCCTTGGCTTCTTTTTCCTCTTTTTCCTTTTCCGCTTCGGCGTCCTTCGAGGCTTTGTCCTCGGACTCGGTCTTGCCTTTCTTGAGTTCCTCGATCGAGTCCATGACTTTCTTGAACGAGTCGTCGATTTTCTTTTCCATCTCGCCGAACTTGCCCTCGATCGCGGCGTCGTTCCACTTGGGAGCGCCATCACCCGGGGCCGTCGACGTTCCGGCTTTGCCCGGTTCGCCGCCGATATGGAAGTGCTGTTCGACCTTGTGACCTTCATCCGCGGAGTCGTACGTCATGGCCGTCGCTTCCGTCGGAGCTGCGGCCAGAATCGCGTCGATGTTTTTCTTGGCATCGCCGGTCAGCTTGGAAGCGGCGCAGCGCAGGGATTCCAGAAAGTTTTTCTTGGACATTTCGTTTCCTCCGAATTTTTCATCGCCGACACGACACGTTGAACCGCATCGCGCCATATCGACCAGCGCCACATGGTTCACGATGATATTTTTCTGATAACCGCGCCCCGGCTCCGTCTGGAAATAGTCGCAGTCGTATCCGCAGGACAGCTCGACCTTGCCCCCGTCGATTTCTTCGATCGCATCGGCATCCATGACCACGACATCAGCGACCAGGTAATCCGAGAGGTCGCCTTTGCCCCGGCGAGGATCCAGCACGATTCCGATCGCCAATTCCTTGAAATTGGTGGGATCCACTGGGTGGTGGAAACTGATCAGCGGCTTTGCGTTCGCGCTCGCAATCGTTTCCGGCCGGAACACTTCATCTTCGTGGCGCTCGATCGTGACCAGGCCGCGTTCGTCGCCCTTGAGGTGAACTTCGGCTTCGGTGTAAATCTGCTCGCCGATGCGCGCGATCGGTGATTCGGGGAAAACGTAGAAACCCTCGGGCGTCTTCCACTTTTTCGCCGAGAGCTTTTCGGTTGTGTAGAACCGCATCGCCACGCGCATTGCTCCAAAAAAAAACGGCCACCGACCCGGTTAGGGTCGATGGCCGTCAGAGTTGGTCCCGTCTAGCGGGAGCTCAGATTGGGGCCGCTAAACTTTTACAGAACGCCTTTGTTCGAACTCGCTACCACCTGCGCCGTGCAAGACGTCCCGGTGAAGGTGCCACTCGAAACAATTTCGAAACCGGTATAGCCCGCAAGGTTCACGGTGTAATTCACGGCGGTCACGTTGAAAGCGGGGAACGCGGCTCCGGTGACGATCACGGGTACGTTCGAAGTGTAGACGCCGGCGAAATAGGGAATCGCGAAATAGTTCGTCTTGGTGGGCCCGACGTCGGCGGTCGCCTTGATCTGCAGGGTGCAAGCGGTCGCGGTCCCGGAAATTATCACCTGGGCGGTGGAGACGCCGCCGATGAGCTGAGTCTTGGTCTGCGAGGTCGCGGTGAAGACCATCGCGGGGTATTGCACGTTCGGAAGGAGTATCGCTTGTGAACCGGGGTAGTTCGGAGTTTGTGCTGTCAGATGCCGCTCGGCGAAACCGCCGACGATGAGCAACGCGGCCATCACTGCGATCGAAGAAATTTTTCGGAGCCAGGTGTTATTCATTTCGCATTTCCTCCGGGTCAGTCCCCATACTGGAGAACAAAGGCCGCGTTGTACAGGATTAAATTATTCGCGTTGTCGAATTGCGGCAAGGCGTTCGGAAAAGTAAATAGCACCGTCGTGCCGTTGAGCTGCACCGTGACGTTCGCTAGGTCGCCGACGATGCCCTCGCCCGTGATGGCTGGATCCACGATTCCGGTGGGAAGGTTCCCGCGAAAATCTTCGCTGACTGGGGCCACGCTGCAATCGATCGAAAGCGTGGTTGATTCACCGTCGGAATTAAAGGGAACGTTGTATTGCTTTCCGGGCGTGTTCACACTCTGGAATCTAAGTACGATCTGCGGAATTGTCAACTGCGGTTGTCGAATCCGCTATCTGGTAAAACTCGAATTTAATATTTTTTATCTTGGTAGAAATCCAGTCGTACATCTCGGGGGCCCCTACAACAGAAACTCTTTGCCTAAGAATATCCGTCTGACGTTTAGTCAGGCGGATTCGGCATATGCCGTCGGTTGAGCAACAGATTTTGCGCAAATCTTCAAATATTTCCGAGGGGGTCTTTCGGTCCCACTTAGCTGAGCCAGCAGCGCCGATGATGCTAATTTCCACCTTCATCGAATCACATCCGGAATAATCGGCTCCGCGTAGCAGCGACAATTCGGGCCTTGGCCTGGGTGGTATCGCATCCCATCGGTCCCGGCGACCGGCGGATTTTTCCACGCGAAAGTTTTCCCATCGAGCTTCCGATGCTCGGCGCGCACATCCGAATCGTGAACCGTGTGCCAGACGTAATGCGTTGAGCCGATATATCGCGCGCGCGATTCCTGCAGGAGAGCCGCGGTCCGCGAAGTCTCGGTGCGTGCAATCAGTTTCGCGCGGCCGATTGTTACCTGGCCCGACTTCATGATTTCTTTTTCGATTTCCGAAGCGCGCGTGGAATTCATCAAGCCTTCGGTCGTGAGTTTGTGGATCCTCTGCGCGGCTTCGGTGGGCAGCGAAGTAATCAGGTGAACCTGTTCGGACAGCGCCGTGCGGAACAATTCGCCCGTCGGTGCGGTGCGTAACTCTTTGCGCAACGACCGCGCCATTTCCTTCGACAGTTCGGTCCAGGTCCCGAGGTCGCGCTTCTTGACTTGCTCGTGCATACGCTCGGTGACTGCGCGCGCCCAGGGCCGGATCAGCTCGGCATATCGGTTGAGCATCGTGGTTAGCTCCGACACGTTCTTGACTTTCCCGCCGGGAGCCATGCCGTCGACGAGCGTTCCAACTTTTTTGGCGACGGCGACGAGCTGGCGCTGGAATGATTTTTCAGCGGCGCGCGCGCGGGTGAATTGCTGCTCGGCGATTCGCCGGCGTTGAAGCGGGGTGAGTTTCTTCGGCTTAGGCGTTGGCTTTTTTGGCGGCATTGTTTTTCCGGAACATTTTTTCGTCGGGGCAATCGGCGAAATGCGGTTGATACTTCGGGCCGCATGGCGCGACCGGCGCCGTCGCAAATAATTTCCCGGCGGTGGTTTCTGGAATCGTGATTACGCGCGACATCGGAATCTTCGCGCCGCCTGGCGTCTTGAACCAGAACACGCGCGATCGACAATGCGGTCCAGTGCATGCCGCATCGTTGGTAAAAATAAATCCCTCGGCCTTGAGCTGCTCGTGAGTGGCGGGGTATTTCATTTGTTCCTCTCGAACGTGACTTTACCGATAGCCTGGTCGCGCGCAACGGCGTCCAGGTCCGCGGACGAAGGCAGCCCGCCGCGACCGTGATGCGCGGGGCACTCGGCGACGCGGTCTGCCGAACAGTGCACGTTACGACAACGCCACAGGTGCTCGCCCGTTTTGCACCAGTGCTCTTTTCCGTCGTTTGTCTCGACCATGCTTCCTCCCGTGGCCTTCGCCACTATGGTTCTTCCAGAACCACGCCTCCATGTCGAGCGCGAATGACGCGGTTGCGACGTCACGGTCATGTGGGCTCCGCAGATACAATTGCAGACGATCGGTGAAAATACCTGCTTCATTTGTGGCCTCGCTTTGCTTTTGGTTGCGGCTTCGCGAGAAACCACTTGTTGGTGTTCGGCTCGAATTTATAACCGCGCGCCTTCATGAACGCCAGCCCTCCGGTCTTTGAACCTTCCGTCGTGATGACGCGGCCATATGCCCGCAGCAGTCCAGCATTGAGCGCGCTGCGCACTCCTTGCCTTCGCGCCCATGGCAGCGTATAGCTTCCCCACACGTCGAAACAATTCTTGCCGTTGGTAACTCCCCAAACGAATCCGAGTGGGCTGGGGAACGCGCGATTGAACAGAGCGTAAAAAGCTACGCCGAAGCCGAGAGCTTGCATGTCTATCCAATCTTTCGAGTGGTCGATTTTTATTTTCATGCGCGTTCCTTGATGCGCCTGGCTACCGCAGCTTTCTGTTTCTCGATCGTCTTGCGCTTCGATTCGTCCGAAGGCTCGACGGTGATTTTTGGCCCGAGCGATTTTGCGTCGGCGACTTTCTGGAATTGGATTTTGAAGGTCACCGGTCGAATCCTCGCGATTTCAAATCGCTCAATAGGCTCAGAAGTACTTCGTGCATGATGGCGTAATCGTGTGGCGTAAGTTTTCGATCGCCAAGCGCAATTTGGGCCGTGTTCGTACTCGCCAGCCATTCCTCGACAACCGCGACTGCTTCCTTCGCTGACGGCGCCGGGATCACAACAGTATCCGCTTCCTGCCTTTCTATTTCGTCGAGGATCCGGCGAGCGCGAAATACGGCGTTGTATTCGTCGAGGCCTATCGCGCCATGAATCCCCGCAGCCATGTGCGCCAGAAGCTTTTTACGTTCCGAAAACTGACTCACTGAGTCCTCACGATTTTCGCGTCGTAACCGCGACGCTTGAAAAATTCCACCCAGTCATCGGCGCGCGACCCGACCATGGTTTCGGCTTCGGTCTGCGTCCAGAGGCGTTTCAGTTTTGAGGGGTATACGACTTTGATCTGCTCCCCACCACAGAACACGATTTCGGTTTTGGTTCGAAGGCGAACGGAAGGCGAATGGTTCCCCCCACCGTTTTTGTGGGGGGTAGGGGGGGCATTTGACTTTCCCTCCCCACCCATACCAAACCCAACCAAACCTAGGTAGGACTGTCCTAGGACAACAGTCGGATCGGCGGTTCGATGCATGTATTCCCTAAGTCCTTTCGCTGGAGGCTCTGGGCCGCGTTCCATCCGCTCGCGCTGAGTTGGCGGCGGAAGCCTTCCGGTCTTGTCAATTCCGACCCAAAAGCCCCATTCCTTCGCCGCACGTTCGCTCCACCTGAACAGCAAACCGACCCGCTCGAACTCTCCTAGGATTGTCCTAGCCATGTCACAGGATATGTCGGGGCGGTTGTATGAATAGACCTTCGTCCAGACTAAAAAGGGGTCACATTCGAAGACTCCGTTGGCCAGGGCGAGTGGGATGAGATTGGCGTATTCGGGGCGAAAAGTGAGCGGCATCACCGCTCGAATTCTATTTGAAGTCCAGACTGCGTCACCGTCAACGATGCGCTTTGGCATCAGTTCATTGTCCTTGTTTCGCCGGATGAAAAGCCCTCGCGTGCAGTTGTGGGCCATCCGGCGAAGGAAGGTTTACCACTGGACCACACGCGAGAGCAAAACCGCTCGGGGAATATAGTACTAGGTAGCCCCTAGGTCAAGTGTTCTGATACACTTTCCACAATGTTTTCCACCGGCCAGGCTTGAACGCCTAGATGTCACCCACACTCAGGCCTCGCCGGCCCTTTCCGCTTCGATTATTTTTTCTCGGATTTGTTCGCGGGATTCTTCGACTTCGATTTCATTTCCATCGAGAAGGTGAATCACGCCGCCGTCGACGTCGGAATGGTATCGCGCGATGTTCTCGGCGACCACGTCGTTCTCGACAATCTTTTTATTCTCGACGAATTGTCGGACTGTGATGAGTGTCATGGTGTTATCGCTCCGTTTGTCACATGGCCATGCCAAGCGCAGCCAGAATCGAGAAGAATCGAAGGCGTGAGCGTCAGATCCTCGTACGATGTCCCTGATGCACCCCAGCGCGTTGGCTTTCCATCTTTTCCATGTGAACCTTGGGCCGGCAGAACGCCGCGACCGGAGAATGAAACCTCGACCATGTGTGTTCCTACTGGGCCTTTATTTTTCTCGAAGCACAGCGGACACAAAAACCAAATTCCCTGGGCACTGGAAAAGCTTTCACCGTGACGCGTTATCCTATCGCCTTCGTACTTGACGAAGCTCGGCTCCAAGCCAATTAGCCTCACCGGGGATTGGCCAGCACGAATTTTTGAAGTTCTTCGTAAAGCGGATCGTCACACAGCGCGAGGTTGAGCGGCTTGTCAAAATCTTTCTGTTCGATCGTCACCAGGTCTATTCGAACTCGCACCGCTTGCAGCTTGCCTGGGTTTATTTTGCTGTTGAAGTCGATGAAATACTCTCCCACTTTCATAGTGCCCCCATTATTTTTTTGAGGAAGAAGTCGCAGCCGCCCTCGGCCGCGATCGGACCGCGCACAATCTGGCAAAGTTCCGGTGACTGAAACCGCGCGCAAATCCCGCAATGATTTTCGCCCTTGCGCTCCGCATGGTATCCCGCCTGCTTCTGCGTTAACTTCGCGGACTCATCGCAATCGTTCGTCGTGCGTCGATCGCCAGCGCGCTTCGGACTAGGCGATTCTTCGCCTTCCTCGACTTTCGATTTCGTGGATCCTTCGCCCGCGCCGCTACCCGCGCCGACATCCGGACCTTCGGGAACTGGCGGCCGCGGAGTGTCATCGGCGGCTTCGATTTCGTCGTCTGTGATGTTCGTCCAGACACCAGTCTTGACGGACGATTCTTTCAGCTCCTTCAACCCCACCTGGTCGCTGATCAATCCGGAGCTCACGGCCGACATTACCGTTTCGGTTACGCTCTTGGCCAGGTCGCCCTTTTCGGTTTCAGTCATTTGCCACAGCGGATTGAACGTCAGTCCGAAACCTTTCGGCACCTTGATACCGTTGGATTGCGCGATACAACGATATGCGATCGTAAGCGGCCCGAGCAGGTGACGGTTCTGCTGCTGATTGATGCCGTCGTAATAAGTGCGCAAATCACTCTCGCCCGTCGAATTCAGGCCGCCTGGGGACTGGCCGAACAGGCGCGTCATCGGAACCTGAAGCGCACCCGAGATTTGCATGGCGAATTGCAACAGCGCCTCGTTCAATCCCGAGAACGGCGGTGCCGCCATCGTCTCCATTTCGTCGCCCATGTCCAGGAGCGTGATGCCCTCGTTCGACTGCGTCTGCCGCATGAACTGCACGGTCTTCACCAGACCTTCGAACATTTTTCCGCCGCCGGCGACGGTAGTTCGGAAGTCCTTGAGCTTGTAAGTGCGCAGGTAAGATTTGTAGACCAGCTGAGCGGCGCCGGTGGTGGCCGAGTCGAACGCGATCATGCGATCGTACATTCGCTCGAGGACCGACAGGCCCCACAGATTTTCCTGCAGCCGCTGTTGCCAGGGCAGCCGAATTCCTTCGAGGCGCATGATGCGCGAGTAGTGAATCTTCTGGCCGTACAGCATCGGCGCGTCTTGCGTGACCGTGTAGAACTTCGGCAGGCCCATGTGCGGGCCCCATTCGGTGACCAGGTCGCTGAGCGAACATTCCACCTGCCAGCGATCGAGCGAATAGATTCCCTTGAACTGGTTCTGGCCGACCGTCTCGATTCGGAATGGCGTCGAAAGTTTTTGCCCATCGATCAGCAGCACGCCAATGCAGCCGCCGTACAGCCGCGACCACTTGATCACGTCGTTCACGCCGTTCCACACGCCGAGCATCCCGGCCTGTTCCTCGATCGCCGCGGAGTCATCCGGATCGATATCGCCCTTCATGGTGACGCCGGCGCGCGTCATGTCATCGGCGACCAGGTCGATCGCTACGCCGCCAATCCAGGTTCCCCGGTGGATCCACTCGAGCAGCGTGCGAATGCGCGTGATGGGATTGAAACCGTAAGTCGTGGCCGAGCTGAGATTGGAAGTGCCGATGCCCAGGCCTGCGGCAAAGTTTTGGAGCGAGTCGGACGTCTTGGCCAGTGACGCGACGGCGGGCGTATCGAACTTCCCGAGAACGCGCGCACGCGCCAGGGCATCATTTGCCTTGGCTTGCTTGGCGAAATCGCGGACGCTGCGCTTCTCTGGCGGTTTATTCTTCATCGCGTTTTCTCCGGTAGCCGGATCCTCCGTGCAGAGCGCACACGGATTTCGATTGATCTTCGAGGAGCATATGACAAACCTTACATCGTTTTGCGGGCTTCGGGGGTTTCGTTCCTGCGCGGATGTAGTGAAGTGTTAAGCCGCGTTCTCGATCGACTTTACGCAGAGGTACAGCGATGAAGGTCGGCGGCTGGGCCACGCCGAAAATCTAACATGGTTTACTTCTTGGGGTTTCGACAATCCTCGGAAATGAAGATCCTGCCGTTGACGGGCGGATAAATTGTTAGGACGTATCCCGCTTTCAGCAATCTGTCGAGAGTTTCCGGGGGCACCGACTTCGACGGCTTTCCTGAGACTGTGCCGTCCGAATATGTGTCGTAGAGGTAACCGCCGGTCGAGCCTGTGCATGTGCTGGACGCAACCGGGTCGCCCGATACGATTTGGATATCGGCGATCTTGGGAAAGTTGTCATCCTTCGGAGATTGTGCAGCGGCCTTGTTCACGTTGGCACAAGCGGACGCGACGAACGATTCGGCATCAGCCAAGTTCGTGAGCGTCGAAGATTTGTTGCAGCCGTTCGCCACATAGCCGATGCCGGGGATATTCTTGACCGTGCCGAGAATCGGTCCCACCGACAAAACGTACTGCCATTCGTTCGCTGTCGTTTGGATCCAAACCGGAGTGCCCGGGACTTTGCCAGCGCAGCCGAACAAAATGACCACCAACATTACCCAGGTGAATCTCAGAAAGTTTCGCATGGTGTTTCCTCCAGGTAAAACCAGCGGAGCCGCACTTTACTCAGTCGCAGAATGAGTAGCGCTCCCCGGTAGCGGCTCTGCGACATCACCGATACCTTAACAAGAGAACGCCTGCGGCCCCGCTGTCCTGCCTCGTCGTCGGGGTTAACTCGATGCACGCGCTCTTGCGCGACGTGCCAGAACTTTTGCCTGACGGCGCCCGATTGGTTTTCTCGGCGTCCGCACCCAATGGCTGTGGTGCGGGTCGAACACGTAGCCGCTCGCCAGGGCCGCGCCGCCGCGCGCGTGTTTGTGACCAGGCGTCGAATCGCTGCAATGCATCCTACGCTTATTCGTGCCGAAGCAGGTCGGGTTGCGCTTCCTTGCCAGATCCGCTGAGTCCATCGTTCACCGTTGGTACGACGTGTCCGCGACCACTCAGAATCGTGTCGCAAGTCGCCGCGAAATTTACCACGCAATTCTGGGAGACGCCATCAATTTCGGAGATGGCCAGCCGTGGCGCGCCTGGAACGCCTTTCGCGAAATTCGCCTGAAATGAGGCCAAAAGCACGAATATCGACGTCAATAACAGGGAATTGTCACCGTTTTGTCAGAGATCCGTGAAACCGGAAAAGCAGGGAAGTTCGCGCATCCGGTCCACGTTGACCGTCCCGTCCGCTCGATAAAATATGGCGATGATTGGCTGGTCCGTCTCCTGGGTTTTCTTCGCGTAGGCCAGAAGCTTGTCGTACAGATTTGCCTCGTCGGTGTTTTTGAATTTTAGGCTCATGGGATTTTTATCGTTTCGATGTTTGAAAGTGGGCTGGTGCCGTTGGCGTTCGTTGCGGTTTCCGCATAGTCGTATGACAGACCGCTCGCCACCGACGTATCGACAAATGACGTACCTGTGGTCACGCCCACGCGGATCCAGCCGTCCGCGCCATGGGGCGACCGCATTACGTTATACGACGTGGCACCTGGAACCTTGCTCCAGCTCGCCACCACGGAATGAGAAGAACCGCCGCCGCATCCCTTGAACATCAGGAATAGAGCGGCGGCGGCAACTAGGAGCTTCATTGTAGAACGAGTGGGTTCTGAGTGGGCGCGCCTGGGGGCCCGGGATTTGGCGTGACGCCGGACGTCTCATTCGACTTCGGACCTTCGCCAGAACAATTCGTTGCGCTGATCGTATAGAAAGCCGCGGCTCCCGGCGTGACGTTGGTGTCGATGAACTGCAGATTCGCCGGCGGCGGATTTAGAACCGTGAGCAGAACTTCGTTGCCCGATGCCGTGCCTTTGTAAATCGTGTTCGCCGTGACGGCCGTCGAACCGCTTCCACTCGGGCAAGTCACTTTCGGATCCACGACGCCCTGGCCCCACGACAAAGTCGTTTGATGTTGCGTGGCCGAAGCTTTCAACTGCGGCGCTGCCGCATGCACGCGGCCCATTCCGGCGACGGCGAGAACTGCGGTCAGAGCTGAGAACAGGAAAAGCGATGCGCTGAGTTTCATGGTGTGCCCTCCGGCGCGAGTCTATCAAACTTGGAGCCCCAGGTGAGAATCGAACTCACGTTTGCTGATTACGAATCAACCGCTCTACCACTGAGCTACCGGGGCACTACGCCGCGATTTCAATTCGCCAGCCGATACGCGGCCTACGACGGCGAAAATTCACTTGAGCTTGGTAGAGGGTTGGCGCTTTGTTCGGGTCGAACTCCCGGTCCTGCAGGAAACGTTGTGGCGTCCCCATCGCGACCATTTCCGGACCGCTTAAGGCTGTCACAAGTTGCGGCCCACTTTCCGTCGGGAGAGTACGACATCCCGTCAGCAAAGAGGCCGCTATCAGGAGCGCCGACAGTGACCACCGAGAATCCATCCGGACATTCTGCGTCCCAAACGTAACTCGAAACCCATATTGGCTCAGGTGCTTTATCACGCGCATCACCTCGCTTTTTTGGCAGGTTGCCGCGAACTTAGAAACCTAGAACGTGACGGCCGTTGCCGAGCAATATCCAAACGAGCAAGACGATAAGGATGACCGTGACGGTGGAAATGCCGCCACCGGTTCCCCAGCGATCGTAGCCGACGTACCCACCACCACCGAGCAAAAGCAAAAGCACGACCAGCAAGAGCAACATGGTTCCTCCTAAAAAAAACGGGGAGAGCCAGGCCAGCTGGGCTCTCCCCGCTACTGCTATCGAGTGGGGCAAAGCGCCCCTTGCGGTTTAGGTCTAGCTGCCAGCGGGTGGCGTGACCGGGGGAGTCGCCGGGATGCCGATGACTTCCGACGCTTCCACACCGACTGCCGTTTCGAACAGCTGTTGGCCCGTGTCGTTGTTTCCGCCGGTGATCGCGTAGCTGACCGGGAACGGGTCGTTCACATCGGCGCTACCTGCGGCCGCTGGCGTGAAGACGCCCGAAGCCAGCGATTGGATATTGGTCCAGAGTTTCCCGCTCGAGTCTACGAACGAGAAAACGCCTGGCGTCGTATCCTGCACGAACGAACCCGGCGTGCCGTTGGCACCCGCGCCCGCGGTCATCGAGATCGACGCGCCAGCCGGAAGAACTGCGCCCGGAACGCCGGCCTTGTCGAATCCGAAAACTGCAATGGCCTGGGGGTCGGAATCGGAAATCTGAATCGGACCGGCCGCCTTCGCAGCGCCCGGCTTTACAAACGCGAGAAGCTTTCCTTTTTGAAGCGCCATGTTCATCTCCTTGTTGTTGACTGCTGCGATTTGAAAACTGACTGCGATGTTGCTGGGCGGCGGGGGAATCGGCTGATTAAAATCCTGCGCGATTTGTTGCAGCGCAGAAGCTCCGAGCGCAAACGAACTCACCAGGCTTTGGGCCGACCGCGCAAGGCTTTCGCCGATGACTGCGAAACGCTCGAAAAGTTTGTGGGTCGGTTCGTCCAGGCTGATGATGATTCGCACGGGCTGAATGATAACCCCGAAGCATGTTACGCGGAAATGAAATTTTCAGGTTTCGAGAATTGCGTCAGGGTTTCTCTGTAGGTGAAGAACGGTCCTTCGGCACTCGACAAACGACGGAACCCAAATCCTTGACTCTGCAGGTCCAAAGCTCTGAGTCAGCCTTTTGCTTTCCAATCCGAACGCCGTCCTCGAATCCGTTCGCTTCTCCAATTCTGTAGCAATTCATTAGGTCGTTTGCGTCCACATAGCCGTGGTGCCATGCCATTCCGCGACCTTCGCCGGGCAAGGCTTCGCACCACCCGTGCGGAAGCTCCGTTTGCTCCTGCGCGTGAACGCAATCTCCGAAGCCTACATTGGGATCGTCGTAGACAGTGCATGGCGGGAGATGCGCAAGTTTTATTTCGGGGTGCGCGTGATACCAACGATCAGCCGAATGCTTCCCCCACGAATGGCCGATGAACCAGAATCCTGCCGCCGTGCACAGTACCAAAATCGCTCGATCTAATCGCATTACTGAATTATCCTCGGCCGCGCAGCGCGCTCCTGCTCGAGCCAGATGCCCATGACGATGCCGTATTGAATCCCTTGCGCGATCGCCTGCACCGGACTCGACCCGGCCTTTTCACAATGATCGCAGATTTCGATGACGAACTGTTTCATCGCCGGGTCATCACGCATTGACTTGCGAATTATGGCGGTCAGCTCGCCGCGTTCCTGCGCGCGTGCGCCGCCCAACATCTGCTTTACGATTTCGTGAATGTCCCACTCAGCTTTCATCTGAATATCCCCTCGGTCGAATGTCAGTGACCATGACGCAGTCAATTCGACAAACACAATACGGCGGAAGTGGTCCAACGTGGCGAGTTATTCGCGGGAAAACATAAATCTTCATGCCGTTACCGGAATCGTCGCGGGCCACAGCGCCCCAAGTCGAACCCGGGTAAGCACGGAATCCAGTTCGCGCGAAATCCAGAGTCCTGATTTGAAGACCGTCCATCACGATAAAAATTCCATTTCCATGACGAGCAGCTCATCCATGGGAACCTCGGCCACGCAACGCGGATTCGAACACAGCGTCTCGGCAACGTCAACCCAAGAGCACGGGAAAGACTCGGCGTCATCGCCATTGTGGATGACATAACACGGCGTGGTTTCGGTGCACCCGCAGATGCGACACACTCCGCTAATGGGCATGTATCTCCTTGCAATTCTCGCCCTCTGGACATTCCCAAGTGTTCGCGCAGTACACTCGGTCGCCGCACTGTAGCAGCATGCGCGGAATCATGAATTCGTTCCACCAGCGATCGCTATCTTCCTGGCCTTTTTTCTTGCCTAGTCCGAAGCCGAGCATCATCGCCAGAATAATCATCCCGGCGATCGGTATGCACGCGTCTGCGATCGCTCCCACCCAAATCTCCCACACGGTGAGCTTCTTGCCGCACTCCACGCAGCACCGCGGATCTTCGTGCGGACACTCATTCGTCTCGTTCGACATCGACAATCCTCCCGTCCTTGAAAGCGACTATGACCGACTGGTCCTTATCGAAACCGCAATCGAACCCGAAATAAATCTGGCCGGCTGGCAGAACCGCCGAAGCTTCGGCCTCCGCGACGTGGACGTCTGTGCGAGTGAGCGGTTTGCCTGGGTCGCGCGGCCGCTCCATGATTTTCTCGCCCGGCTTGAGCGGCGGCAAATTCTTGAGCATGTACCAGGGCAGAGGCGCAGACTTTTCCGGGACGGCGCCGCCGCCTGGCGCTTCCATCTCGCTAACGATTTGCTTTTGCGATTTGCCGGTTTCGATTGTCTGGCGCGGGCCTACGAATTCATCTTCCACGGCGGTTCCTCTTGGTGTGGCGAAAAGACCTTCGGGCTGTTAACAAATTTTTCAGGTTCTTGTTGCTGCTTTCAATATCACCCGACTTCTGGTCGATTATCCGCGTGATTTTTCGGCGCTCATCTTCGGCATAGGCCTTGTGCTCGTAGCAGTAACCTTTTTTGCGGACCATCCAGACCGTCGGCTTTTTGTTGCAGATTACGCAGCCCGATTTCTCGGCAATCATATTGTCGGCGAAAGTGTCCTTGAGCGTCATCCGTGTGACCTCATCGCTCCCACGATGAACAGAACGGCCAGCAGCGCCAGGCCGATCGCAATCGTTATGACAAAGTGGCGGTCACCCGTGTCGAGCAACCGCCACGCTTTGTGAAGTGGACTCATCCCTTTTTTTCTTGCGGCGGGAAAAACACCGGCGGCATGTGACAGTGAGCGAACGCGAACCGAATCAGCGTCACCATGCCTTCCGGTGGAATCACCAATTCGAAACCCTCGCGCCCCGGCAACATCGGATTGACGTGCAGCCGAATTGATTCTGGCACGCCGTTGTGTGTGACCACTTCCGCTTGAACGCCATTGCCGAGATATACCTGTGGTTTTTCCAAGGCTCATTCCTCCTGTACTTGCGCTTTAAGATACTCCACCTGCTTTGCAAAATCGTCGACCGCCGCGAGAAAGCCGTGAACTTCGTTGCGTTCATATCGGGCGAGCAGCTCGGGGCTGGCCAGGAAAGTATCGCGCATATCCTTCAAGACCTCGGCGGCTGTCGCACTCAATCCACCAGGCCAACTCGGTCCACCAGGTCCTTTGATTGGGACACGCGTGAAGTACAGATTGCTGTCCCTCACGAAACGCTCGAATTGCTCGAACGCCGAACTTACCTCAGCTTTCATTTTCTGGTCCGCTCGTTCCTTTAGCCGAGCTTCCAATTCACTGACAGCACTCATCATCCCTCCGGATTTATTTCGTTCAACACCTGCCGCAACGCCATGCACAACCGCGACTTCACGACCTCCGGTGTCTTCTTCTCCACATTCGCTGGCCGACAATTCCCGCACCAACACAGATACGCGCCTTCGTGGTACGTGACGACGGCATTTTCTTCGAGCGCGGTGATCAGCTTGCCGCCCGCGCGATGACGCCGGCAGAGCGTGACCGGCGCAGGGTTATCTGACGGGTCGTGACAATCTGTGCATTCTTCTTCGTCGCTGTCGATGTACGGGTTTCGTGCCACGTTATCTCCAGATGTGTGAGTAGATACTTTCGCGCCATTGCGCTGGGCGCTCGGCAAGCCGAAAATCGTAAAGGCCGATGCCCGGGAAATGCCAGTCGCCCATGTGCCAAGTGCTGAGGAACATCGCTGGCGTCGGCTTCCAGTACGGCCAGCCATCGTACATGCAGATGTCGATAACCTTGCGCCAGTAATCGCCATCCAAGACCTGCAGAACCTTATTGTCCTCGTCGGGTTGATACAGGGACGCTAGAACCTTTGCTCTCGTCTTACGTCGAAGGAAGATATGCTCTACCTGAAACCACATTTCGATGTCGCGCGCCATGCGTTCGCATTTATTTGCCTCATCCGTGCAGAGACCCGAATAGTGGCGCATGAAATCGTAGGACCAATCAATCGGTCCCATGTTCTCGCCTTCGTTGTGCGTGACTTGGTAGCTTCTCATTTGCCGCCGACTCCCACGGCCAGGAACACCCCGATGATGATGATCGCCGCCACGCCAACCGCGAACGCCATTCCTTGTAGAGCGACTTTCCAGCCCATGCTATCTGACGCTAGGGCCACAATGACTAGAAACGCACCGAGCACCATGCAAGCGCCGACGCACCTTTTCACGACGTCCAAATCCATGCGGTCGATTGCGCGGTAAAAGAATTCCCTCATCACATCCTCCCATATGCCCACAATGACCATCACCAGCACGATCACGGCCAGCGCCACAATTTGTAATAAATCGGAAAGCATGAGCGCAAGTGTAGCTAGGGCCTAGCTTATGTCAAGAAGTTTAGGTATGCTCTCCGCGTCGGGACGGTTCCCGGGAAACCGGAGATTGCGCGCTGGCTGTGGTAGCAGCCGTTCAGTCCCGACAAAGTTTGACGGATATTTACACCGGAGAAACCAATGGTCCGAAGGGGATTTATTTTTGCTGCTCTGTCCGCATTGGGCCTGGTCGCTTGTGGCCATCGGGCGGAAGTGCAGGGTATTCAAACTCAAGATGGCGACGGCTCGGAAGCGACACCGTACACCGACCGGATAGCTCACGGGCCGCTCGACCGCGTCAGCACTCCGCTGCTCTACGCCAGATCGCGGGTTGCTCTCCAATTGCAATTGGACTTTCCGAGTTTCAGCACATGCGGACGCTGTCGATGGCCCTGGGCAGTCGTGCGTCTTCACTCCACGCATTTCGACTCTAACCGTGGAATGTTTCCGCTTTGCGAGGATTGCTGGACTGAGTTGCAAACTCCTGAAGACCGCATGCCCTATTACGATGCGTTGATCGCGGAGTGGGACGAGCCGAGCATAAGAGATGCGGTGCACCAGGCGGTCGAAGACGAAGCGAAGAAGTAGCCCGTCAAGTTGAATTCATCCACACGGAGAAACCATGAACCAAGAATTGTGCCAGTGCGGCCAGCCGCGGAACTCGATTCGCCATTCCTTCACATCAGCGTCCAGCGTGGACGCTCACGAATTCAAGCCTGCGGATAACCCGGCGCTCCGAGAAACCAGACCAGAGGCGCAGCCGCCCAGCCAGGCGCATCAACAAGATGAGCTAAAAAATCTCGCGGCGTGGCTTGTAAATAAATCAGAAGATTTGATGAAGCAGGCCATGGCTCGGCGGGGAAATAGCGAATGCATGTCAAAGGCGACACTTCAAGAGCTAAAGGAAGCCAAGAAACTTGCTGAGCGCATGTCGGGTAGAAAAATGCGCCCCGTCAACATGGAAGAGAACAGGCGAGATGTAGAGATTCAGAACAAAATAGCAGAGAAACTAGAAACCGAGTCGTTTTGCCTGTCCCTGTGGGCTGAAACTATTGGCAAGTTGGCTGCGGCCCAGCGCGAGGCCAGCGTAGCTCCCCCGCAGGATTTGTTGCCACTGTTGCAGAGGGCGGCTTCGATGTTGGCGATGTTGGCTGTTCGTGACCCGCAAGGGCGAAAGACAATTGACGATTTTGCGGATGAGCTACACGAAACCTGTTTGAAAATTAAAGCGATGCGTGCGCAGGCCAGCGTAGCAGAGCAGCCCACCCCGCAGACGGGCGAGTATTTGTGTGGTGCGTGCCATAGTCCGATTGGTGAAGGTCAGATGCAGGCGTCTGCGAGAGTAGCCGAACAGATACGCAACGAGGCATTGGAAGAAGCGGCCCGCGAAGTGAGTTTTGAGGGCGATGGTTATTTCATGGAGAGTCCCGGCGCAAAGGAATTGGCGGTAGGGAGAGCTTTGCTAGAAGCAGCCAAAACGATTCGGGCGCTGAAATCCGGGGCTGGGCGCAAAGGGGAAACGATATGAACCGAGAGCAGGTAGCCGCTTCAATTGCCGCAGAGTGCGAGCGAGCGCAGAAGAAGTTCGACAGTTTCAACAGCGCCCACGAAGGTTTCGCCGTGATCGAAGAAGAGTTTATCGAGCTGCGGGATGAGGTGTTTGCTGGCAAGAGGCGCGATGTTCCGCAGATGAGAAAAGAGGCTATCCAGCTTGCGGCAATGGCAATGCGCTTCGTGTT
>Ga0307474_10000110_pt1 | contig 59448 bp, 113 predicted proteins | sample atmos_gasesECM1C_2_FD_203312 | JGI IMG/M metagenome (GOLD analysis project Ga0307474, IMG submission 203312) | Hardwood forest soil microbial communities from Morgan-Monroe State Forest, Indiana, United States - atmos_gasesECM1C_05 | ecosystem: Environmental > Terrestrial > Soil > Temperate...
AATGTGGGGAAAGTGAAAACTTTACTAAATCCATCCTTTCTGAACATGAGTTCAATAAAAAGTTCGCTGTAAGAATACCATATCCATCAAAAGCCAAATTAGAATGGGCAAGGGAGTGGCTCAATTCTCTAAGGGCAAGGGCCTTGTACACAACTGGGAATCATATAAATACATTTTGGGACGATAGGTTTGTCGCCGTATTCGCTCGTTCTCGCAAAACCTATGGCAGAAACTTGCCACCTACTTTCTACGCTGATGTAGCTAAATTGCTAATCCAAAAAGGTTATACGCCAGTATTCTTAGGCGAGAAGCAATCGGTGATGGAAGCCCCAGAGGGCGTACTGGACTTTTCTAGATGTCCAGAATCCAGAGACCTAGAAAGCACATTAGCAATTATTTGTAATTGCGATTTTACTGTTCAATTCTGGACGGCTTCGACCAGATTAGCCGGAGTGATGGGTGTACCCTGGATTCTCTTTGAAACCCCCGACCAAGTATATGCGAAACAAGAGGGTGTTCGTCAAGCATTGACTACATTTGGCGAGAAAAAATTATGTTTATGTGACTTTAATAAAGTTTGTAATGATCTAGATGGCTCTTTGAAGCTGCTAGAAAGGTGTATCAAGGAAGTGGAGGAAAAGAATTACGAAGATATTGTTGGGCTAGTTGACAACGAAGAAACAACAATCGGTTTGATTAATAGTGATTTTTACAAATTAAATGGACAAGGACTATTTAAAAAGAGCGGCGGATAGGTGTGGATTTGTTAGAGATTTCTATAATGAATCTAACTTGCCGACCCATCGCCAGAATATAGTTGTATTGCCTTTTTTTGGCGATATTAGGGCACTTTGTATTTTGAGTTATATACTAATGCCAAGATATAAGGAACTAAATAAGCATCAATATGTAATCATTTGTTCTTGGAAGGGCTATAAACATCTTTTCCCATACGTAGACGAATATTGGTCTTTCAAGGACAACTCTAACGCGAGAGCACTCGCCTCCAAGGTAGATGATTTTTACAATGCTTCTGATGCCGATGTTACTATACGCAGAAATTTGAGTGATTTTTTTGAGAATGTATTAACTTTTGGTAGAGATTTGAGAATATATTACGATAATGGTATATCTAGCCTTTATTGGAAGACATTCGAAAATGTAAAAGTATTTAGTCCGAGTGTCTTATCAAAGACTGAGAGTTTTAATAAAAAATTAGAGAATAACATAGTAATTTCTCCCAGTAAAACGATACGAAGTTGGCAAAATGGTCGCGTAATACGGATGCCACTCCAAAGGGAGTTTTGGCTGGAGTTGGTGAATTATTTATTGGATAACCATATGCAACTATTTTCTTATCAGAATGAGTTCACATATGATTTGTCCAGAGAGTTGGGCGATAAGTGTAATTACATAGTGTCTGATGATATTGCGGTGGTTTTATCGGCTTTACACGAAATGGATTGTGCTATTGATGTATTTGATGGCTTCTCAAAACTTGCGATTGGAGCTAGATGTCCGTTTGTCGCGTTGAATGAACGGAGGATTTTCCTAGAAACAAAGGAATATGAGATTGATGATTTATGTGCTATGTCACCAAGACAGTATATTTTCGCATTTTCTGGTCAAGCATTAACGGGGAGTGGTAAAGACGATTGGACTGTGAATTTGTTTGATTTGATTCTACATCGCATACATTTAATAAAATCTTCAATTGACATTAATAAACTTCCGAGTACAATGGAGATATATAAGGAAGTTTCCTACGATCAGGTGCTAGATCGTAAGATTTCTAAGAGAAATGCTGATTTTTTAGGAAAGGCGAAATTATTAAGTAAATAAGGTATATTTATGGGAAAAGCGAGACGCAATAGAGTAGAACTACGTCCATCTAACAAAAGTGCATTGGAGCAACTCGTAGAGTTGAGACAGATTTTCAAGCGAAAATGGGACGCTAGCCTTGCTAAACAAAAACTTAAAGAACATGAATATTTTGAGAGTAGCACTCAAAAGAAAAGAAAAAAGAAAAGGGAAGCTGAGCTTCGTTTGATGAGAGAAAGAGAGGATGCCCTGGCAGAGCGCAGGATGGGATTAGCCTATGCTAGAAAGAAATTTAAGGAAGAACGCGAAGAAGAGGAAGATATAGATTTTTAATTAGAGGTTAATATGAGTAAAGTTATGAGTTTTTCTGCCGAACCTGAGTTGCAAGCTAAATTGAAAGCATATGCGAAAAGCCAAGGTGAATCTTATTCGGAATGTATTCGAACTTTGATTAACAAGTATGTTGTAGATGACAATCATATTTTGGTAGTAATGAAAGTGCCTGTCGAATTGAAGGGCGATTCAGCCGCAGCAAAGACATGGTTTGATGCACGAGTAAAAGGTATACTGGCGAAATGGTCGAAAAACGAAGAGGCATAATGGAAACTCTTTCCATAGTGCCAGTTGACGATATCCCCAAAGATATCGTTGATACACCACTTACAGACCTCTTAGCTGTCTATAAGGTTTGTAAGCAGTTAGAGGATTTATGCGATAAAAAGGAAGGAATAGGGTTAGCTGCTGTTCAAGCCGGTATTCCCTGGAAGCTTTTTATTGTAAAGGGAGACGGTACAGGGGTTTTATCTAAAGGACGTTATGGGTATTTCGTAAATTGTACCTACGAGCCGGTAGGTGATGACCTTATCGATTCCGTAGAAGGATGTCTATCTTTAACTTCTGATGATGGTAAATTACGCAGATTTGAGTTAAAACGACATAAGACAATTAGGGTTAAAGGGAAAAAGTTGACTTTTCAGAAAGGAAAGGACTTGACAGTGGTGGATTTTGATGAGACAATGCACTGGCACCAGCAAAGTTGCGTCTTCGCCCACGAGGCTGACCATACCTTTGGGGTTTTGATTTCGGATAAGGGCAAGGAAGTATTTTTGTATTAAAATAGAAAGTAAGTGAAATGAATATTTGGACCTTAAATAAGGATGTAAAGGCGACGGTTAAAGAGATATTGCAAAGTAAAAATATAATTGAATCCGAAGAAGTGATTAATCAAGACACAGAAGATATACGGCGATGTATTTTAGAGCCAGGCGAGGTTTTACCCAGCGACCTCTCGCTCGCCGCCGTTTGGGATTTTGTAATTGGAAAATATAAGGAGTACTTAGAGATTAAGTATTGTTCGGAGGAAGGTAAGGTAAAATAATGGGACTTTCTGATAAACAGTTACAAGATGTTTGTTTAATCCACGGACACCCAAGAGCCAGTCAGTGCCGTTATCTGGACGTTGAAGATGATGCTTGTACTTGTAAGAAACTTACAAGTGCTAAAAGCGATATTGACGACGAGGTAGATGCGTACTTACAGGAAATGAAGGCAAAGAATATCGACCCATATAAGCAAGATGCTCCTGTTGGTGATAATTGCAGTGGTTTTTTGCCATTAAGACATCTTACGCAAGGTTATGATATCAAAAAGAAAAAGCCCTAATCAGTAATACCGAACTTTGCTTGATGTTTGGTTATCAACTTGTAAACGTCCTTTTCAACATTGGTGTAAAGACAAGCCCGGTAGATATCTTCAAGTTCTTCTGGATTATTTCGTAAAACTAATCGTTCTGTAAGCATATCTGCTATCTTAGCGTTCTTTCTGGCTAATAGAAATTGCTGTAATAACATAAGTGATATGACGCCCAGGGCGAAGACCAGTATTAGGCCACCATTGCCTTGTAGTATTTGTACTCCGGTATTTTCGTTAGTCGAACCTTTAACATTTACGATGCCTTCTTGTAAGTCGTGTATTTTACTGTTAGCGATATCTAGCTCTTGCCTTAATTTACCAACTTCGGTATTTATTCCGTTCTGATTGTTCTTTAATTCTTCTATCTTGCCTTGTTGGTTATTGATTTTTTGATCTACTTCCGGACTGAATGGGTTTATTTTTAATCCACATCCAGATAAAAGTAGAGCTAACACGGCGACGCCCGCAAATCTTGTAAAATGGTGCATGAAACTCTCCTTGACTTGTCGTACAATGATATATATGCTCGTGGTTTCGGCTTTTGACGGAGGGAGTTCTGATGATTTTTGATTCCTTCGACGAAATGGATTTTGATGACGAGGGGTTCGAGCCAACCGACGACGAACTAGCAGAAACGGAAGCAGAAGAATTTGGCGGTGAATGTCTTAGGCAACTCGCAATAAAACATATGGCTCTTTTCTTTCAGGGCCGGGAATATTATTGTGGCGGCAAAATACCGGATTCTGTATTGTTTAATCGTGATAATGTAAATCTGGTCGTAGAAACAGAGATGTCTGATGGTATCACCCGTATACATCGGGTTTTAAGGCACAATGACCTTCCGCGTAATTTCATACCACGCATTAATCATAGATGGGAAATCCAATATGTCCTGAGTTTGCTTAACTTGTGTGAGAGAATCAGAATCCAAAAAGAATTTGCCGCCGGTATCATTCTTATATACCTAGAGCTATGCGAAGGGATGAATACCGCACCTCAGAAGATTTGGAATTGATATTTCTTGCTGGAACTTATGACGAACTTCCAATCGATCCTGATAAAAGATATCTTCTTAAATACTTTAAGACCGATGTACAGCGTCGATTTCTAAAGTATTATATAATATTTGGTAACGCATATCGTTTCCAAGAACGAACGGGATACCATATTACCGAGCGATACTGTGAATATTTGGTATCTAGGATCAAACGGTTAGATAGAGTATTGAAACGAGCTAAAGTAGATTTTGATTTTAATCTAATTGAAAAAATTTGTAACGGTAAATTACGTCTTAGAGGACGGGATAGCCATGTGGGAAGTTGAGAATCGTGGGTTTCTACCCGTCGCTAAACCTTACCCAGATAGATTCTTTACCCATCCATCTTTTAAGAGACTTGCTGAAATTACTTCTTGGCTGCCAATGTTGGTAGAAGATAGAACATTTCGATTCGGTTGTTCTAAACTTTTATCTCCTTTACTTAAGCATTTCAGTACTGTTGATTTTACTGAGACTACTTCAGAATGGTTATTCAAGAAGTATGCGTATATTGCGTCAGCTTACGTGCATCTTCCTGGTGAAGAACCAATAACTATTCTCCCCAACTATATTGCAATTCCGCTGGTTCATCTTGCGAATAAACTCAAAAGAAAACCTATTTTATCTTACGCCTCTTATTGCTTAAATAATTGGTCTACAATAAATTATGAAACGTCTCTAAATCAAATAACAGTTGATAATATAACCTTACAACAGAATTTCTGTTACAAGTATAAATCTGACGAAGATTGGTTTATCTTAATTCATGTTGATATTGAAGCAAGAGCGGCGGAAGCATTGTTAGCTCTAAATAGATTTAAGAACCAACATAAAACCTGGACTGATAACTGCGAAGGTCTGATGAGTATTTTAGCTGATATTGACGATAGTATTAAATCAATGAATCAAACGCTCAGTAGAATGCCGGAACGATGTAGAGCAAGCGTTTATTACAAAGAAGTTAGACCTTTTATATTCTCATTTGAAAATATTATATACGAAGGTTGCTATAATAATGAGCCGCAAACTTATCGCGGGGAGACCGGAGCACAAAGTTCTATTATCCCTGCATTGGTTGCGGCTTTAGGCATATACCATAAATCTTCGCTATTAACTGAACACTTGGATGTTATGCGGGAGTATATGCCGGAAAATCACAGAAGGTTTATAGTTGAGTTAGAGACTTTGCGTGATAACAATTCTTCTTTACGAAGATATTGTCTTGAATGTAAAGATAGTGCAGAAATGTATAACAAGTGCGTTAATGGATTGCTTTCATTCAGAATGAAACATTTAGAGTATGCTATAAATTACATATACAAAAAAGTTAATAATCCACAAGGTACTGGCGGTACTCCGTTTATACCGTGGCTTAAGCAACTTAAAGAGGAGACAGAAAATTATCTAGTTTAATAAAATGAAAGACAAACAGTATCGGGAACTAATGGGGTCGTTAGATGAAATAGCATGTAAGGCAAGATTTTATGCCGGTCTTTTAAGAGAAAATCCAGGTATGATATTGGATATTACTGAAAAAATTGCTAATTTAAAGTTAGAATTGAATAAATATGTTCAGGTAATAAACAATTCTTAACCATATGATAGATTTTATTTCTTGGGCACAACAAAATGAAAGTAGACCATCAACTAGGACACGAATCCAGGCAGCGAAAAGATTAGGTCCGACTATTCCTAATGCAGCTATTCATGGTCACTCAACTGCTCAACAATGGATGGTTGATGGTATTAAACGAAGAAATAGGCGTAAGAAAAAAAAAAGTAAGCCATCGCCGCAACAAAACTCTCAATTAGATGCGATTCTTGATAAGATTAATGATCTTAAAGATGATGAAGATACTTACGAAAAAGAAGCCAAGAAATCAAAAGACAAACCTGAACCTGAACTTCCCGTAAAGAAGAAACTTTGTAAAAAAAGACTTGATTTTCCGTCCTCCTCCCGGTAGTATCTACTTGAAGTTATGAATTGCGGGGGATGTAATGCCGATCATTAAAGAAATGGGGCCAGCGCAGGTTTTAAATGATGATCCTGTCTGGATCGATGCTGCCAACGATGATAATTTATTTGTTGAACCCCTAGAGAAAAAAGTCATTAATAATTATTCAGGAAGTATGGGCTCAGGAAGTATGGGCATCGGCTCATTTGATGAATATAAGAAAGCAGCAAAAGCGAAGAAATGGGCCGTAAAGAGCGAAGTGGGGTATTTCGACATTCCCAAATCAGCAACAATCAGTCTCAAACCAATAACTATGCAAGGATATGATGTGCCAGCCGAAGTCGCAGAAGAAATTAAAAAGTATATCGAAGTTAAGGACATTAAGAGTAAAACCCGCGTTTGGGTAGTAGTTACGGACGTGACTACTACTACAAACAGAAGTTTTAATGTTCCGTGTAAGTCATATCGTCCAATAGGCAATGTTGCTTACAGCAGTGGAAATCTCAATTTGATGGGAGTTGAGCATTTTGACTTAGGCGACATAGATTTTAGTTATAAGGTTACCATAAGTGATTGTAATTGGGAAGTCGTTATACCTTTGCCTTTGGAAATTATTAAGAACAATATCAATGCCGAAAGTAGAAAGATACTAGAAACACTCATTAAGAAGTATAAGAGCGATAAATATAGGATTACATACGTACAACTTGTCGGAGTGAAGTAGATGACTGGTAAACGCAAAAAGCGTCCACCCAGAGAAGTTGTATCTAAAGATAATTATTATATGATGCTTGCATTTTTGGCTTCTACTAGGTCGCCTGACCCTGGAGCACAGTGGGGCTGTCATATTGTTGGCGACGACGAGACTCCTGTGGCTCATACTTGTAATGGTCCCCCAGATTCTATTAAAAGTTCGGATATTGATTGGGGTCGTCCCGAGAAATATGATCTAACGTTTGATGCTGAAGATCAGGCAATTAATGCCGGTAGAATATATGATTTCTCGAATTGTACGATGTACGTGACAGCGATGCCGTGCCGCAGTTGCATGAAAATGATTGCACGATCGCACATGTCGCGAGTGGTATATTTCTCTTCTCGTTCGGTTAGTGGTTCAATGCAAGATTTGACCAACGCCGAGAAGGAAAGAATCCTGTCTATTGCCAAGAAGGGCAATGTAAGATTAGAAGCTTTTACAGGTAACTTGAATTGGATACGCGACCAAATAGCATTATTTGATGCTGCCGGTATCTTTGCTCAACCGAGTTGAAAGACGACAAAAATGATAATTGCTGAAAACACTCATCTTTTGTATATTGAACCAAAAGGCGTTCCCTCAAAAGAACCATTAATTGATGATCTTACAAAGAAAATGACTGAGTGTTTCAGACAAGCATCGCCTAAAGATTATTACAAGGGCTTTCACGAATGTTGTTGCGGGGCAAGTGATAGTGCTTGTGATTTTACATTAAAAAGTGGTATAATCACAAACTCGTTATGTGTCCATTATTTGGCTTTTCACAGAGATGAAGTTCCAAGGACTGAACTAGCGAAGTTAGTAGTAGAAACATTGGGATTAACTGGCGTTGAGCCGACAGCAAAAGAATTGGCGTATCCTAAGAAATATGTGTGGTAGATAACCATACATACTGTATGGCGATTATCAACAGTTTTGTTCTTCCAAGTAGTTCATTTAATTACGATACGCAATCTTGTGGTTGTGGCCCTCCTACTTGTCCTTCCGATTGCCCTCCTGGCATTATCCCAGATTTTACGATCCGAAGACACGATACTAAACCTGCTTTCAAGGTTAGTGTTAGTGATTGTAATGGCCCCATAGACCTTACCGGACTAGTTCTTGAAGTCAATATGTGGGCTAAGGCCAAATTAAAAGCAAATGTCCAAATCACTGATACCTATTTTAGGTTAGCCAATGATGTAGGTTTCAATCAAGCTATGGTGGGCGATATTATCATAATGGATAGAACAAGATTACCTGAGCAGATGCTTGTTACTGGTTTTGATGAAACCAATATGTTAATTCAGGTTCAGCGTGGTTATCACGGCACTACGCCCTCTTTTTGGAAAAAAGGCACTGGATTAAAGATATTTCGTATCTTGAATGCCCCGGCTGTTACCGAAATGATTTTGGAAGATAAAGAGGAACTAGATGGGCATAAGGAAAAAGATCACCTAGCCGACAGTCTTTTGGTTTATGAATGGCAACCTAACGATGTATGTTTGCCAGGATGCTATTGGTTAGAGTTTAAGTTACTTAAAATGCTGGATTTAGTGCTTTTTCTTCCGGGCAGGCATTGGTGCGGTCCTACTAATATACAATCGGGAGGATACTATTTTACTGGTTCGTTACCTTCGGATAGTTCGGTTGTACTGTCCTATGATTCAGCAAAAAATCTGTTTAATTTAACCAATGAAGTATGGAATGGTCCTTACCACCTAGAAGGGAGCATTTACTATACTGGCACATTACATGATGATGGTTCTGTGCCTTTAAGTAAAACTGGAATACCAGAGAAAGAAGATTTCTGTTATAGTGCAAGTGGCTCGGTTATTTTAGTTCGGCCTCATCGCCGTTGGGAGAGAGATCACTGGGAATGGTGGAATAGGGACCACTGGGAATGGGATGAAAGTATCAATAATTTGCAATGGGACAATTTGCGTGCTATACTGCCCTTACAGTCGTCCTGGGATTCGTCAATTTCCTGTATTTCTGCCATTTCTATAACACCGAGTTTTACTGAAGGTTTAACGCCAACTGATTATGGATGTGTGTTGGGAGAAGGGGTTGAGTCAGTTCGCAGATTTCCCTGTGACAGGGAGGCATTCCTTGTCCAAATCCTGGATAGTCCAAACACAGAGTTCTGATAGTTAGGAGAATTGATATGCCAAATGTTGCTGAATTTCTAATCGAACGGATAGAAAATACTGGAATTAAGCACATATTTGGTGTTCCTGGGGACTATGCGATAGATTTGGTCTCTCGTGTTGCTACCGAATCTAAGAAGTTGGAGTTTGTTAATACTACTGACGAAGCCCATGCTGGCTTCGCTGCCGATGCTTACGGTCGTGTGCATGGTATTGGCTGTGTTATGGTGACATATAACGTCGGGGCGTTAAAGATTGCTAATGCGGTAGCATGTGCATTTGCAGAGCGAAGTCCACTTATTGTTATTTCCGGTTCTCCTGGTATGAAGGAACGAAAAGAGGGATTGTTATTGCACCATATGGTTGGTGCTTTTGAGTCGCAAAAAGAAGTATTCAAGCATTGGACATGCGACCAAGCAGTTTTAGACAGTCCACTGACTGCCGGATATAAAATTGATAAAGTGTTGGAATCTTTGTTCTGGTACAAACGACCAGTTTATATTGAGTTACCCCGCGATGTAGCGAAGCAATCTCCTTCTTATGATGTTTATCGTCACGGGACTCCCGAAGCTCCTAAAAGTGATGAGATATCTTTAGAAGAATGTCTTGAAGAGGTAATTGCATGGATTGAAAATTCCTCTAATCCGGTAATATTGGCTGGGGTGGAGTTGGCTCGCTTTGGCCTAGGTAAAGACCTTGCGAAGTTTGCTGAAGCTACCAATATACCGGTAGCTACAACCCTATTAAGTAAGTCTGTCATCAATGAAACGCAGCCTTATTTTGCTGGCGTGTATGCCGGCGCGGCAAGTAGAGAATATACGCGGAAATTAGTGGATGATTCAGATTGTTTAATTATGCTGGGTGTAATGCTAACCGACGTATCATTGGCATTTAAGCCAGCTACTTTTCAGAAACGTCAAACTATAAATGCTACCGTGGAAGAGATTAATGTTAAAAGTCACAGTTATAAAAATATACGATTTGATGATTTTTGTAAGGCTTTGCTAGGGTATCGACCGAAACCCAGAACTGCCTTAAACATGCCGCGTTATACTCGTCAAGGATTCAAGCCTGAAAGAAACAAAAAATTAACCACAGCTAGATTTTTTAGCAAAGTTAATTCCATATTAGATAGTAATATGGCTGTTTGTGTGGATGTAGGCGATGCAATGTTTGGTGCAGCAGATTTAACAATGCATCACTCTAATCAGTTTCTTGGTGATGCGTTTTACACATCAATGGGATTTTCTATACCGGCTGCTTTGGGTGTTCAAACAGCGATGCCGGACTTAAGGCCGGTAGTAATTGTTGGAGATGGTGCTTTCCAAATGTGTCATTCTGAAATTAGCACTATCGCTAAAAGAGGCTATAACCCAATTATATTTGTGATGAATAACGGAGGATACGCAACAGAACGATTCCTAGTTGACGGTCCATTTAATGACGTTGCTAATTGGGAATACCATAAAGTTGGTGAAGTATTTGGTAACTGCACAGGTGAAAAAGTACAAACAGAAGAAGAATTAGATGGCGCAATTTCCAGAGCATTAGTTAGTAAATGTCCTTACATTATAAATGTGATATTGGGAAGTCGTGACGTTTCCGAGAGTTTGGCGAGAATGGTTCGTGGTCTAGCTGAGCGAGTTTGACAAATGTGTGAAGTTTTGCTAAACTACGGGAGAACGTTTTTAGAGAGAAATATCTGTGTTATATTCAGTACAAAGTGGGTCAGTTACAACAGAATTAGTGGGCAAGAGTCCCAAAGAAGTTGCGTTGTTGTTTGTAGAACAGAATGATAGTCCTTTAAGTAAGGTTTTGAGCGTGCGTAGTGTTAAGGATGGTCAAAATTGGTTTTTCTGGGTAGCTTCGTTACAAGATGAAGTAAGTAAGAATCCTCTTATTTCTGTATTGTTTTAATGAAAAATCAGCAAAATCAGTTTGTTCGTATCAATCACAATATAAGAGTTCCTAAAGTTAGGGTTATTCATAATAATAAAAACTTGGGGATTCTTTCTACCGACGATGCTAAGACATTGGCAAGTAAAGAGGGACTAGATTTAGTCGAGATATCTCCCGAAGCTATGCCTCCTGTTTGTAAAATAATGGATTTTGGTAAATATAAGTATGAATTGCAGCGTAAGAAAAAGGAACAAAAGCATAACGAAGTTAAAATTAAAGAGGTTAGATTTAAGCCGTCTATCAGCGAACACGATTTAAATGTTAAAGCTGCGCACGCTATGGAGTTCCTAAACAAAGGAATGAAGGTTCAACTTACAGTATTCTTTGAAAAAAGGCAAATAGTCCATAAGGATTTAGGTTTTGATATTATGACTAAATTCGTAGCTGAGTTACTTAAAAATGAGAATTGTTTTGTCGAACAACAACCACGACTCGAAGGTGGTAAGGAAATTCATTGTAGGATAGATGTTAAAAATCGCGAAAGGCCCGCGCAATGAATGAAGATATCTTGAAAGTTCAAAGCGCAGCACAAACCGCTATATTTAGAGAACCTACCGAGTCGATAGCATTGGTGGATTCTTCTTTCCTAGAAAAGATAAGTAAGACCACTATAGATGTTCTTAGAGCGGCCCTGGGTAAAACGCTAGCTCAAAGACTAAATCGTTTCGTTTCTGTCGTAGATTTTGGTCATCCTGGTCTATTGGATATTGCCGGTGGCGCCTTAGTTACCAAAAATGATTTTGTTGCTACAACTCTGGATATTATAGCTCTTGCTGACTATGCTATAAAACAAAAGTTGAGTATATCTAGTAAGATTCATAACATTATTCGCGAAGGATTAAGAGACCAAGAATATAAAGATATACACACCAAGATAGATAGCCCTTTGCTTACTCACAATATGGTCAGGTTATTACCCACAAGAATTGAGAGAGATAAACTCAGGTCAACCAAAAAGGTACAATCTCTTCGCTTGGAGAAAAAAACTAGGGATTTACAGGAACTCTGGGATTTATTGCCTTGCACGTTTATGAACTTTGTGCGATTTAATAACGTATATGAAAACGATATACGTGAAGCTAAGGAAAATGCTGACTGTTTTGCCGATATGGGCGTAACAAGTTTAGTTTCTGCTACATCTAACGATGTAGAAAAGTTGGAGTCACAAGCGAAAAATCATTACTACGGTTTCAATAATATCTCGATGACCCAAGCCGCAATAATTCAAGCGAAGCTATTGGGTTATCAACTCATTCCTGGCATGGGTGGTGTCGGCACCAGAATAAATGTTCCCAAGAGTATTTTCTCAAAGTATGTATTCTGGGAAGCTAAGCACGACAGACCATTTTTCAATTATGTTCCACATTGCTATGCTTATCATGAATTGGCAGACGTAGTTCCAGACAAGATTAAACAGATAGTAGATAGAGTTGAATCGTTCCCAGATGTTGGTGGTCGAGCTATATTTGATCATTTTAAGGTGCTAGTTCCATCTGTGGACTATCCGACTAAGGGTTATACTACGGCTTCATATGTAAATGAAAATGGCAAAACTGTTCATGCCGACATTGATGTTGTATCGCTTGCCTTGGATAAAATTTTAATTCGTAAGGGCTTTTCTATTCCGATACTGTTAGGCGAAAAAGACGCTCAAACTTATTTCATTTGTTATTGGAGCGAATGAGAAAGTTTTGGTCTGCATTCGCGGTAGTTGCGGTTCTTGTTTTCGCAGTATCACCCTTATTACGAAGAGCCCGCTCCAAAAACAGCAAGTGCGGTTGCTGAAATTGAACGACAACATCTTACTTGGCAAAATAAGATAGACGATATTCACAAGTGGATAAAAACCCAAGATGAACGTAATCAACGAGTTGATGGGCAACTCGAAGAGTTGTTGAAGGCGAGTCGAAAAAGATGAAAAAGTCATTTCTAGACAAATTGGTCGGCATGACAGTGAAAGATGCAGAGAAAGCGGTTTTGGCAAAAAAGCATATTCCCTATCTTGTTCCAGAAGATTGTAATGCTATTCCATCGCTTGCTCGTGGGAACACAGTTGTTTTATGGCAGAAAGATGGGAAAATATGGGCTGCCGACCCCGGCGACCCATTAGAGTTAGAATAGATGGACGATTTTATTATCTCAATAAATGATGATGAATTGTTGGTTTTGCTCAAATCGGCTTACGAAGCTGGTCATCAGGGTAGTAAAGAATTAGCTGAAGATGCGGCTATTGATATTCTAGAAGATTATTTGATAGCCAATAAAAAACTGCCTTCGCCCGATGAGAAGCCATCAAAGAATAGTATAAACAATCTTCTAAAGACGCTTGCCAGCAAACATGCTTAAGATTCCTCTTTTTAAGCCTTACATGTCGCCTCGTGCTACGGAGAAAGTAGCCGAGGCTTTATATGGTTGCAGCAATCAAGTAGAATATTTTGAGAGTGATTTACGACAGATACTTAATACGTATTTCGTTGTTGCCGTCAATAACGCTACGTCTGCTATGCATATTGCGTGTCGTATATGTGGCGTTGAAGCTGGCAAGACCGTTCTAACTACTCCCCTAGCATCTATTGCTACGAATTCTCCTATACTTGCCAACAACGGCAAAGTCCGTTGGTTAGATATTGACCCAAATACTTTAACTATGGACGCTAATGATTTGGAGAAGAAATTATCTACCGATCGTTATACTGCCGTTATAGTAACTCATTTGGGTGGTAATCCTGCTGATATGGATAAGATTAAGGAATTGTGTTCGGAACGTAAGATACCTATCATTGAAGATTGTTCTCATGCTTGGCGGGCTACTCACCACAAGGAATATGTTGGTTGTCTAGACAATTTCGGTGTTTTTAGTTTTCACTCTAATAAACACTTGAACTGCGATAATGGCGGGGCATTGGTTTGTCCCAATGAATTGGTCGAAAAGTTAGCGGTGAAATTACGTTGGTACGGTTTTAGTAAAGAGGAAATGGCGACTGCCGATATTGAGGAATATGGCTACAATTTTAGTATGAATAATATATCTGCGTCGCTAGGTAGGGTCAATCTCCAACATGATCTGAATATACACAGACGTAATGTAGCGGAAAGATACGATCTTGATTTGTGGAATGTCGGAGGGATTGATTTAGTAAGATTGTATCCAAATACTGAATCCTCATATTACCTTTACATGATTAAAGTGGAAAATAGAGATAATTTTAATCGTATGATGGAAGATAAAGGTATTGAAGTTGGTTTCCCATATAGAAGAAATGATGAATATACAATCTTTAAAGATTTCGCCGAAAAATTGCCCAATCTTGATGAAGTTTATGGCGAAATAACCTGCCTGCCGTGTGGCTGGTGGGTAGGAGAAGAACAACAGCAATATATCCTAGATTGTATTTTAGAGGGGTGGTGAAAAAATGTGGGATGATGTTGTAAGTCGCTCTCAGGACGCATGGCTTGTTATTTGTATTATTACTCCTATACCACTTGCCGTTATTTCTGTATGGATTTGTTCTAATTGAGGGTGGCGATGAGATTTTTACATGGTAAGGCACTAGTGAACATTATAGCTGCTAGTTATGCGCTAACTCTTTGTTTCGCGGGTGCCTCTGAGGCCCTTGGTCGCTCATTATGGTTCCGAATACCGATGTTCATTTGTGCGGGTATTACCGGAATAGGCGTTGGACTGATATTCAGTTTTGGATTGAAGGGTGAGTGGAATAAATGAACAATTACGTATCTGATTATAAGAAGATAGAAAAGATTATACCGAAAAATCTTGTGAAGGAAAGCGACAGATTATCTTTTACGAATATCAACGTTAAAGCGTCCGTTAAGATAAAACTAAATATACAGGCCGAGATTTTCCTAGGGGCATCTGGAAAACCAAAAGTCGCCGATTGGGTTGATAATTCTAATTATCCCGACGTAGAGGTGATTACTAGAAGAAGTCCAGAATATAAAAGAGAAGTTAAAAGAATAAAGGGTGAGTTTGCTGTTTTTGATAAACAAGTGAAACAATTAGCCAAGAAACACAATTTAGACGCAGACGATATCTATGGTTATTTGGGATGGTGACGCCAAAACCTGTACTGGGCGAATCGCCTTGTGAATACGGGCGTTTCTGGTAGAATTCTGATTGGTTCAACAACTTTTTTGGAGACAAATGAAATGATTAAGATTATGATTGCGGTTGCGTCGATTTCAGTTCTAAGTTATTCAAGTGCATATGCTCATCATTGCCATCGGCATCATCATCGGCATCGTTGTTGTACGGCGGCACCATCTTGTGGGTGCGGTACTGTTCAGCCGGGATGTGCTAGTTGTGGTGCTACTGCTCAACAATCGGGGCCTACACCCGACCCTAGATTTTTAGCTCCCGCACCACAAGGAGCAGAGAATTATCCGACACCTAAGCCAGAAGACGAATGGTCCGAGAACCCCGATATGAATCGTGGCGATATGAATCGTGGTGGTCATCCACATCATAATCCTGCAAACACTGATAGCCACAAGAAAGCTGCACCGCACTGGCAGGGCACTGACCGAAACGGCAAAGTAGATACTTGGGAAGATCATGGCGGGCCTCCGATGGGAGCGGGCGGGCCGAATCCTCCTCTGAAACCTCCTACCTCAAAACCTGTAAAGAAATAAAATTGGCGGGACTAAAAAATCCTCGTTGGTCTTTTGGCTGGCGAGGATTTTTATTTAATTACTAATTTATTATGTATGTATTTTTATCATCATGTTAGTGGCATTTCATTCAGACGTCTTCAGGAATCCGACCTCCCCAAATTATGTCAATTAAGAGCCGATTCTTGGCAAGATACGCATTCCAGTGTTGTTCCTTCGCTGGAACAAGAAAAAGAATGGTACGCGAAATTAACCGATAGTGATTTGATATTAGTCGGTAAGTCAAATGATGAAGAAATAGGAATTGCTACCTTTCATAAGATAGACCACTTCAATAAGAACTTGCTAATTGGTGGTTATCTTTTTAATGAAGCTCGTGCTCGCGGATACGCCAAAGACGCTTTTGCTGCTGGAGTTGATTTTTCTTTTGAGTATCTAGGAATGCATCGAATATATGCTGAAGTGCTTGAAAGTAACAAGAAGGCACTAATGCTGGATTTGGGTTATTTAGGATTTAAGAAAGAAGGCGTCAAGCGACAACATATTTTCAAGTGTGGTAAATGGCTTGATTCAATAACGATTGGAATGTTATATGACGAATGGGCTAATTGCGAACGAGTCAAAAGCTACGAAGGGCGCTGCTGCGGAAGCGAAATAAGAACCACTTAATATGGGAAAAGTACTTATACTAATGGTCTACTACAATAGACCAATTCTTGTTAAGAACGCTCTACAAAGCATTATCAAAGCCAACCAATTCTATTCTGACTGGGAATTGGTATTTGGCGATGATAATTCTAAAATCCCTGGCGAACCGATAGCGCGAGAGATATTACATAACTATCTTTCTAAGGTAAAGTTCGCTAGAAGTTCAACTTCTCTAGAAGAAAAGATTGAAAAGGGTCTTAATTTAGGTTGGTATATCAATAAGTTCATAAATGAGAGTGATGCTGATTATGTTATTACTCTATGTGATGACGATGAATTACATCCAAACTACCTTAAAAATCTAGATGATTATTTTATAAATAACAACGATATAATGTATTGTTATTCTAATGTTATATTATACAATCCACTTAAGCATAAATCAAATGAATCTACTTTGGTTGGCGGGACATATAATAGATATAAAACTCCTATCAATGCAGCCGGTAAATTAGACGGCTCACAAGTGGCGTGGCGTACCAAATGTAATAAAGAAATGAATATATGGTTCTCTGAAACAACAAAAATAGATGTAAGTATGCCTTGGGCAGGAAACATAGACCAAATGTATTTTCAATCCCTTTATGATAAATGCGGTCCTTGCCAATACACTGGTTTTGTAAGTCAGTATAAAGGCATTCATGATTACCAAGCTGTGTGGCATAAGAAAGTTGACAGACAAGGACTATTAAGATACAATTCTATGTTGGAACAATTTGCGGGAGAGAAGTTTTAATGACATTACAACAATACCTCAATGATGTATGGCACAAAGATAGTGTAAAGGATTTAGATGTTATTGCCATCGGTTATATACTCCAGAACGCCAATGGCGACACTAATGATTGTTGTATAGCCGAAGAAATGATACAAGAACTTGACAACGAGATATGGTTGGAGTTTGCCGCACTAAACAATCTTCCGGTAAATATGACGAGTTTGGAGTATTGGAGATCGGATTTCTACGCTAAAAGATTTAAGGTAAGCAAATATGACTGACCCCTATAAAGTACTTGGTGTTTCTAAAGATGCTTCGGATGAGGAGATTAAAAGGGCTTATAAGAAATTGGCCGTGAAGTTCCATCCAGATAAGCATGGTAATACCACGTCGGAGAAGTTCAAGGAAGTACAATCTGCATACGATAAAATAGAGACGGCTGAAAAACGTAAGCAATTTGATTTATTCGGTGCTGACGGTCCTCGTCCCTTTCAATTTCATACATCCGACATGGACTTAAACTCTATATTTGGTGACTTCTTTAATATGGGTCGTTCTCGCCGGCAAGTTGTAACAGGCGAAGATATTTACGTTGGTGTAACTTGCACGCTAGAAGAAGCATATACCGGATTTTCAAGAGATATTTCTTACAAAGGTCGCGAAATCTGTAATAAATGTAAGGGTACTGGGGCTAAAAAGTCGGCTAGATGCAGTACTTGTAATGGCAGTGGGTTTACAACAACCGTTAGTAACTTGGGGGTATTCCAAACAACAACTCGTACCGCTTGCATGCATTGTCGTGGTAAAGGCGAGGTAGTTAGCGAAGTGTGCGGTACATGTCAAGGTGCTGGATTTTCAGCAAAGAAAGATAGGCACTTCCATGTCTCCGTTCCTGCTGGTATTGAATCGGGCTCTAAACTTCGTTTTACGGGCGAGGGAGAACCTAGTCCCGATGGTCAGCCCGGTAATTTATATGTAGAGATAATGGTAGAACCACATGTGTTTTTCTCTAGACAGAAGCAGAATCTATTATGCACCGTTCCGCTAACATATAGCGAATTGGTAAATGGTAAAAAGGTTAAAATTAAATCTTTTGATACTAATTTAGAGTTTGAAGTACCTGCTGGAACTTCATCTGGTACTAAGTTTTCTTTAAGTGGCCAGGGATTTCCTTTAAGAGGATTTGTAGGGCGTGGCGATATTTTAGTCGAAGTAGTTGTTGATATTCCCAAACATCTAAGTAGCGAATATAAAGCCGAAATTGATAAATTAAGAGAATTAGAAGCTAAATATGTAAGCGAGGATAGAAAGAAATATGTCCAATATTTGGCTTCAGAAGAAAAATATAAGAAATAACCACGCTAGAGTAATTGATAAATGGAGCCCTCACCTTTCTCTAGTTAGAGATGAACACCGTAGTTTAGTATCCTATTTAACGGAAGGTATATGCGATTTATATCAATATGATGTTGGACAAATAATAAGCAGCCGCGAGTTTTTACTCTTGATGGATTTTTCGGAATATTTATCTGTCAAATCGTTTCCTAAGTATATCAATTTCGTAGGGATAGCTTCTGATAATTTGATTTTGTTGGACGATAATGGCTTGGAAGATGTTTGGGACTTGAGTTCTATGATGGAGCACACGTATTACTCCACATTCGACATGTCAAGAGTTGTTGACCAAATCGAGGCCGACATATATAATGATATGTTGAGTTTGCGTCGCAACAACATTTACAAATACAATTATTGTCTGAAATATTTGGATGTTTTTGGCTTGAATGGTTGCCAGTGTAGTTTCGCAAAGGTTATCTTTTTAGATAGGTAAAAATAATGGAAGTCAAAAATTGGATGATAGGCGTAGGTGTTTTTGTTTTATTGCTTATTGGCGTGATTATATTCAGGGAAAGAATAGAAGACCGTATCGCCGAACGGACTTTGGAGAAAATGCAGCATCAAATGCATAAGCCATATTCTCCTTCTCCTTTCGGGCCGGGTTATGATCCGGATAAGATGGACGGATATAGAGGAATGTCGTTTGATAAAGAATTGGTGAAATGACCTTACAGGAAGTTAGAGATTTCTATGCCGAACATGGTTATATTAAACCAGAGCACTATGCTCACATAGTGGGCGACCAATCCACGCCTGTAACTATGCGTTGTGTAGATGAATTGTCAGAAAAAGAATATTTTGACTTTTGGTGGAATAGGAAATGACAAATAAGTTTGATGGTTTGGCTCACGGTGCAGAATATTTCGATATAGTCATTGATGATTTAAGAGGATTAGGTATCAAAATACCAAAGTCAAAAGAACAGGACGTTAAAGAGCAAATAGCGGCTTCTATGCAAGATGCTGTATATGATTCCGAACTTGCCGAATATGCTGCCGAGTTAGCTTCAACGATAAATTGTCCTTAAAAGAATTGGTGAAATGACGATTACAATAATTGTGATTTTAGTGCTTGTTTTCTTGGCGTTTTTCTCGCCAATTTTAATGTGAAAATATGAAGTTTTACGATAGACTTGATGAACGCCCAGAGTTAAAAGTGGGTTGCGAAGTAATATTCAATAATCCTTTTTCTAAGGATAATGGACGCAAGATGGTCATTAAGGAACTTGTGGATCATCCCTGCGAAGGCTTGTGTGCCTTATGTCAATGGGATGATAAAGAACATTGGTTTACGTCAAGGATTCTGGTACTCGCTTAACCTACTTCACGTCCAAATATTCTACCTTCGCGTTAGGACTATTGCTCTGAAATCTAACAGTTATATTAGAGCCATACTTTAGTTTTCTAAGTGGGTTTCTCCCCAAAAGCACCCTCAACTGGTCGTATGGAATATTTAATTTTGTTCCATCGGTCATTCCTATTTGGATCGGATTTTTCGTGTAGTTAAGATAATTGACTACACCATTTTTCTCTATTGGTCTAACCATTACATCTGTACTGCCCATCCTGGTCCCGGTCTCAAAACCGGACTGGTCTTTTACTTCTACGTCGCTTCCGGTCTGGTCTCCCGACAAATAACCGATAGGAGCCATGTCGCCACTGAAAAATTCTTTGAAATTAAGTATCATCACTCTATTATATTTATCTCAAAGGGAATAAATCATGCAAGGTAACGTACAAAATCTTAAGTTTAGCGTCAATAAAAAGGGAAACAAAAAACCTCCCGTTTCATTACGACCAACTACTCACAAAATGCTGGAGGAACAGATAAGAAATCAAAAGCAATTAGATGAGTGGGTAATCGAAGAACTAATAAATATGTCTAAGAACTATCCTGATTCGGCGCTAGATACTTTTGCCCAAAATATCAACAAAATGATTGCCAAGGCACAAGAAAAGAAGAGAGAAACCGAGAAGTGAAGATATTCATAGCAATAACGGTGGCTAGGCAGATTGAAGGGGACATGTCATGGGTTCGAGTCGATAAAGCTCATACGCAGGCTTCCGAGATAGATAACTATCTTAAAGGATATACTACTAAGCACTTAGAATCCTTCAACACGCCAGAGTTTGGTGCTGTTGAATGTGAGTGCGTGCGAGGAGCTATGGAGGTGGAATTAGAGGGAATATGAAACGTGAACCTAAAGCGGTTGAATTAAATGGTGGATGGATGGCTTTTTATACTGAAGACGGAGAAAGTTATCCCATACCTGATAAGGAAGGAAAATATGGTGGTCCTGATAGTTCAGGAAGAGTGGGCGTGCCGGTGCAATTTTTCTCTACACAAAAAGAAGCTATTGCGAAAGCCGCAGAGTATATTAAGGAACTGGAGGGAATATGACTATAAAAGAAAAATATGAAGAATTACTACAAAATCCGCAACTTCATAATGGTGCGTTGACTTTACAAGTGACTGCTCCTTGGGGTAAGTATGTAGCAATAAGAGGTTCGGCCAAGGCGATGACGGAAGAGCATGGGGCGGCAATTCTTTTAAGGTTTTCCTATCGCCAGAAGAAGTAGACAATCTAATGGAACGTCTCCAAATAGCAAAAGATTTTCTGAATCAATGTGAGGGAATATAATGTCGTCAACACAATGGTATTCGTGTGATAACTGTGGAGATGCGATATCCGAATACCATCCGTATTTTGATTGTTTAAATTGTGGCAGAAAACTTTGTAAAGAATGTGCTATTGCTATGGGTATATCGCCGCCCGGTGCGGATCAAGCGGAATGTATCGAGAAGGATGAATGTGTTTTTTGCTCGTGTAAAATAATACAACCTTCTGATTTACTGGACTTTGCCCTTAAAAAACTTTCGATAACAAAGCAAGAGTTGGAAGTTGAATATAGATTGAATAGAATATGAAATACATAATTACTATAATATTATTATGTTTAGCCATACCTTCTTATGCCGGAGACAAGGAAAGTAAATTAGTAGATACGCTAGTTGTCGGTACAAAGTCGGACAAATATCAATGGATTACTGATACCGGAAACTACCATCTAAATCTTAAGAATGGCAGTATTTTATATTTCAGGTATTTCTTTGGGAGGTCGAGTTTAAGTTTAAGAAAACATAATTCAAGCTACACCGAAACAGATATCCCTATATCTGATGATTCAGCCCAAAAACTTATGGATGTAATTCGTAGTCAAGTCGCAAAAAAAGCCAAGATAGCAAAAGTTCTAGGACTGGAAGAAATAATATCCAACTTAAATTAACTATAATATATTTGGAGGAAATAATTATGAAAAAGCTCATTACAATAATCTGCTTGGCTGTGTTTGTGTTTGCCAGTCGAGTAAATGCAGGAGAAAAAACGGATAAATTGGTACGCAATTTAATTGCTGGCACCGAATCTCATAAATATTCTTGGATGGCATATCCAGCATATCAAGTGCCTACAACTTATGAAATGGTTCTCAAGAGTCGTAAAGTGTTAACTTTCCAAATACCTCGCTTAAGCGGGTTTCTTGTTTCTAAACAACAAAGCACTTTAACGTTATACACTAATGATAAAAAAGTCGGTTATGAAGCGATAATATATATTCCCGAGGATTTAGCTAATAAGTTGGCTTCAACTATCGATAAAGCCATTAGCAAAAATGAAATCGATTCTTTCGATTCTTTATTTGCCCAACAAATATTATCCAATCTAAATTAACTATACTAATGTATGAAAACTCAGCCACATAATCCTCTTGAAGGGGAAAAACCAGAATTAACTATCAATTTACACGATGGGAGCGACGAACAGATATCCATTATTATTGTTCATAAAGATACTCCTGATTATCTTAATATTTGCCTACAATCTATCCATATTATGAGTAATATGAACAATTTTGAGGTTATCGTGGTAGATAACGCTTCTGGACTAGAAACCCAAGAATATCTTACCGATATGGAAAAACAGGGGATTAAAGTTATCAGGAATAAGGAAAATCTCTGGTGGTCTGAGGCTTGTAATCTGGGTGTAAAAGCGGCAGACAAGCATTCCAAATATTATGTATTTCTCCACAGCGATGTTGTAGTCCTTAACAGTAGTTGGCTAGATTTGCTCATCAATGTATCCGAATCGCAAGGGGCTGGCTTGGTGGGCATTGAGATGGCTTCATATGCTATTCAGGGTAATAAGGTCAATTTTATACAAGAATGGTGTACTTTGATGACAAAGGAATGTTTTGATGCTATTGGTCCGTGGCCGGATGAATTGCCGCTAGTTGGACACGCGTTCATTATGTCTATGCGAGCAAGTATGAGTGGCTATAAACCTCAATGTATGAAAAACCCAGTATTACACCATTATCGTAGTTTTAATATAAACGTTAATGAGTATGAAGCGTTATCGGAATCTGCAATGACTATTATCCCGAAACTTATGAGAGAAGCCCAATCACGGAGTTAAGGATGGAAATAAAAGAATATTATGAACACAAGTATGAGCCATCGGTTTTTGTTATGTTCAATAAAAACTATGAGGTTATGTGGTGTTATTCGGGCAACGAACTCCGCAGGATTTACTTAGAAAACCCTGCTGATTATATTTCTGAGCCGCTCGAATTAGCCATACCTGGATATCTTGATGAGAAACTTACTGACTTATACGAGAATTATTGATGAGGTTAAAATGAATATAATTAGAAATATAGTAAAACTTTACAAACTGCTTAAAATAACGAGCGTAGAAGAAACTGCTGATGGGACAGCAATTACATTACGTAGGACGCCAAATAGCGATAAATACATTCAAGTCGTTCTGTAAAAGATTTCATATTAAACTCTTATGCCGCTTGTCCTTTTGGCATCATTTGAGATGCGATATTATGAAGGAGAACTTTATGTTCGTCGGCTAACTGCTTGCATTGAGCGAAACTAATTTTAAGTGTCTGAGCCATCATAATAAAAACTCTTTTATCAAATATCTGTAAATTATTTGCAATAGCACTCCTAGCAGCTTTTATGAAAGCAGTTTGGAATACCGCTTCTCTAACATCTCGTTTTAACCAAAAGAAGAACCCAGGAGAAGTTTTTTGTAAATCGTTTAATATACTCTCAATTTCGGCATTGTTGGGGGTATAAGCGTCTTCTACTGAATATGGACTATCAGTTCTAGTGCTAAATGGTGATAAGGCAAATTGTCCTGCTCCGACTTGCGAGGCATCTACTTCGTTAAGGTAGTCAAGGAACGATTTCATTACGGTAAACTCCTGATAAACTCTTCCCATTCTTTGTGGTCATGAATGCTATGAGGACGTTTGCAATATGTTGAGGCGTAACTATGGCAAAAGGCTTCTTCGTAGCCCTGATGGACTCTGGGCTTAGTAGTATTGTCCACTATTTTCTTCCATTTTTGTTTAAGCTCTTTAGATAAAGTTTTATATACGACATGACCGCACTCATGAAGAAATAGATGTTGTTTGCTGTAAGCCCAAGGGGCTGTTATCACTATCTCTTTCTTTTCATCATCCATATACCCTATGTGTTCTTTATCGTTTTTAAGCACATTTCCATTGAGCATCTTAATCTTAAAGCCCCTTAACAACGCTCTGTGCTTCTTCGGAATACGGGCTAAGGTACTCTTAATATCCTTTTGTTCCTCACTTTGTTCTAGGAATAACTTAAAATCCATGTCTTATTTATGCTTCTGCCATTCCAATCTTGACATTTCTCCTCAAATCCGTTAAAGTACCACCACTGGCTTAAAGTGTGTTTCGGTGATTTTGTCGCATTGGTGGGTGGGTGAGAACCAATTTTAGAGGGTGTTGTCTCTAAGTGTCGCCAGGGATAACATAATTTGCAAACTTCTCTGGTTCTCGGCGCAAATGCGGCAGATTGCATTTAGCAATCTCATGGCGGGCGGAACCGCCGTGTAGGAAGTTGCTAGATTTCCCTGTAAAGGGAGTGGGACGCGATTTAAGTGTTTTGAAAGATTCCAGTTGCGGATGGCTCTAACCAACTGCGACTGGAATTTTTTTGTACTAATCCTCCCATTTCTCCAAAATAGCACTAACCAATGGATGCCTTACAATGTCCTTTGGACTGAATTGTATAATACCGATGTTCGGTACAGTTTCTAGTCGCTTTACAACATCCATAATAGCAACTTTCCCTTTTAAGTCAGATTGTGTGGGATCTGCTGTAATAATCATTCTACTGTTCATACCAAATCTGGTTAAGAATAACTTGATTTGTTCTTTGGTAGCATTTTGAGCTTCATCTAGTATACAAATACTGTCCGAAAAAGTACATCCCCTTAAATATGCCAATGGTGATACTCTAATTCTATCCATAATCATCAATTTGTCGGTTTGATTATTATCTGTAATTTGGTCTATGATATCATAAAAAGGTAGCATATAAGGATATACCTTCTCCTCTTTTGTACCTGGCAAATACCCCAGACTCTCTCCGCCTGCTTCGACAATAGGTCTGGTAAGAATTATCTTTTTACAACGTCTCTCTACGATTTCACGGATAGCAAACGCAGTAGCAAGGAAAGTCTTGGCCGTCCCCGCAGGCCCCAGTAAGAAAACCAAGTCGTGTTTTTGTAGCGTAATCCAAGCTAGTTTTTGATTAGCGTTCTTCCATTCAATCTTAAAGTTCTTAATATTCGTATTGGCACTTCGGGGATTACGAGTCCGAGAAGATGTATTTGGTTTAGGCATGTTTATATTTATTAAAGTAATATTTAATCATTTTCTCTATTGATTTCGACCGTTTCTCCAAAGTCCCGTCTTCTGTCTCTGTTCGTGAAATTGCCGCAACGATTTTTCGCTTTTTTGCGGAGATTTATCACGCAATTGATAAATGAGTTTGATTAATTCTGTATCGTATGCCGAAGCATTAAAGTGTGGCGATTGATCGAGGAACATGACCATTCCATATATTGCTGTTCCGAAAAATAAGGTGAACTTCCCGAAATATGCGATGGCTTTAGCGGCAATTGCAAAGTCATTTGGCTCGGTAGTAGCTTCAAGGTCTTTAATGAATTCGTTGAATTGACAGACAGATTCGAATTGCCGAGTTTGATGCATATGTTGGATTGCGATTTCCATACATTCGTGGAAACGAAGCATTGCCTCGTGGTTGGGGTTGTAAGCTACTCTATGTTTGTCTGCCATACTATATTTATAGTAACTTCCATAAATATCTTAGATGTCTACTGTTAATTTATCCCCACTCGTTGGCGATGGCTCCGTCAATAATAGTCCTATATTTGATGTACTAGCTCCGAAATACGTCGTTCTCAATGCTGGTACTGGGATACCTCTTGATGGGAATGGCAGTGGAATACAAGATTTTGCCCTCCCTAATCCTCCGGCAGATTTCGTTAGTGCTACGAGTGTTCTGGTTACATTGAATGGAGCATTCTTTAGTAATTCTCCTAATCTATCGGTGGCTATTCTCGAATCTGATGAATCTACGCCATTAACGGGTAGCAGTGGTAATATTGTGCCATTACTTATATCGACTCCTACAACCATTTTTTTCTATTTAACTCCGAGTAGTACGAACAATAATGTTACCGACTGGACAGGGGCGTTTCTATCTTTTTCTCTTACTAATTTCAATGATGTAGATTTTGGACAACAAGGAGAAATCTATACCGCATCAGTTACAGTGGCTTATATTTCGTTTATCGAAGTTGTAAGTGGTGGAGCATTGGCAAGTGGGCAAGCAAATGTGTACGAGGGCGACGATGGTACTACTGATACTCCAACAGTAAGCGGCGGAGCATTAGCGAGTGGCATTGCGGCTGTTTCCGTAACCGAACAAACAAGCGGAGGAGCATTAGCTAGTGGAGCGGGTTTGCTCAATGCATTTACGTGGTTTGCGGTTACAGGTTCCTCTCCTGGTTTGAGTGATCCTATCGGCGAACCATATGCTGCTACTTACATATACAATCCGACTAGCGGCATTATTCTAGGCAGTGATACGACTGAACACATAGGTCTCATATACGTTACAAACGGCAATATAATTTCATTGTCAGGCAGTGCTTTTGCTGCCATTGGGTCTACAAGTGGCATAGGTATTAATCCTATTATTGTAAGCGGCAGTGCGGAAGTTTTAGTTAATGAATTTTATGATCTTCCATTTTTATGGAATATTATAACTGAATTCACAATAGATAAACAGTTTTTGTGGGATACTGGCGAATTGCCAATTATGACATTTAGGATCGTAAGCAAATGTCAACAGGATTCACTTTGCGAGCCAGTTTCTAATCCGCAAGATCCATGTACAAAACAAGTACTTATTACTTTAACAGCAAGAACCGCATCGGAGGTATGTCAAAGATTAACTGCTGAAGGAAACGTATTTTCAATTGCTACATTTGAAAGATTTTCTTTACCTGCTGAAGTATCGCAAATTAATGCTCTGGCTGCACAAGGCATTGATGTAAGTTGTTCTACGTTGATACCAGTAGATTTTCGGTCTATACCGGCTTGTTTACCATTTACCATAGATTTTGATGAAACTCAACTCATAGGATTTTTTGCTGAGGTGGCAATCAATTCGTTCTTTACCATCCCCGTTAGTGGAACGCCGTCTATTGTTATAAGCGGCACTGCGACTGGATTGAGAATTACTTACAATTATCATCACTATCATCAACTAGGTTCTGGTGGGGCTCTGGCAGGTGGCGGTATAGTCAATCTGGAATCTTCGTATAACACGTTCACGCCGAGTGGCGAAATTATTGTAAGCGGAACGACGGGCGTACCAATTGCTCCAGAATATGTATACAATGTGGATGCTTGTCCGAAAGAGATTTTAGGATTTGGTCAGAATTATAACACACTACTTGTTTCGGTTGAAGCCATTTGGAATGATCCGAGTGGGGCGCTAAATGCTCCGGATAATCAATACGCTTGGTCTACGCTAGGAGGCGCACACTCTGAAAGCGATTTCCTTACTATTTTCCCTAATTTCACTGTTCCAGATGGTACTATGATTTATGGCATTACGGTAGCTATATCAAAATGGGCAAATACTGCCATTAGTGGTAATCCTAGTACTTATTATCCTATATCTGATTACAAAATCCAATTAGTGTCAGATAATATAATTTCAGAGAATAAGGCTTTACCTAACTATTGGACGCCTACAGAAAGTATAGCTATTTATGGTAATTCTAGTGATACCTGGGGGGAAACATGGACTTCAGATGATATAAATAGTCCTAATTTTGGCATATTAATTTCTGCGATTAACAATGACCCGTCTGAAAATTGTATTGCCTTTATTGACGCGGTAGAGTTTGCCGTAGCTTATTGTGATGCCTCCGGCATCATTATATCAGGCGATGCGTTTACAACTTGTTCTTCTTACTCAACAGTTGCTAATGGTGGTATTCTTATAACTGGCGTAGATACAGGAATATTTGGTCCCCTATATTTCACGTTAAACTACATTGCATCTGGCATGAGCATACAAGTTGGTGGGAGTTACGCAAGTGCATTAAGAACTTCTGTAGGAAATACAGGCGGTATTTTGATTGGCGGTACGATTTGGGGTAGCGTTATATCCTCATCGTGGCATTTCGCTCCTTCTGGTGGAATTGATGTAGATGGTACGACGAGCGGGCACGTAATATCATCTGGTTGGACTGCTGTAGGTAAAGGCAGTATAGATGTTAGTGGTTTGGCTACACTTATTCTTGGTCTAAACTACTTTGCGTCAGGTACAATTATTGTAGGTGGCATTTATTCCAGCAGATTCAATTGGATGCCGATTGGAGGTATTATTGTTGATGGAGGTATAGATACACCATTTATTTCAAATTGCATAATTCCAATTACTGGTAATGGACATAATAGAAGCGGTGTATTGCTATCTGGTGTTGCGTTTGTAGTATTCTCTGATTTGGGCGATGTTAATTTGCTAATCGCGGTCGTTACAGAAGTAACGTCAATTAGTGTAATTTTTTCTACCCTAAGTATAACTCCAACTCCATTGCCGACTACTACTGTAAGTGTTTGTGGTTGCACCGGTTTGCCGTTGGTTTTGAATATACAACATAATATTGCTCAAAGTAATAAGTTTTCTCAATTCTTATTGCGTAATGGGCAAACAATGCCAATAAACTTTTCGTTATTTTATAACAAAGTTTTTAGTGCATGGCAGAACAATTTTTACTTCAAGGGAGCTAATGCAACTGCGGGTATAGAAAGTTGGACATTACTGTTTGACTTACAATGTACGGATATCTTGGGTGGGCAGACGATAGGAACGGACGTATTACGCCTTATGGTTCAAGTGATTCAAAAAGACTTGACATTGGGAGCTACTTATGCTACAAGGCTCTTGACGGTTTTTGGTGCTGTCCCATTTTGTCAGTCTGGCCGGGACTTTGCGTTTAGCGTCAGTATCAATACGTTATTTGGTACGGCACAAACAAGTCCTGTTTCGACAATTCAAGATGTTGTCGTTTATGATAACATCGGATTATTCAAGACGGGATTTTGGGATAAAAACCCAAATGTGGTTTTGAGTATTTCGGAAGTGGGGACTAGTCCGCCAGTAAATCGCATAAACATTACCCCTAATTTAAGTTTTTAACATGAGTGTTGGTACTATTATCTGTTTGGCAATAATAGGGTTTATTGCTTTCCTTATGCTTGGTGCAAGTTTAGTCCTTTTAATTTTACTTGGTATTAACGTCGCTCAAATTAGAGCGATACTTAACGATTATGCCGAAGGTCCGTTAATGCCCTCCCTTGACAAAGCCGATGGCGGTTTGATAGACTTGCCTGCGTCGAAATCGGAGCCTCCATTGGATTAAAAGATGAAAACAGAGTATAAGTCATTTGTTACTAAACGTGCTTATGGCGTCGAACTTGAAATTAGTAACAATTTGAATCTTAAGCAGCTTTCTGACATAATAAAGTCGTCTGGTACTAAATGTGGTGTAAACACTACTAATTCATGGGCTACTACCAACACTGGTAACGAATTATGGCACGTTAAACGAGACTCTACTTGTGGTCCTAAAGGTAAAACTAAGGATATCAATCTTTACGGATACGAAATAGCATCATACGTGGCTAGTGGTAAGGAAGGTTTAATCGATGTTTCTAACGTTACTTGCCAACTTAAAACACGCGGAGCTATAGTAAACAAGAATTGCGGGCTGCATGTTCACGCAGATGCTCGCGACTTAGATTATAAGAGCATGGCTAAAATCATAGCACAATGGGTTAGGATTGAGCCCATCATGCTGCATGCTGTCCCACCAAGTCGTCGTAACAATAAATATTGTAAGACATTATCTTCCAGATTTCGCGGGATGACGGATCGCAACCTTACTCACAGAGATATATGGACGCTTGCCCGGCCGCGTAATTTAGAAGTACACGATAATCCCGAAAAGAAGTACGCCATTAATACGGTTGGTTTTGCTGCGGCTCAAGAGAGCTATTACACCAATAAGAATACGGTAGAGTTGAGATTGCCGGAAGGCACTCTTGAACGAGAGAATGTTAAGAATTGGGTTAGGTTGTGGATTAACTTTGTGTCTAGAAACAAGAAAGTGACTTTACCAGAAAATCTAAATCAGGTTAATTTGCACAAGGTTCTTAACATACTTGGTCTTCAAGGGGATGAAGATACCTTTTATATTTTAAGTCGTGGCTTATATGAAACCAAGGTATGGTTCTTGAAGCGAATTTGCACTTATACAAATGAAGGTCCGGTTTATCAAGAAGCGAAAAAAATCCTGTTGAATATTGTCTAGATACTATTACAGTTTACTAAACTATTTTATACTAATTTTACGGTGAACACTATGTTGAACAGTTACAAACAGGGTCTAGTTGTAGACCATCTACCTATGGCGAAAAGTATCGCTTATTACAAGAAATGTCTTCTTCCTTACCATATCGATATCAATGAGATTAATTCTGCTGCTTATTTTGGTTTGGTTGAGGCCGCAGACAGATTTGATATTAAGAAGGGGCAATTTGCGTCCTACGCACGCTATCGCATAAAAGGTGCGATCCTAGATTATTTGCGTGATTTGGAGCGTTGTCCTATTTTGCTTGATTTTTCTGGGGATGATGCTAATATGGCAGTAGGTGGCTAAGTTTATAGAATGGAAAGTTATGATTACTAAATCAGAATGGACTGACGAAGAGCTTATTATGATTATGCTTGCGGCTTTGCGTTGTGGATCTGTATCCTTGGAAGGAAGTGATTTCTTAAATTTTAATGTGCAAAATGCGGTAAATGGATGTTTGCCCCCAGGTTCATATTTTGATCCTCGCGAGTTATTTTTACTTTCTTGTAATGCAGTAAGCCGATTTAAGGATGAACGAAGGGCAAAGGACTTCAAGATAATATGAAAACCGTTGTTCTATTCATTTTTCTGTGGAATAAGGTATGATTAAAGAAGAGAAATTAAGAGATGGGATATGTAAAAAGTTTGGGCGATGGCGGGGATGGTTGTATGCGGGAATATTTATGAAAGTATTTACGCTTTTTGCCTTTCTTATTATCTGTTCTGTTGCTGTTGCTGATGATGCGCCCGATAAATGGCTGCGTTGGACAAGTAGAAACTTTGTTGTTTTAGTGCCTAAATACGATTTTGCCAAAGCCCAAGGGGAGTACCTTAAAAATAATCTTGATAATCTGAAAATCTGGGTTCTTAATCGTTGGGGACTAGATGATGTTCCTTTTGGTAAGGAAACCATTCAGACGGCAAAAGGGCCGCGAGAAGAACCTAACGTAAAACTATGGTGTATTGATAATTCAACTCTATTTGAGGAATCTTATGGCGTTAAAGATAGCACAGTCGAAGTAATTCGTAATGACCAAAACGATATTCGTAACATTGAAGCTTACATCTTATTGAAGCAATCTGCCGCTCTCGATTTGCCCATGCCTATTACAGAAATAGCGTTAGCAGAATTCGAAAATAATTATCGTCAAAGGACACACTATGAGGGTACTTTTGGTTATTGGGCTATACGAGGTATGGGCGTCCTTAACAAACCGGTAGACTCTATAAAAGAAGAATTGAAGTGGCTTCATTCTATAATGGCAGACAAACTCCTTTTGAGCAGTAATCTATTTTCGGTAACAAAAAAAGATTGGCTGGTTTCTACTGATGAAAATAAGCATCTATTTGATGTGGAGTCGGCAGCTTTATGTTTGATGTTAAGGAAAGAGTTCGGGCAGATGAGATTTTTACATTTCCTTAAAAGATCAGGCGAAGTTAATCCTGAAATTGTTCTGAAAGAAATATATGAGTTTGATAACTATAATAGTTTTGATAAGAGTTTCAATTCCTATATGAGGTATTTAACATCCGACGTTGTTAACGACAAAACTCCAAATGCTTATCTTACTATTACCAGGGCGATGAGGTAGAACTATGTTTGGCACAATACTTTGGATTGTTAGTTGGTTATTTTATGGCGTGATAATCGGAGCGATAGCAAGATTTATCCATCACAGTCAGGGCGATCCGGTCGGTTTTTTGCCGACCGTCGCGATAGGAATATCCGGTTCTTTAATTGGAGGATTAGTGGAGTTCCTATTAGGACATAATCCTAGCATATCTCCATCCGGTGCTATAATGAGTATTATAGGTGGCGTTATAGCGTGCATAATTTACGCTAAAATCAGAAACAGAACTTGATATTTTCGGAAGTTTATGCTACAAAGGGACGACAAGATTGTTCAGGCATTGAGAATACGTTTTACGAATGTGCATCCCCTACTGTTCCACCGTAGTATAGAAAGGGCTACTACTAACGGTAACTTGTTTGATATTCTTGACACAATTCCGGAGTTCCCCATAGTTTGGAACGACGATATCGGAAGATGGGAAAGTACCGATTTGTTGCAAGCACGTTCTTTTGAGAAGAAAGCCTTGTTATGTTACCAGGGGTGAAAAGACCTCGTAAAACCTCACAAGCAATTCTGGCTGAAATCACTGGTAAGGACGCTATTCTAACTCTTTACAACCGTAAGACGTATTATAAGGACCAAGCAAAATTAGCTGCAAAAAACATTCAACACATTCAACAACTCTTGCAAGAAGAAACAAAAATGAAAAGGATGTGGCAAACCGCGTCTTTGATGCTTGCCGTTGTAGTTGTAACAACTTTTACGTGCCTCATTACACTTAAGTTATCTTCTAGTAACCAACCAGTTAAAATGATTCCTGTTTCCGGACATATAACGACTAAGACTCGTCCTCAAGTCCTTTCTTCGGTCTTCGTAGAGAATGGGGGGGTCGTCGGTGGCGGCAGTGTTATAAGTCGCGGTCCAAAATATGCTGCAATATTATCGTGTGCTCACATCTTTAATGGCGTGATAGGCGGTCCATTTAAGGTGTATTTTGCCGATAGCAGTTCGGCAACGGCGACACTTCTGGCTATAGATAAGGATCTAGATTTGTCTTTAGCAAGAGTACCTGTTGATGCTATTTTGGGTAATACATATATTACTAGGTTTTTGCCGTCCGAGAAGTTGACTGCTATTGGTTTCCCTGGCGGAAGGGGGCCAATGTTTGAGGATGTAAGTTATGTTGGTACGGATGGTAATGGTAAGTGGGTATTCAATTTTCCAACTGTGCTTTCTGGGGCCGGCATGAGTGGTAATGGCGTTTACCAAGGCGATGTTTTGTGTGGAGTTTCCGTAGAGCAAGCACAATCATATTGTGGCAATAATATAACTACAAACGTTGTGCATGCTCTCAATATAATTGATTTTCTTAACCGCAACCAACAGTCGCTTGCAGGATGCGGTGATTGGGGCAAACCACCGTCTTATGCTACTGCTTACGATGGTGGTTGGTACGCTTCGTCGAATGTGATATTGCCACCTGACCATTCCATTGTAGAATTGAGGAAAAAGGTTAATACGGTCATGGGGCATTTTAATACGGTCATGCAGCAACAGGCGAGTGACCACATGTTGCTAACTAAATTACGAATTGTTGAAAAGCAGCCGGAACAAGTAAGGCAACCAATCAAGCAGCCGGAGAAAGAAAAGCAACCAATCAATCAACCGGAAAAACCAAATCGAAAGCCCATTAACACCGGTACTCCAGTAGTACCAACATATGTTTTGCCTACTATGGTTTCGCCTCGTCCATCACATGCTGGGCCAAGGAAGCCAATTAATGCAGACCAAGAAAGGGACTAATGACGAAATCAGCTTATATAATTGAAGAATATATCAACCGCAATCAACTTAAACTTGATTGGTTTATTCATGTTGATCGCGGTTGTGCCATATTTCGTTCTCGTGATCCATCCAGGTATAGATGGTTGATTCTACAAGTAGAACAAAAAGGCGTTGAGCATCACCCTAAAAATTACGAAGTATCGATACGTATTCCTAAGCACGACGGAATGTCGAAACCACCCGGCACGCCATATCATACGCGAATAGAAACAATTGGGTTCGATCAATTTGACCCAGTTATGCGTAAGCTTTTTAGTCAATTAATGCTCAAGATGCGACCAGTCCTTGATCCCATAGAGCGGGAATTAACGTTATGGGAAATGTTTATATTTAGCCACGATTCACAGTTGTCCAAACTACAACACGATCTTAAGACCTTCATCAAAAAATCTACTTATCCTCCGACGCGACCAATCGCAGAACGTTACTCTAATTACAAATTAGTGCAAAACAATTTCCAGAACAAGAACGCTCGCCTACATGCTCAATATGTGAGTTTGTACTATGATCCATTCCTTCACACAGCAGATTGGTTTGGGTTAGTTAAATGAGTAAATGTTATAAGCCAGTAAAAGTCTATGATTCGGCTTCTGAGTTTCGCTCGGTAAGATTGAAGCCAGAGCAAGAAGTTGAGATAGTTACCAGGAGTTCGTTAGCGGAAGAACCTCGTTTTAATCATGACTTTTTCTCCATAGTGAGTCGAGAGCTTAAAACAGAAAAGCCTGCTGATGGTATTATTCTTCGTTTTAAGCAAAATAAAATAGAACCAGCGTGGAGAGAAATTTCTACTTTGTATCTCGGAGATTTAACTTGTAATACAAACGCAGAACAGGATAATTCTATAAAAGTATGCGCCTTCCTTGAATCCTCGAATCCAGCTAAAAGCAATATCATAACTGTAATTAATCCAGTTGATACTTCGATTAAAATAGAACCAAATAATATACTTGAAGTAGTGGTATATGTTCCTGGCTTTGGTGCAGGTAGTAGGTGGGGCTATAGCTTTGATTATCCGGATGAAAAATTTCAATTCTATGAGATGGGAGCGAGAGACGTAATATTACAATCTACGTATCTATCTGATTTCGTGGATGTTAATAATCCGTATCATATGACTCCAAGAGCAACTAGATGGCATCATCCAGAATGTCATGAGTATCATTATTGGTTCCGGTTAGATAAATCGGTATTGCCAACATTACGCAATCTTCGTAATGATGTTTACTATGCTGGCGATATAGTATTGCGAGGTTATAAGGAAGATGAGAGTGAATCAAAGTCTATATTTCGTCTGAAAGTGTATGTCAATCACAGGAACAAGAGTCTTAAATTCTTTGAGCAAATATTACAAATTAAAGACTTCAGTGAAATGGCAAAAGAAGATTATGGATTTGTAAAAACAAATAGTACTAAGATACTACCCAAAACCCAGAGTGATTTACAAGACACTAAAAAACATAAACCTATCAAAAGCAGTTCTTATCCTACGTCGTCGTACCCGGTTCACAAGGATTTTCGGCAAGTAAAGCAAATATCCATCACAGTAGAAGATATTAATTTAGACCTTCACTATTTACCAATCAGTGCTGACAACATAGATAGAAGAGATTTGGAAAAGATGAAAACTGAATTTCGGCAGAAACCATATGAATACTATGGTTAAAAAAGCAGAAGCTTTATTTGGCGAAGAAGTTACCGTAAAGCATCCGTGTAATAGCACGAACGGTTATTTCTTACGGCTAGGTCATCAGGGCGGTTGGTATAGATGTAGAGAACAATTTCAGGCTTTTATCAATACCGAATATTCGTTTTATATGTATGTTGAGTTGCTTCCGGCTAAGAGACATATCCCACTAGCATGCTTTATATTAAAAACTGAGATTATGTTGGGGCTTAAAAACTTTACCACATATAATCGTACCAATTTTACCAATGTAGTTAAAATCAATATGTCGCCTTTTTGGTGTAAAAATAATATTCGCAAAACTCTTTTCACCGCTTTATTAAGAGCACCCATAGGTGGATATGGTGAAACTTACGATTTAGATAAAGATAATTACTTCGAATGTATTGATGCGTGTCAATATTTACAGCACTCTAAATCATCCTTTTACAGATTTATGGCTGGTTATACTTGTCTTAAAGAAGATAAAAACCAAGTTAGAGGTTCAAGTGGATGGGCTTTTATTACTAGTAGCTACGGTCCAAAATGCTTAATTGTCCCAGCTAAGTCTTGACTTATCTTAAATATTGATGTATAATTAGTTCTATTATGAATAGAACTATCGAGATGGGATGGCTCAAAAAGTCAGAAATCCAAGAGGCAGTTAAATTAGAATGGTTTAGCGAACATACCTTTTGGAACATAAAAGATTTCAGAGCAATATTTAGTCGTAAAAGCAATATTGTACCAATAGTGTTTAGGTATAATGATAAATTAAGAGCTTTTTGTATCTATGAATACAACGATTATAAATATAGTATCCTAAATCTTATTGTGCATCCATATCATAGGCGGGTTGGAATAGGAAGTTTATTGATTGCTAATTTAATGAATAAAGTAGAACATTACCATAAAAATAAGATTGATATCATCATAAGAGATATTAAAAATGATGTTGCTCATTTGTTCTTGGAGTCACTTAATTTTAAGTTTGATGGAATAAGACCGAATTATTATTCGGTGTATGATAAAATCGGTAATATAGTGGGGTCGGCAACTGGTCTCTCGTATGTGTGGCGTCCGCGTGAGTTTTCATCTTGAAATTGACTGCCCCCTGTCGTATGATACCGGAAGGGTTGATACATGCCCAAAAAAAAAGAACAAGGCATTCCGATTTCGGGTAAAATCATCAAAGCAGAACGCGGTCGTTTTGTTGTAGAAGTGGTTGTACCAAGTAAATCGGAAGCCGGTGAAGCAGAGACAAAACAAGTAATCGCACATCTATCCGGCAGGTTGCGCAAACACTTTATTCGTATAGTACCTGGTGATAGAGTTACCGTGGAAGTATCTCCCTATGATTACACCAAAGGCCGCATAACGTTCCGAGAAAAGTAAATATGACACATGTTGTAACTGCCCCATGTGAGGGGTGTAAAACGACTAAGTGTGTTGGTGTCTGTCCCGTAGATTGTTTCTACGAAGACACTAATATGTTGGTGATAAATCCCAAAGAGTGTATAGATTGTGGAGCTTGTATAGCAGAATGCCCGCAACAAGCAATATTTCAAGAAGACAGTCTACCAACCAAGTATTTACATTATATCCAGATTAATGCCCAGAAATCACAATCCGGTTTGCCCAACATTAGGCGACCAAAACCCAAAGAAGAAGGAAAAGAGTCGTGATTGACCAAATTCTCCAAACCCAAGTTTCCGTAGTTGGCCTCCTTGTTTATGGTACTATCGGCGTCGCATCGTTGTTTGCGTTGAAGAAACTCTATGCGTATTCTAAAAATGTTTCGTTCCGACCATTTGTTGGCGGAACTACCGCGTTGCTTGGATTGATATTGTCTGGTGCTAGTATCGGCGAAATCTATTCGCCCATTAAGGATAAGCCCGCACCAGTAGCGGTTAAGGTTGATTCGAACTTGCAATCTACGGTTAAGGATATGAACCAAGACATTAACCATGCTGTTGCTAATTTGGCGTATGAAGAACCCGCCATCGTGTCAGGCGATCCCGCTCCTTATATTCGTCGCTATGTGCCTACTCAGATTGCCGGTGGACTTATCGGTTTGGGACTTGGCTTAATGGGCATTGGCTCGCTTACAACCCTTCGCGGTTGGTACGGCGAGAGTGTTAAGAAGGGGATGGAGGGAGCAAGAACACTATAACTTGCCCGAATTGTAAACAGGTACTTTCATAATCGAGAACAAACGCTAGCTTAAACGTTTGGCTGAGTGGCTATCCTCAGCCAAACGTAGTTTATACTCAGAAAGGTCTACATGGAACACTCTAAGAAGATGAAATTAGTAGACGATATCATTCTACTTACGCTACAAGGGCCGGTGAGTGGATGGATAGACCGCATAGCCGAGATTGCTAAACGGGCTGATATACCTATTGATTTAGTGAATTGGAATAGAAATCCTCGTGTTCTTGCTATGGATATTGTGGGTATAGCGGATAGTAGCAAGAAATTAACAGGGCTAGCTGAAGTAGTTAAAGAACTAGAACAGGAAACTCTTGGCTTACAAGAGGCAGAGGAAACTGCAACTAAGATTCTTATGATGGCTACTAAGGATAAAAACATTAGGCCAGTTGCAGTTTTTACGTCAGCCACGCTTGCGGAAAAATATATAGTTGCTGCTACTGATGAGAATAATAGTTTTAAGAGTGGAACTTTATTGACTGGTCATACTAATCCCGTGGTGCTTCTAAATCTTGATCCAAAGAAATTACCCGTAGATCCACAAGCGATAAATGAGCCCGAAGTTGCAGCTATTCCTGATCTTGTCGGTGGTTATGGCCCGCTAGGAAATCCATAAGTCTAATGCTAGAAACCACTACGCGATATTGTCTTTCCAGCGATGAACTTACGCTCAAACGAGCGTATGTCGCTTATGCTAACTGGTATACAGCAGATGCGAATAATGGTATATTTCTCCTTTATGTGAATCAAAAGAACAATCTAGATTTAGGGATTGCCTATAATGCCTTAAAGTGGCTCGGTATTACCTGGGATAACGAGATTTATATCAATATCAATAATTCAATTTTCGAAAAAGTATCGGAGGAGTTGTTAGACGAACAGATTACCGTAGAAGATGCACATGGTTATGTTTATGCTCCCATTGAACAGCAGTCCTTCTTAGTAGAAAATCCTGCTAAAGATGGGAAGTCCGGCAAATATACTGTGAACTTTAAGAAATATGTGGTTGATATGATGAAAGGCGTTACTCACGTAGTAACCCCAGATGAGAGAGCAGAACTCTTTACTCGAAGATTATCTCAAGCTAATAAGGTAGCTAAATGTCCTGATTTCCTGATACTAGACCCGATGCCTCGTTTCCCAGATATTACTATCGAACATCTACGCGACCGTGGCATATTGCCAGAAGCTATTATTGCTTACTTCCGCTACCTGTTTGCTAACTCCATTGAACTGCCCGACGTAAAGTTATCAGATACTTTTACAGACAACGTAGTTCAATACATCAAATACGCCAGTATTAAGTCCTTCGATTATCGCGTATTGATGTTATTACAAGAGGGGTGTCTTAAACAACAGTCGCAATGCAGCGATATTATTCATCGTAGGATATACTTTCGTCATCTGCCAACGGCTTACATTCAACCAGTAGTTGAATATCTAGAACGTGAGAAATTAGACCCTCCTGGTATGCCGACGATTGAACATCTTATCAAACTGATACACGAGTATCGTACCGTAGATGACTTTTGTATGTACCAGAACTTAATCTACGAACAATCGTATGTACTTGACCCCAGAGTTAAAAGTTGGATTCTCCATAATGTGTCTCCGATTTATGAAATAATTGAAGATTTCCGAGATGCTATTGCAGATGTACCAAATGAACAATTTAATTCTGAGGTTATAGAATCTCTGTTGAGTAAGCTGAAAAGCAAACATCACAATATACACGGGCAATCAATTTATACTATGTTAATTCCGATATTGACGTGTAATCTCAAGAAGTTTGATATCATAGAAGCTATGGCTATCTTAGGACGCGAACGCACATTGAAGAGATTAGATAAGGTAATCGAACTAAGCAGACAAGACCAAGGGCAAAAACCCAAGAAACCTAATCCCGGCAAAGCCCTCTTGAAAAAGATGGGTAATTTAATTACCATCACTATTGGGGAGTTTCCTATAAGTGTAGACCCTTGTGAAGAATTAGAAATAATAAATGAATTGGCTAACTCGCCCCCGCTAGTTAGCCTCGGGCCAGCCAGGTATGTTGCCGCGACAGTTAAGCGTCTTAAAGATAAGTACCAAATCGATTTAGAAGAAGATGATCCAAGTGTGGCGACGCGATATTATGATGCCATCAAAAAAGCATTTGAGAATTGATATGGAGTAGGAATGTTTCTACGTAATGATTTATCTAAATCTATGGATATAGCTGTTGAATTAGCTGAGAACATGTGCCATAGATGGGAGTTTGGCTACGGGGGGCATTATTGGGGTCATTTAGGCGAAGTTGATAAACGTGTTAAAGGTAGATTATGGCATTCTCTTGTCTCTCTTGGGTTTGAGCGGCTACTATTGTTGCATAAGACAATGGGCCGACGTGGTGTTTTATGGTACAATAGATCAACACACGAGTTAATGACACTTGAAGTATGTTCTGAATGTGGTGAAAAACCTGTACTAATGACGGATGGGCGGCGCATCTACGTTGATACGACTTGTAAGTTTCCATATGGTTTAGTTGGGGGTCGGCAGAATTAGAAGTACCATCTGGTAAAATGGTATTTGCAAAGGACTTAAGAGAATATTTCCCTATTAACTCCAATAATGATACTTCTATAAAGTGGGGTCGTTATCAAGAAAGTGAAGATTACGCTAAAAATGGTCTTATCCATTTGTATGTTGGTAGTCATAATGCCTTTATATACAAAAGTAGCTTAACAACATTGGCAATAGGAGTATCATATAAGCGTAAGAATCCTATTCCAGATAGTCGTAAGATAGGCAGCATCTCATCACAATATAATCAATGGTATAGTATATGCGATTACGGAACATTTAAAAAGAGATGCGGTTCTGCTGAGTATGAATGTACTACTAAGTGCGAACCTGGGAAGTATACTTTTACTCATTTTTATCCCAAAACAACGGATAGTTATCATTTATTCACTAAAATAGATTTAACTGAAAACAAAAAGAGAGAGAAACATACGACAGCGGATATGTTGCGGGAAAGGTTTCTTAGGTCAACAGCGAGACAGGTTGGGAAAACGGGATTTGGAACAGAAATCAAAAAATCTCGATTTTCCACTTGAATTTTTTCATCCAGCAGCGTATATTATGTATATGACGCGGGGTGGAGCAGCCCGGTAGCTCGTTGGGCTCATGAGTTAGAAAACTCACTGTATAACCCAAAGGTCATTGGTTCAAATCCAATCTCCGCCACTTGTTCTTGATGGGAACGGGATAGTGTGAAAACACAAACCACGGGGTTAAAGACCATTTAACCGTGATCCCAAAGACCAATGCCCTCGTGGGTGTAAGGGGACTGTTGAGGACAAACCGCTATGACGGTAATTAAAGTCAACATCATAGAAGGTTGACAACCTGTGTGTAGAACGGCCTTCAGGGTAGGCTTCGGACTAGTTTGAGCCGAAGTAGCGGATCTACACAAATAATTGCTAGATTGATGTAATTTTAAGAGTTCAGGGGTTTTTCAATGCGTGGATTTGATCGACATAAACGCGGCAAACATGCTTTCTTGCTGGGGCAACCGGCGAGAGAGACACGCCAAGAAAATCCCATTAACGGTTGGGTTAATACCCCAGCCGATAATGGAAGCTCCCTGAATTAACAAAAACGTGATTCGGGGAACCGAGTCACTTTCATTTATATTGAAACTCTGACTCGGAAACGGGTCAGAGTTTTTTTGTTGGATTTGTCATGTCAAAAGGTAATAAGCATGAAGGTAAAAGAGGATATTTGGATAGGTAGTAAATATTGGCGAGAAGCACAAAAAGCCAAGAAATACTACCATAAAAAGAAAAAGGAGAAAAAGATTGTCGTATGATGTGAGTGAAGCCTAACGGTTGGGCGCTTGCCTTCCAAGCAAGAAATTGCGGGTTCGAGTCCCGTCACTCATTCTTGAAAACATATTGCGGCTAGGGTGTGATGGTGCATCGTGCTTTGCCAAGGCACAGGACCAAGTTCAATTCTTGGTAGTCGCTCTTAACAATTAGGACTAGATGACTGGCAACTGAAATTGGCTGGCTCATCAAACCGTCGCCCTTATGGGTTGCTTGTCTTGATTGTTAAACTTAACAATTAGAACTAGACAACCATTACCCTCTGAATCGGTATACCGGGAATGGTCGTCGAATAAGTCGCCTTCTGGCTGTTTAGCGACTTAGTTCTAATTGTTATACGAGCCTGTAGAGGAGCCAGGAGTCCTCGGAACCTTGTCACGGTTCAGATCGTCGGTCCAAATCCGATCAGGCTCGCTGCTTGTTAGTGTAATGGTTTAGCACGTTTGCCTTTGGAGCAAAAAGAGACTTCGGGTTCGATTCCCTCACAGGCTATTTTGGCTGAAATATTTATAAAAATACACAAAATATTTATAAAATATTTGTGTGGCTTATTCATATATAATGTATGGAAAGTAAGATATGGCAGATTCCTATTGAAGAGTTCCGGGAAATTGTTAATGCGGCTGATTCTATCAGAGGAATATTAAGATGTTTGAAGTTGAAATATAAAGGAGCAACCTGTAGGACTTTATACAAACGGTTAGATGCAGAGGGAATTGATAGAAGTAGATTTAAATATAATTATGGCAGAGGTCAAATTAAATCTATTATTCCTATGGATCGGATACTTGTAGAGAACAGTAATTACAGTAGGACGTCCTTAAAAAAGAGGCTTTTAGAAAATGGATTAATAGAAAACAAATGTGCTATATGTGGATTATTACCAGTATGGAATAGTGAATTATTGGTTTTAACCCTAGACCATATAAACGGAATTAATGATGATAATCGCATACAAAACTTGAGATTATTATGTCCTAATTGCCATAGTCAAACTAGTACATTTGCAGGAAGGAGGCTTAGACATAATAATGTATGTAAAGGTTGCGGTAAGTGGCTGCAAAAACACTATGCGTTTTGTAAAGAATGCAAGAATAAAGCCGGTAAAAAGAAATTGTTTTCTTCTCGTAAAACAAAAATAGATTGGCCGGACAAAGAAACACTGGGAAAAATGTTATGGGAAATGCCTACTTCTAAAATTGCCAAAGAGTTAGGAGTAACAGATAAAGCAGTCTCAAAGCGGGCGAAGAAATATGGATTAACAAAACCCGCAAGAGGGTATTGGGCAAAAAGATATAGTGAAAGAACAAATTGATTTTCGAATCCGCAACTAGGCCGGAAGACATTGGTGTAGGTAGTAACTTTTCAGTGAAAGCACGCCGGCATGAAACATTTGGCTCGTTCGTCCAGGGGCAGGATTTCAGATTTTAGCGAAAGCTTCCGCTCACTCTGAAGACAGCAGTTCGAATCTGCTACGAGCTACTTAGGAAAAATATTATGGTTGTTCGTAAATGTGCATATTCGACAACTGGACACAAATGGTCAATTGCCTATAAAGGTTTTCATGTTTGTATCAATGGAAGCAGGGGCAATTACTGCCCGGTAACGAAACCAGCACGCCAGAAGAAACAGAAGAGAAAATAAATGTCATGGGTTTGGGATGATGAATACGATTGGCTTGCGTGGCTACGGTGTAAGATAGGTATTCATACACCTAGGGTGTATTGGCATTCATATGCTAAAGGCAAGAAGAATCTTATGTTTTATTGGAAATGTCTTCACTGTAAAAAAATACGCAGTGGTGGCTTCATGACAGATTATTACATTGATGAAAGAAACTACGGGGAACAAGATAATAAACTATCGGTGGAAGAAATTAAAGAGATAATTGGAGTATAAAATCATGGATAGCAATAAAACAATTTGTAATCGCTGCCGTAGAATATACAACAGCAAGATTACCAAAGGAGCTAGAGAAGTAAAAACTCCCAAGGGTAAGACGCTGTACTTTTGTTCCGAAGAATGCGAAAAAGTTTTCACGAGACAGGTGAAGGTGTAATGGCGGCTAAACTCAAAATTGACCGTAATTTAGTTGTCCGTAAGAGAACAAATAAAGATCGTAGTACCGGCAAGCGCAGTTCTAAGAAACGGTACTCGTTGTGGAAAGCGGAAACTAATAAAAGTTGGCAGAAACGCGATAAGGAGACGCTAGAGTTTGTATGTGTTAAATATGATTTAGACCCAGATACATTTATCGTTCGGGAAGATGAACCAAGGGATTTGTGGGGAAATGCCGTGCATAGAGCAACCGAATATCTGAAAGTAAATAATTGGTTCAAGAATACGAGTAGAGGAAGTAAAAGAGAGCAAGTTGAAAGGATAAAGCGATGGAAGAAAGGGAACGAAGATGACAAAAGCACGTAAAGATATGACTGTGAAAGAACTAATTGATACCCATGTTCATATAACGCCTCAAAGGATTAAAGAGATACATGAGGAAGCAAAAGCGAAAAATACAACGAATGTAGGCGAAGTTATGACCGATGATGAAAATCATCTTTGTAATGAATGTGATGCGTGTTTGGGTAATGTTTTGGAAGGTGAGTTCGTCAATTATGGGTATCTCAATGACTATAAGGAGACGATTTCTAAGAGGTTTGGAAACCGCGTGTAGAGCGAATGGGAAGCACCCTCAGAGAGGTAAAGGTGGTTCGATTCCACCACACGCGATTTAGGTGATATATGTCGAATATAAAGTATCGTCAATGTAATTTGTGTAAGCCAGCACCTAACAGTATGACTTATACAACTACATGGTTGCCAGAGAAGTTCGCCGAAGTGGGACGTATCTTGAAATTATGTAATGAATATGACAGGTGGGACAATGGTTGGAAAGTAATGAGCGTTTCAGAAGCTTTTATTACTAACCCGCCAGATTATCGCAAGTCAATTCGTGAACACAAGAAAAGAACAGGTGATTCGTTACCGAAGAGGAAATAATGAATTCTAGCGCAGAAAAGGAAATGGAATTAAGGTAAAATTGGTTCGATTCCAAGGTGTTCCGATAAACGGGGAGTAGCTCAGTTTGGCGGGTCGCAGGTTCAAGTTCTGTCGTTACCGAAGAAAACCGCGAAAATATGAAAATAATCAGGAAAAATGATTTGAACCTACTATATTAAGGGATGCCATACAAGGATACTATCAAACAGAAACAAGCTCAGCGCGAGCATTATCTCAGAAACAAAGAAGAGTTTTATGAACGAGTTATTCGAAGGAGAAAGAAAGCAAGAGAGTGGATAGACGAGTATAAATCCGATCTCAAATGTATATTTTGTGGCGAGAGCGATTCAAGATGTTTAGATTTTCACCATCTTGAGGACAAAGATGATACTATCGCTCAGATGATAAGTGAAGGAACCACTATTGAAAGATTGAAGCGAGAGATTGATAAATGTGACGTGGTATGCAGTAATTGTCATCGTGTATTACATTATGAACAACGTGAATTAAAACCGTTCAGCGAGTTATCGGAACCGCAGAAACGCAGAAGATTAAGAGCCGAATGGTTTAATGAATATAAAAAATATTTGAAATGTGTTATGTGTGGTTGCGATAATCCGATATGTTTTGATTTTCATCATCGTGATCCAGAACAAAAGATGGAAAGAATAAGTGTGATGGTATCGTTTGCATATAGTATTAAAAATATATTGGAAGAGATTGATAAATGTGATGTGGTATGCAGTAATTGTCATAGGAAGATTCACAGGTAGTAGCTCAGCCTGGAAGAGCGCTGGTTTTGGGAACCAGAGGCCAAGAGTCCGAATCTCTTCTACCTGATTAACTGGGTAAGGTCTTGTTGGTAAGACGCCTGTTCGGGGTACAGGAAATTGAAGGTTCGACTCCTTTTACCCAGATTAGAGTAAGGTGTTAAAAATGAAAACGAAATGTATGATTTGTAAGCGTAACATGACGATTCCTGATAATGATCCAATCTTGTCTCTTCCAAAAGAGAAACTGCTTGGTCATATCTGTAAGAAATGTACGAAGATGAATCAAGCGAAGATGACAGATGCGTTGCGAAAGGTTGTCTAGCTAATGACCGACAAAGAGAAAACTTACATCTTTCCGAGTCATAATGTTTCTTGGGATGGAGCTACCGTGAAGATTGTGAAGGCAATTTCTGATGGCTGGATAGTATGCGAAATTGTGAAGGATGAAGGATTCGGCAAGAGAATAGGTTCTCATATCTTCTGTAAGCCCGATGAACTTGTTGAAATAAAATGAAAGAAGATACGAAAGATATGTTGTGGACTTGTGCGGTAGGTGTGCTTATTTGGACTGTGATAGTTTATTTAGTAGGATATAATTTGTTTGGTGTGAGGTGAGAATGCTCTGTGGTGAAATTGGTATCACGGCACGCTGATGCCTATGATTAGGCAATCATTTAACGTGCTTTTCCTCGTTCGATCCGGGGCAGAGCAGCTTAAAAATAATTTTTTTTGTAATTTTTTGAGCTACCATACTTATATAAAGGTATGGATAGATCATGTAAAAAATGCGGAAAGTATATTCCATATAAGATAAAGATTGATGATAAATGGAGAAATCTTAAGAATAGAAAGTTTTGTCTTGCTTGTTCGCCTTGGCAAACTCATAATACGAGGGATATAACAAAACCAAAAGTTTGGACTGGGAAAAAGAAGACGACGGCGGCGGTTGTAACCAAGTATCGCAGGCGATTGAAATGGAGGCTTGTTGAATATAAAGGAGGTAAATGTGAAATATGTGGATATAACAAGGTAGTTCCAGGCGCGTATGATTTTCATCATAGCAATCCGTTAGACAAAGAATTCGAGATTGCAGCACAAATGTCTAAATCTTGGGATATTCTTGTAAAGGAAGTTGATAAGTGTAAACTTCTATGTAGAAATTGCCATGCTGAAGTTCATCACGAAATGATAAGTTCCCAACTCGGTTTAGAAAGAAAGACATGAAAGTAGTAGAATTGCTTAAACAGATAGATAAAGCGTTGAAGGACGGTACTTTACAGCTTAACAGTCCAGTGAAAACAGTGAGTTATGATGGAATGGCCGACTGTTATGCTTCAACGAAAACCAAAAAGGTAATTGTGAAGAATAATAAGTTGTTCATAAAAGATAATAGTCACGGGTAGAAAAATAGACAGTTAGCTTTTGGAGAATGACATGGGAGAAGCACGAGATAAATTAGAGCAAATTAAGGAGGTAGTGGAAACTTGGCTACCTAGCAAGAGCGTTATGAGTAGCATTGAAGCGATGGAAGAGATAATGAGAATACTGGGAATGAAATACCCAAAAGAAGAAAACATAGGCGATTAACTCAGTGGCTAGAGTGCTTCCTTTACACGGAAGAAGTCGGGGGTTCAAGTCCCTCATCGCCTACTTGGGGCTCATGGTCTAAAGGGATGACATCTGCTTTGCTTCGAGAAGAAACTTGTAAGCTTACGCAGGAAGTTCCAGTTCGATTCTGGATGGGTCCAATAGGTAATAAGGAAGAAAATTAAATGTGGCTGTTTACAAGAAGAAGTCCTCTAGAAAAGCGTTTGTCGCAAATTGTTAGAGATGCGACTCGCAGAGAGAATAAGTCAGAGCAAGAAATCATCGATAGCTTAGACCGAATATTAGAGAATGACATAAAAAAAGAATTAGGAAAGTTGAAATAATTTTAGGGGGATAGTGTTTAACGGTTAGCACAAAAGTCCGATGAACTTTTAGTCCCAGTTCGAATCTGGGTCTCCCTATTTGCCTCCTTAGCTCAGACGGTAGAGCTACTCCCTTACGGGTATGAATACCCGACAAATTAAGGAGAAGGTCGCAAGCTCGAAACTTGCAGGGGGCACTGAAAAAGATTAGAAAAATTGATTTTTTTCTGAGCTTATGATACTATATAATAGTATGGGAAAGAAAATATGTTCGAGATGTAAAATCGGTAAAGATTTTAGTGAGTTTCATAAAAAAGTAAACGGGAAATTCGGTCTAAGTTGTTACTGTAAAGATTGTGCTATAAGAATTGCGAAAGAGTATTATAGAGATAATAGAGATACAATTGCTCCAAGGATGTTGGCTCGTGATAAACTCATTAAAAACAGAATTAAAGTCGCTCTTGGTACTATTAAAAGTCAAGGATGTTGTTTGTGCAGTGAGAAAGAGATATGTTGTATTGATTTCCATCATGTAGATGCGTCCTTGAAAGGCGAAAATGTATCTTATATGGCGGGTATTAAAAATATCAATAAATTGGTATGTGAGATAAACAAGTGCGTATGTGTATGTGCGAATTGTCATCGTAAGATCCATGCATTAAAGGTAGAGGTAGATGAATCGGATAAAATCAAGATTGATATAAATGAGTTTAGGATTTTGCTTGAAGACGAAACATCCCCGTAGCTCAGTTGGAAGAGCGATGCACTCCTAACGCATAGGTCGCAAGTCCGAACCTTGCCGGGGATACTCAAAAATGGGAACTAAAAGAGCTAAGTTTATTTGTCGGGCAATAGAGGGACAATGGCAAATATATAAAACGAAGACAGGTAGGAAATGGGGTAATCCTTTTAAGCAATACCCCGAAGAATTGCTCGATGAACTTAATGATTCAAAGAGACCAGAAGAAGTGGCAAAATTGAATAACAAGAAAGAATGAAATGCACGGGGCTGGGATGCACTATTCAGTGGCAATATTTTTATTACTCTCGGATATTTTAGGTATACCCGGACTAATATATTTGTTAGGAAAGGATTAGAGAAAGTAATTATGAGATACACGATAACGCGTTACAATAGTTGTAATCCAGATATAATGGATTTAAGAATAGTTGATTTGCCGGGAGAGCAAGAATATCTGCGTGGTGAGAAGATTTTATTTGATGATAATGTGTGGGAAATTAGTGGGAAATCAATTACAATAGATAAATTATCTGTTCCAAGATTAAGTAAAGATATTGGGGAACGTCAAGTAGAGGCAATAAAAAGAATACGAGAAAGCTGTGTAAAATATGACTGACGAAGTAATGGATATGATAACCGACATGCTTTGTATAAGCGACGATAAACTTATGGAATTGTCGAAAGACATCGCCGACACCACTATTGATGCTCTGGTAGGATGTGGTATAATCAAGAAAGAAGATATTGACAGAGCTTGCGAGATAGCAGAAGAAGAAGCAAGGGTGAGATTGATATTCTCTCTGCCTAGGAAGATGACAGATGCCGAGATATGTGACGCTGCCGAGTGGATAGGCATTGCTGAAGTATCAAGACAATATAATTCAGAAGAATACAAAGAAAAAATGAGACAACAAAAGGAGGAAAAAGGATAGATTATGACTGCTGGCGTAAAAGAGTTGGCTAAGGATGTGGCTCAAAGTGCCGTAAATGAATTATGGCGAAGTGGTTTATTGGAGAAAGATGAAATGGATTGGGCACTTGAAATTATAGAGGAGCAGGTAAACAAAAAACTTGCTTCGGATGAAGGAAAAGAAGTAGCGTGAGCGACTTTGGCTATTTTATTGCTTGGGCTATAACGACAATTAGTTTTGTTATTGCGTTATATATTGGGGTTAAATATTGGAAATGAGCGACTTTGGTTGGCTTGTAATTCTGTTCCTCGGTTTATTTGCTATATATTCGTTTATTTGTTTGGCAATATTATTTATCGCCGCTCTATGCGTAGAGAATAAAGAAGAAAAGAAAGAAGATGATTGAAATTGGTGTCGTAGCTCAATGGTAGAGCTTTTGATTCTTACTCAAAAGGTTGCAGGTCCAAGTCCTGTCGGCACCACTTAGTTCAACGGGTGTTATATGTCAAAGAAAACAAAAGTAAAATTAGCATCAGCAGAATATATGACGATTTTCTGTCCGAAGTTGGATAGAAATGTTAGGATACTTATGGATAACATAACTTTTCGTATAGTATATTCTTACGGCGATTATGGGCTAGAAGCTGAGTTTAATTGTAAGTGTAAGGGGAAGCATAAAATATGGGATTTCGGCTCTTACCTAGATAGTTCTAGTATCCCTTATAATCCAAGTCAAGATTGGTAAGCGTTTGTTGTGAGGGGGTAGGTAGCCGTGGATGAAGCGGTTTGGCTACCTACCCCTCGGGGCAAGAAACAATGAAACATAAATACGATATTGAAGTTAGATGCGATAAACACGGTCGTCGCAACACCAATTGGGGAAGTGATAACTTAGAGAGAGCTAATTCGATAGCGGCCAATATAGTTGCTACTGGGGAGAGCGGTAGAAATTGTGCAGCAGCCCTTTACACTGGTATTTGGGTAGTAGATGGTGAAACAAAAGAAGTTTTATGGTCGTGGGAAGAAGATAACCCCAACGAGTTGAAAAAGAAATATAGAGAATCAAGAAGGAAATATGAAAGACAATACGAAGCAAATCAGGAAGTTGCAGGAAGAACGTAACAGATATAGGAACTTACTTGAGCGATGTATGGAGGTTTATCAACCGAAATCAATTTCGCATAGTACGACAAAAGAATTGGGGAAATGGTACAGAGAATCCAGACAACTTGATGAAGATATTAGGAAGGCATTAGAAGATTATGAAAGTTAAATTATTTGAGATGTATGGAAACTACGACCAATACGGTGATTACTACAAGACATTTTCTTCGGGTATAACTGAGTGGGAAGAAGTGAATGATGAGGATTATGAGATATTGAAATCTTATGTACGTCATAGTACGAACTTATATTTGGCTGTACAAAGAGATACTGTAAAGCCTTGTATTCAGGGTCATTTGGCAAAATATAAAGAAGAGTTGGCTAAGAAAGAAGCTAGAGCAAAGAAGGCGAAATTAGCCGAAGAAAAAAGAAAGAAGACAATGACGGCGAACAAAGCCAAGAAAGAAAAGGCTTTGTTGGATGAATTGAAAAAGAAATATGAGAAGTGATATCGCCCTTGTAGCTTAACGGAAAAGCACTGGTTTTGTCAGGCGAGACCGCCTACGAATAAACCAGTCATGACAGTTCAATTCTGTCCGAGGGCTTTTGTTAAACCGCGAACTTCAAGCCGAAGAGAGACATAAAATATTACAACATAATCAAATCAATATTGGATAAAAAATTGTTTCTGTAGTTCAATCGGTAGAACGCCGCACTCGTAATGCGGAAATTGCAAGTCCGAGCCTTGCCAGAAACTTATAATATCCCTATTGCCACACCGGAGTGGTCGCTTCCCTCCAAAGGAAGATGTGGGCGTTCGACCCGTCCTAGGGATGCTTGAAAATTAGAAAGTAAAGAATGCTACCGGAGGATATAAAAAATCTGCCGATGGATGAACATGGTACTTTGTTGCCAGAAAAGCGTAAAAGTTTACCTCCGACTACGAATGATATCGGGTTAAGTTATTATAAAGATGACAACCACAAGATGATTTGGAAATTGGTATTTTGGAGAATATCGCTTTTGATTAGTTTCTTTGTTGTAGTAATGTTATGTGTGAGGGGGTGTACGTGAGTAAGTTAAAAGTTAGTGACGAAGTTAGATTGTTATCTATACCGGAAGGTGAAAACAATAAAGGTTTACCGACCCTCACGGTATATAAGAAATTGTTGGCAAGGAAAAGACCGGTACGTATTGACGATATAGACGAATATGGGACGCCTTGGTTTTCATGTCGGATGAAACTGAGGAAGAACGGACGCAGAGAGCATCATATGTTAGCTTTGTATTATGATGACAATAACTGGATAAAAGTGAAGAAGAGGAAAAAGAATGCCAAAGTTTAAGTTTGGATATCTTGGATTCCTAGGATTTTTGGGATTTCTTGGGTTTATAAATCCATATGTCGGTCTTCTTGGACTTCTGGGTTTGTTAGGTTGTCTTAGTAATGTTGTGTGTAAGGGGATGTACATGAGTAAGTTTAAGTTCGGATATCTTGGATTTCTAGGATTTTTGGGATTTCTTGGGTTTATAAATCCATATCTTAGTCTTCTTGGACTTCTGGGTTTGTTAGGTTTTTTGGGTATGCTAGATAAGGATTGATTTTGGGCGGTGAGTGTGACGGAAACACGGCGGTCGGCGAAGCCGCAAAAATAGGTTCAACTCCTATACTGCCTATTGACGAGTCCCCGTGGTGAAATGGAATCATACTTCGCTTCAGCGATTTTTCAATCGCACGATTAACGAAGTGTTCCGCGTCCGAATCGTGGCGGGGATATTTAAAAAAGGGTGTTAGCAATGAATGAGATTAAAAAAGAAATTGAAGAACTTAAAGATTATATTCAAGATGATAATACTTTATTGGATGTTCAGGAAGACGATATATATAAAAGAATAATATCGATCTTGGAGAAATTAGCCAAAAGAGTTGATATGCTTGAGGAAGCTGTTTGTTGATATTTGCCCCTGTAGTTTAAAATAGGGAAAACATCTCGCTTCGAACGAGAAGACGATTTCGCTTGTCTAGGTTCGAATCCTAGTAGGGGCTTCGTTAGATGGTATCTATGGTGTAGCGGCCCTGCATGACTGCTTGTGGAGCAGAAGGTTCCGGTTCGACCCCGGATAGATACCCCTCGGCCCCATCGTCTAATACGGGTTCAGGATACTACCCTCTCACGGTAGAGATGTACGGTTCGAATCCGTCTGGGGTCATTGGAAAGGTGTAATATGAAATTAGCTAAGAAGGAAAGTTCTGAAGCAATTTTAGAAGATATAATTGTTAAGTCTTTAGAGGGTGAGATTGTTTGGCGAGATAGAGATGGTGGCTGCAAGTGGCCTTATGTAGCTGTGTATGGGAGCTATGAATTGTCATATGATGGAAAGGTTCTTGCGTTCCGTGGGGATGACGGTTGTACTGATGTTGAATTCGATATCTCTACTCCGAGTGACGGTTATCTTTATTATGGTATGGTGTTTGCAACGAGTAGAAGTCAAATTAAAGGTAAGTTCGATCTTATCAAAAAAATGGCGAAGCAATAATTCCCGCACTTGTAGTTCATTGGGGTCATTAGAAAATTGATATGCCAAGAGTAAGCGTAGATGGTCTAATTATGCATAGATGTGATGTTTGCGGCAATTTCCCAGCAATTGTTACTAAAGGCTCATATCCTATTTATTGTCATCTTTGTGAGAGGCACGAAGACGCAATAGTAGAAATTAAGAATGGTCGGTGTTGTATTGACCTTAGGAAGATTGACCTTATTAGGAAGACAGCCGAAGAAAAAATATTAAGGTATTATTGATTCCGCACTTGTAGCTCATTTGGTAGAGCGCCATCTTGGTAAGATGGATGTAGCAGGTCCAAATCCTGCCTTGTGCTTTTCACAGAAATATCCCAATCAATATAGATATTATTCATACATAAGGAATGAACTTCCATCTTTATGTTTGGGACCATGAGAATGTAAGTATATTTAAGCACGCCGAACATACCAGTATGGTTTGTATAGTTGCTGAAAGTGAAGCAAGAGCGGCTGAAATATTGAAAGAAAAAGATCCTTATATCTACTTGGATATACAGAAATATTATATGATACCTATTCCCGAGGATATTACCAAGGAAGTATTTCCGCATGATTTAGTTTTCAAGAAAATTGCCGATTACATTGCTGACAATTGTGTGAAAGGCGGATACACCGAACAGGCGGTACACCCTCGTCTTTATACTCTAAATCAGGAATTATTCCTGTATGCCGGATGAAGTTGACAAGATAGTGGAATGGTGTATAGAAAAGGAGGAAAAAGATGACAACGCGAGACTAACTATTGACGAAGCCCAAAAAAAGATGCAAAAATCCATAGACGTATTATCAGAGCAATTACATGGTGTTGGTACTATTGGGGCTTCGTCATCACTCGTAGAGTCTGTTAAAGTCCCATATTATGGACAAAAAATTATATTGAGCCATATTAGTGCAATTTCTACTAAGGGTCGTCAGGTTTCTATAAAAGCATTTGACTCCACCTTACTTCCCGTGATAGCTAAAACTTGCCAAGAAGCCGGATTTAATGCTCATGTATTTTCCAAAGAACTGGTCGTTGTAAACTTGCCTGATCATAGTGGAGATACACGAAACGAGATTATAGCCAGAATAAGGAAGTTGGCCGAAGAAGCCAGGATTTCTGTCAGAAATGTTCGGAAGCAGTTTAAGCAATCACTTCCCAAAGATTGGTCTAAAGATGAATTGCGGCGGGAGGAAAATCGCATACAAGATGTAACGGACAAAGCGATTCAAATTATTGATGATATCGTGGAGCGTAAAACCTCTTACGTGAATAAATAGTTTCAGGCTTGCTTTTTGAGCAACAAATGAGACAATGTACGTTTATCACAGAAAGTTGCGAATATGACAAAGAATATTACGGAATCCGACATTGTAGAGAAGTTTATTGAACTTACGATTGAAGGTAAGATTAAGTGGTAGGGACAAGCACCCAATGGTATAACTTGGCCTCATACAGCTACTTATAACGGTTGTAATTTGTCCTTTAATGGATCGATGCTTACGGTTTCTAAACCAGATGATCCGTGTACTGATGAAGAAACACAGATAGCATTTATCGCTCCTTACATTTATGGCATGCAGTATGCGACATGGCGATCTGCTGCGGAACATGGAAGTGGTAATTGCCAAAAGGTAGCGGATATTCTAGGGATATAAACTTAGCAGGGGAGTCGGTACTCGATCTGGCCTCATGAGCCGGATTTATTGGGCTCGACACCCAAACCTGCTATTTAGTATAAAGTAATGTTATGAAACTTTTAGGTACTATTAAAGGCGGTTATTACTCCACGGTAGCAGTAGGGCAATATGGTGGACAGATTTACTTCTTTGATTGGGATGACTATCGTGAGTTTGGCGAGGATGCTATGGTAAATCCGGTAAATGAGAAGACGAGTAAGTTATCCGAATTTCCATCGGAATGGTTTCTTTGTGTACCCACTTCTGAGATTAAGAAAGTATCAGCATTATTGCGGAAATCTAAAAGAAGGAAAAGTAAGAACTAAATCCCTCTTGACTCCCGTTCTCCTTTTTGGTAAACTTTAACCAGAAAGGGAAATCCGCATGAACACTGCGTTTCTGTGTCTGGTTTTAGCACAAACGCAAGTATATCCAGATGGTACCTTATTATTCGTGGAGTATGGCGACCCTATCGTTATGAATGAAACGGGGAGTACGCTTTCGCATGTTGCGGTGATACTCCGTGATGCTAACGAAAATTATGTTTACGATGCGTATAAACCAAGGGTAAAGAAAATATCGTTAAACACATATCTTGAAGGAATAAAACAGTTTAATCATAAGCGGGAGTATCACCGTAAGCGTCCGTGTAAAATCTGGATAATGATACCGCGTATTCTTTACAATGATAGTGAGGTAAAGCGTATGAGGACTTATCTGGAAAATAATGTTGGTCGTTTATATGGTATTAAGAGCTACCTTAGCGGTTCTTCTTCGTTGACGATACATTGTGGGGAGCTGGCGTCAAACACACTAAAACGTGCCGGATTACTAATTCGCAGTAATCCTTGTACTAATACGCCAGGAAACATATGGTGTGCTTGCCGTCCTTTTTATACTTGGAAAAAACTCAGTAATCTTTCTTGGTAGAAACTATCAAGATAGGGGGTGAATACTTTTCAAGGAAGATTATTGAGTGGGGTTTCAATGGCTAAAAATAAAAACAAGTTTTCAATTATTTCACATTTAACGGAAGGGGTTAAGCGTTTATTTCCGCTAACCTATAAGTGCAGTCCTGCTATTTATAAAAGAGAATATGAGGCTATGCTCGACTTAGTAGCCGAAAGGCGTATAACCAGTGACAATACAGGTATAATAATTAAGCAATTAGTAGATTTTATTGAGAGTATAGGTTATACTGTTGTAGAAGAACAAGCGATAAATGCCGATAAAGATTCGACAGAAGTTACTTATCTCATTATGGAAGGCAATGAAGTATCCAAAAAATACGGTATTGCCTATTGGAGTGACGAAGCTAGAAATTGGTCGCAACCTGTTTTTTATGAAAATTATTTAGACTTACTCGGTAGGATAGAAGGTGATGTATCGCTTAGAGGTTGCTCTTCTATCCCAAAAGCTAACCCCCTTGAAGGCTTCCGTATCTATGAGTATATTCGTAATAAATCAGAAATAGGGACCAAAGTTTTAGTACAATGGAAACGAATGCTGGGGGAACCCAGAGACAACGAAGTTATTGTGGATAAAATCACTAAAATCAGGAAACAATGGATAGGCAATAATGAATAAAAAAGAACAAATGGTAGAATTATCCGAGCATTTGTATGCGGAATTCATGAAATCGCGTGATACGATTGATAGATACGATTTTCCTTTCCCTATGGCTGTATTTGGTACTCTTAGGTCTTTTCCTGAAAATCAAGGTAATAGCAACAAGATGTATGCTTATGGTGAGGTAGAACCGTTAGAACACAGGAAAGCATTTATTCCGCACCTGGAACCACGCGGTATATGGCTTGAATATAGACAGAATAATAGTGGGCCTTTTGAGTTATATTCTTATAGTCCAGATGATTGGAAACAAATGATAATAGGCGTTGATAGGTTGGAAGGATTCAATAAGTATAGCGGCAGACATGGTTACTTGCGTACTTTAATGGGAGCGAGATTATTGCCAGAAGATTATAGGGATAAAGTATTTGGCAGAGGAATTGGAGGTCCATTAGGTCTTAATATTCAATTGGAGGAGTTTGATAGTTATCCTGTAGTTCCTTGTTGGGTCTACAGTAACAGAGGAGCGAATAGTTTAGTCAAAAAAAATGACAACGTAATATTATGGGATGGTCCTAGCGGTAAATAGAATGTATAGGAAGTTATTATTTATTATTGTTATCGTGGCTACGATACTTGGTTATACCGTATCTAAGTATTTCCATCATCAAGATAACCTCAACTCGGTTGTAGAGGAAACCGTAGTCCCTGGAATGGTGTTATATGTCCGTAAGCCGGTAGATGTTAAGGGTTTGTATAGTCAATGGGTTTTACCGGATGGAAGTGCCATAGTTACTTTATATCATAAAGATTATGGCGATAAAGTGTTACCGACTGATACGGGTTTAATTGTTGGCAGAGTTTATAAGGACTATAAACCTATTGGTGATGAATTGTATGCCGTTAATGAGTTTATGTGCGATGTTCATACTGATGGTGGTTACAAGTTTGTCTTGATATTCAATACAGGTACTAATATCAAAGCTAAGCCCGATGGTACTTATAGTGGCGGGAGTAAGACAAAGCCATTGATGATGGATTTAGACAAAATGTTTATTCTACAAAAGCTTGTGGTTAAAAAATGAAACGTGCCGTCTATACATTATGGAAAGCTGAGGGCGACGAATGGGATGAACCAAAAATCCGAGTCCCAGGTAAGACCGCTCTATATGGTGCTGTGGAACTTAAGTCAGATATTATTGCTGAAATGTTTTATAGGATAGTGAAAGCAAATTTGACCATTTTACAAGAGAAGTTATACAATAGGATAACGGCTCGGGTAGTTTCAAGCGGTGGTGTTTGTTTGACTATTACTATTGAACCTAAAAACGCTGGCGAATATCTTCGGCAATATAAATTGGCCCAGGAAAAATGCGTTGAGACTATCCCGTTCTGAGATTTTTTGCTATAATGCAGTGCGTCATGAAAATCATTGATTTGAAGCCCGGCAACCAATTTGTTGTTAAGGGTGGTAGTGGCGTTGTGTGGTTAAAGATTAGGGATTTGGATCATCAATCTAAGGCAGTACGCATCATAGATGGCGCTCTAGCTATTTTTGATAAGGAAGAATTAGAATTACATAGGACCAAATCATGAAGCCGTTGGTCAATAAACTCATATCCACCCATTCAGCTATGTCGGATAATGAAAGAGATGACGATAGATGTCCGCTCTGCGGCAGTAAAATAGCAGAACAATATATTATGTACAAACTATCCGTAGTATGTCCTAAGCACGGGCGTATACGAGAAAGTGCCGTATCTTGGGGATATGGAGATTACGATTAATGCGTCCTATTGTAAATAGTTTGATTTCTACAAGAAAAAAGCAAGAAGATACAGTATTAAAACGTAAGTGGAATCAAAAATGTTATACTTGTGGATCGCCCATGCTTGCGAGTGCTGATAATTATGGCATATCCTTTAGGTGTCCTAACGAACATAAGCATGCTGCCGCGAGAGCTAAGGGGTATGCGTATGCTGCTGCATATATGTCTCCTATTCTAGCATCAGCAATGGATGCGGCTCTTTATGATTCAGAGCATTATCCTTTTGTAACTGATGAATCCGAAATGTTTGGTGCTGGATTAAATATTAATCCTGATGAAAACAAAAACAAAAGGGCTATATGTCCAACATGTAAAATGGAATTCACGCCTATTAACGTACTAGGGGTAGAACATCTCGTTTGCGGTTGTGGAGCAGAAGGTTATTGATATGCTAGCGAAATTAACAAAAGATGAATTAAGTCTTCTAATGGCTTGGTATGAGTTAGCAGAAGAATCCGACCAAGTATGGAATAAAGATAAATTGTTATATTCCAAGTTGAAAACTAGTAAAAATATTATTATCGAATACGATGAAAGTCGAAGGGTTAAATTGATTACAAAACTGGTTACAAATCTGGAAAGTTGAGGTTGTTGTGATAAACTGGTTCGAAGAAAGCGTCTCTAAAGACGATATTCTTAAACAGCTTTTAGCTATCTCAAGTAAGAGAAAGATTAAAGAAGGTACAATCAGTGATGTAACGATTGATAAAGTAGGTATCCATATAAAGGTCAATGATGAGGAATATTTATTAAGAGTTAAACGTATAGCGGTCCATTCTACCCAACCTAGATTTGGGAATGTAGTGGATTGGAAGGGACCAAAGATAAGTAATTTCGGTCATTTGGCCTTTGTTAGTAATCCTGCCCAATTTTATCATTGTCGTGATGGATTCCAGGGTCAATGGCTTGGAAATAAAACTAGGCGACGTATTCTGCTTGCACTAGGTACTAATGATGCTACAACGGGTAAAACGCGAGGCAAGTCGGTTGCTTACTTTATCAATAGGATAGAGGAAGCCCTTCATCTAGAAGAAAAATGCCTCTTTAATGAAACTACATTTAAGGGCATTTTAAGAATTAAAGTTGCCCCGTTTTGGGTTGAAGAGCCATTACGTATGTCGCTCTTTACTGCCCTGTTAAGGGCCGGCGTAGAATATAACGTAGAGACAGATAATTTCGATGCCTGTATTAAGAAATCTGTTTACTTACATAATACGGTTAAAGCATTCGAAAAGTTTATGCAAGGTTTTGTTTCTTACTCTGGTGATTTACAAGGTAGTACTAGTGGATGGTATCAAACCTTTGTTAGTAATAAGAATATCAAATTGCTTGTAAAGCCGAAAAAGAAAACGGAAAAAAAGGTAGAAGAGAAATCTACTGAGATGGTTGCAACAAACACTTAGTATTGACAAACTTTTGAGGAATAGATAGGATACATCTATGTGGCATGCATTTGTGAGTTTTTGGAATACTTGGGCACCGGTAGTAGCAGAGTATTGGTATTGGTGGATATTGATTTTAACTGCGTCAGTGACGGTGATGCTCGTTTCCA